>Ga0082212_10007501_pt1 | contig 14416 bp, 8 predicted proteins | sample TergutNt197P3_FD_71548 | JGI IMG/M metagenome (GOLD analysis project Ga0082212, IMG submission 71548) | Neocapritermes taracua P3 segment gut microbial communities from Petit-Saut dam, French Guiana - Nt197 P3 | ecosystem: Host-associated > Arthropoda: Insects > Digestive system > Gut ... | reverse complement strand
AAAACAAAAAAATTTCGGTCGAAGAAGGAGTTTTCGAAGCATTGGCCCGACGCGCTGCTGGTTCCATGAGAGATGCTCAGACCCTAATAGAACAAATTCTTTCCTTTTCTTCGCAACATATTTCGCTTGATGACGTTAATAACATGCTCGGTACGGCAAACGATCAACTCTTGTTTCGATTGCTCGCAGGAATTCAGAGTGGAGAACAAATCAAGATTTTTGCCGAATTGGAAGTCGCCGCCTCGCAAGGGGTTGATTTTGGTGTTCTTGCCGAACAAATGATGGGATTGTACCGCGACTTGCTCGTAACGGCTTCCGGTGGAGACGCAAATCTACTACTCCATTGTTCTCCACCACAATTCGAGCAGATCAAAACGGTTTCGACAGAAATGGGATTGCACCGTATCCTTGCCGCGATGCAGATTCTCGATAGCACTCTTTCCCGAATGCAACGTAGCACGCAGGGTCGAGTTTTAATGGAACTCGCTCTGATTCGGATTGCCAATCTTGACCATTTTCATCAAATTTCTACGCTGTTGGAACAGTTGCGCACTGGCAAAGCAGTGCTCCCTACTCCGACCATGAAATCCGTCCAAAAGACAATCGCTCCGCCGCAACCGAAGGGAGTCGGCAGGATCGGACTCGCCGACATGAACGACGATCATGCAAAAGCGGTTTGGTTCAAAGCAGCGGAGTCGATTCCCGGCATGCTTGGAAGTATGGCGATGAAGAGTAGGAGCATCCGTTTTGAATGTCCGAATGTGTTCGTTGCAACATTTGACAACAAACAGGCAAGAGATTTCTGCGAAAAGGAACCGGCGCGATTGCAAGGCGTTTTGTCGCAGTCTGTCGGCAAAGCGGTCAAAGTCCGGCTCGAACTTGATGTTCCCGTGGAACCGGTACCGATGGAGCAGGCTTCGTCACAGCAAAAAGATAGGGAACAATACCTTGCTGCCTCGGAAAATCCGCTCGTCAAAAAAATCCAAGAAACGTTCAACGTAACGTTGCAAAAAGTTGAGCGTTGACAACGTATAGGGAACTTGCGATTTTCGGAAATTGTGTTACGCTTATAATCATGCAACGGGTCATCCATCGGTTCACCATTTTTTACGTCATCGTCTTGACCCTTCTATTGGAATTGCCGATTGATCCGCCTGAATTTGTTGAGGACTTTGGCGGACCGTTGGTGAGGCATGCACACATAATTACCTTTACACTGCTCGGTTTCCTCGTCGAATTAGGGCGCAATAAAGCATCAATGCGTTTTTGGGTCAGCATACTTCTTTTGTATGCCATTGGTACAGACGTTTTGCAATGGCTACTACATCCTATTTGTCATCGTTGTTTTGACCTGTACGACATTTTGAATAACATCGTCGGAGTCTTTCTCGGTACTCTCATCGGTCATTTTTGTCGCCCTCTCGTTATCGAACCGAACAAATCGCTTGACAAAAAGGAATGAACCCATTAGCATGCACACTAAGCCGCCAATGAACGGACACTTTTCCCCATGCGGTCTTTGCGCCCTTTCGGTCGATTCCATGAACCGCAAAGAACGCAAAGGGCACACTATGAAAATAACAGTTCACAGATATTGGGTGGTATCAATCGAATGACCATTGCAAAAAAACTCACCGACCTGATTGGCAATACACCCGTTCTTGAACTTTCGAACTATGCCCGGAAGAACGATTTGAAAGCAACTCTTTTGGGTAAGTTGGAATACTTCAATCCGGCGGGCAGCGTGAAAGATCGCGTTGCCGCCGCCATGCTCGACGATGCTGAAAAGCGAGGCATCATCAAAGCCGATAGCACCACATTGATTGAGCCGACCAGCGGCAACACAGGTATCGGGCTGGCAGCGATTGCCGCCGCGCGAGGATACCGCCTCATCCTGACCATGCCGGAAACGATGAGTATCGAACGGCGAAAACTACTCAAAATCTATGGAGTGGAAGTCGTCCTGACCGAAGGAGCAAAGGGAATGAAAGGGGCAATCACCAAGGCAGAGGAATTGCTCAAAGAAATACCGGACAGTTTTTCACCGAGTCAATTTGACAATCCGGCGAACCCGGAGGTCCATCGCCGAACGACCGGACCGGAAGTCTGGAGGGATACGAACGGAACCATTGACTATTTCGTCTGTGGAGTAGGAACCGGCGGCACGATTACCGGCGCAGGAGAATTTTTGAAGTCGAAAAATTCGAGTCTGAAAATCATTGCGGTTGAACCGGCGGATTCTCCTAAACTCTCCGAAGGGACATCGGGAATGCACCGAATCCAAGGCATCGGAGCAGGTTTCATTCCGAAAATCCTGAATACAGAGATTTACAACGAGGCGATAGCCGTCAATGACAATGATGCTTTTGCAACTGCTAAAATGCTTGCTCGAACGGAAGGGTTGTTGTTGGGTATTTCATCAGGAGCGGCACTCTGGGCAGCAACGCAGGTCGCCCAGCGTCCGAGTGCGGTGGGAAAGACAGTCGTCGTCATCCTCCCCGATACTGGTGAGCGATACCTTTCGTCGGCGTTGTTTTGCGAGTGATTGCAACCTGCCGAACACCACGGCAAAATTGTGTTACAATGCTTGCCGATTGAATATGAAAACCATCGGTGGAGTTAAAGTGGTTCTCATCGTTCCCACAGAAATTGTCCTCGATTGTCCTCTGCGCCTTTGCGATAATTTTTGAACACAGTCGCAAAAATTGCAAAGGAATTCACAACTTGCACGAGTATTTTTCTTACAAACGAAAGCCTTGCCATGAATATCGCCGTTGACATAGGAAATACCGCCGTGAAATGTGGCGTTTTTACTCTTACCGGTGAACTTGTCGGTTGCCTACGATTGCCTGTGGAGGGAATCCAGCCCCAAGAGTTTTTTTTGCGACAATTACTCCGATGGCAAACACTGACCAATCGAACAAAAGTCGTGGTGCCGGAAGGTATTTATCCAGAACCTCTTACTTGGCGAATCGCCCAGACCGGCAGTTTTCCGTGGAAAGAATGGCAGGCGGTAATTTTCCGAATAAGGCCTCACGACAAATTCAAACTGGTCACCCGGCGGCAAATCTCTCTGAACATCGATGTCGATGCACCTCGAAAAATCGGCATTGACCGATTATTGGCAGCGATGGCAGCAACGGAAAAATATGGTGAGTCGCCGATGTTGGTTGTTGATGCCGGCTCCGCCATTACGGTCGATCTCGTTCAGAATCGGACGTTTTGCGGCGGAGCCATTCTGCCCGGCTTGGTTGCCCAGACGGAAATTTATCCCAAAATATCGGAAAAATTACCGCTCGTGCCCATTTCAGACATGCTCTTGAAGGTTCTGCCGGTCTATCCCGGCAGGAATACGAAAGACGCGATCCAGAATGGTTTCTACTGGGGTACCATTGGGGCGATTCGGCAATTATGCGACATATCGTTTCCTCGAAAACAGGATATCCGGTTGATCCTCACGGGCGGTGATGCCCAATACCTTCTGCCCGGTCTTTCACAAACATTTCCTACACGTCGGATAACACACTGCGACACGCTCGTTTTGGAGGGGATCTATCTTTGTTCTGGCGCATGCCAACGATGTCGGCAGGGCGTTTGACCCGGAAATGGACGGTTTTTCGGGTGGTTGCAGAATTTTTTTAAAAAAATCTTCAGGGATGGTTGACTTTTCTGTTTAGATAATGTAGAATGAGTAGGTAGTTTAGGCGGAACGAATCCCGCCACCAAGAATCACCCCATTTTATAGGAGGATACTATGACCCAAAAATTGCTTTGTTTGAGTGCAGTCGTTGCGTTGCTTTTTGTTTTCGCGACAACGAACGTCGCCAGTGCCCAAGATGCTGCCGCACCGGCCCCCAGCACCCCAGTTGCTGCGTGCCCCTGTGAATTTGCCCCCGCCGCCTTTCCGTGCAGGTTGGGTTGCTACACAGCCCCCTGCTGTCCACCGGTAGTATCATACCGCATCGGTTTGCTCGGTTGCGTTCGCCCGGTTGTCTATGCGCCGGTTTGTCGCCCCATTTGCACTCCGCCCCGGTTTGTTGCCCCGTACCCTTGTGCGACACCCTGTGTCCTTCCCGCCCGTGCAGTGTACGCACCCTATTGCTGGTAGGCATATAGTAAGCAAAAACAAGGGAATTTTAACACTTTTTCGGTTTTCCCATGCTGTCATGAGTAACTGATATTTTTCCCGCAACCGCCGCAACCGCCTCTATACGTCGTTGCGGTGGTATTTGCACCCATCGGATTGCACTTCGGAGGAACATAGGGCACAGAAATCGAACCGCAGATCCTCTCTGTTGCTGTCTGCTGACTGTGGTCGGTAGCCGTGACCGCCGACTTCTCCATTCCCAAATGCTCTTCCATAATCTTGGAGAAATTGTTCTGCTTCGTTCCGATCATTCCTTTTTCAAGAGACCTCTATGTCACGGACGGCAGTACCAATTACATTTGACGCCGATGAAGTGGAAGTGCGAAACTCTTCAGAAATCTTTAAGGAACGCCATTTACGAAACCGTGTAGTAGGACGTCAGAACTCCCGGGGACACAGTCCCCGTTCTCGTGTTTTCCTGGTTTTTCTATTAGAGTTCACTCTGCTGTGGCGGGCTGCCAACTCCACGCGAGTGTCAACCAGCCTTTTTCCGTCGAGGCAAACTGTGGGATCAACTGTCCTCGTCCTTTCCATTCGCCGCCTACGTCCAGGGCTTCCGCTTCGTAATTTTTTTGCAACGCATCCAATCGCCGCATCAGGTAAGACCGGATCACCGTTTGGGCTGCCGACAGCGACACTCCACTGTCTGGGCGAAAGCCAACAGGAAGTGCTTCCGCTTCAGTTTGTTCAAAAACGATAATGTTCCGTCCATCACGTTTCTCCGACCTGATCTTGTATTCGACCGTTATGGTGAAAGACCTGCCCGCGTTGTCTAAAACCTGAATGTTGTTGAGTCGGACAACCACACGGATTTTATTGTCTATGAACAGCACATCGACGGGCACGGTACCATCGAACGAAACCCTTGCGGGGGTCTCATCCGATTTCCGTTTCAAAAATTCTGGTGTCTCATCAAAAAATTCGAGCATCCGATCCGCGAATCTTTCTTCGTCAATGAACCGTCCCGTCAATAGAATGGCTAACATGTTGTTGAGCGATGACTGATGAACCTGTACAGTCAGACCATTTGTTGGGCTCACAACCGGTGCCGGGATCGGGGCAGAAGGCTGATAACGGTTGCCGAGTAAAATCGACCAATCAATCTGTTGGGATGTGCTCGCCAGATTCCAGATTCGCGGGAAAAGCCCCGTCTTGTTTGCTGCTTCCCGAATCTTTTGGTACTTTTCATTCAATTTGGCGATATTCGGGTCCATCAACTCATCCATCCGCACGTTCATTCGGCGTTCGGCTCGGCGAGTAGCCTCTGCCAACGAATCTTCCCTTCGGGTGTCAATTTGATTCCGTGCCACTAACCGAACGATTCGACCAGCGTTAATGTTGACGTCCGAAAGTTTCGCATCCAAATTCGCCCTCGCTTTTGCCGGTGTTGAAGTGATACCATCGGCTGAGAAAAGGATCTGTTTTTCGCCGCGCAACGTTCCCGTTGTGTGGTTTTTCAACGTAACCATCCGCTGACTGCCGTCTGTTTGCGTGTCCATTACGGCATCCGCAATGACTCTGATGGTGGCTCTGTTCTGCGACGGTACCAGTTCGGCAGAACTCACGCCAGAAAGTTTTCCACTCCCGACGACTTTCGTTCCCAAGATCACCTCATCGATGTCCAACGCTTCCTCAATTTCTTGCGCGAAGGCAGCACCAACAAAATCTTTAGCGACTTGTAGCCGCACATTGACTCCGGAGCAGGCGACCCTTGTCAATTCGGCGAGTCTGGCAACACGTGGATCAAAGAGACTGATATCGTCAAGCCAAACGGCTGCTTGACTCAATGTAATAAAGTAGAACGGCATGCGTCCTTCGCTGTATGTTTCAATGTATTCCACCAGATTGTCGCAAACGCTGATCAACCTCTTTTCGTAACTGTCGTCTTTGAGCATCTGATCAACCGTTTGGTAACGGCGAAGTGCCGTCTGAAGTTTGTCAAAGAGTAGCCAGCGGACTCCTTCCTTGTCGGTAAAGAACACGGCCTGTACTGCTTCGAGAATTTCCAGGTTCGGCGTTCTTTGTTCCAAAGTTGTTCTCAATTCGGCGAGTTGGAGTGCTGTACTCCAATCATTTGCTGATTCCCGGTCGAATTCGCGGGGCAGTCGGTTTTGGAGTTCAGTGACCGCGTCAAGGGCGAGCCTTTGGCAGCGGACCAGATCGCTTTCGGTAATTTTTCTCGGACTCGCCTTGATTTCGCTCGTCAAGCGTTGCATTTGTACTTTTGCGTCGGCAGGAGACAGCGAGGTTACGGTGGGTTGCCGCTCGACTCTTCGTGATAGAGTTGTATCTGGGAGCGTAGGCGCAGTAATGGCGGGTTGACGTTCTATTCTTCTGGGAAGGTTGCGGAAACGTCCCTGACCGAAGAGGGGCAGTTGCAGGGCAAAAAGGAGAAAAAAAAGAGCGGCAACGAGCCGAAGCAGGTGGACGTTTGACATAATATCTTTGTTGGTTGGGGGATTGGATAACGTATTCCCTGTGTTTTGTCCAAAAGTGGCACGGCGACACCGCCAAAGGACACGGTAGAACGTACCGATTGTAACAAATATTCCGGCATGTGCAACTAGGGAGACAAGGAAGCGTGGGCAAATTTGCAAACGGCGTTTGCTTCCCGTTCTTGCGCGCGATCTTGCAAATATCTCCACATCTTTTATACTTACCGTCACCATTCTCATCAAAACCAACCAACTGTGTTACGAACGAAAACTTGCGGCGAATTGCGGAAAGAACACAATGGGCAACAGGCAACGCTCGCCGGGTGGGTCGATTCCGTGCGAGATCATAGTGGCGTGCTCTTCATCAATCTGCGAGACAGATACGGTCTCACCCAAATTGTCTTCTTGAATGATAAGGACGAAACGCTGTCTGAAACCGTACGGACTCTGCATCCCGAAGATGTCGTGCAAATCACTGGTACCGTCGGATTGCGTCCCGAAGGAATCGTCAACAAAAAGATTCCTACCGGCGAAATCGAAGTCAGTGCCGAATCGCTCATCGTACTCAATCGCACCGCCGTTGTGCCGTTCCAACCTTCCGCTCCTGAAATGCCCGCTGAGGAGACTAGACTCAAATACCGGTATCTTGATCTCCGCCGTCCGGCGATGCAGAAAACGATGCTCTTGCGGCACCGGATCACGAAATCCATCCGGGACTATTTCGACAGTCTCGGATTCATTGAGGTCGAAACCCCGATGCTTGGAAAAAGCACGCCGGAAGGCGCAAGGGATTACCTTGTGCCCAGCCGTGTTGCACCGGGACAATTCTACGCTCTGCCGCAGTCGCCGCAGATTTACAAGCAAATCCTTATGATCGCGGGTTACGACCGGTATTTCCAAATTGCCCGATGCTTTCGGGACGAAGACCTCCGCGCTGACCGACAGCCGGAATTCACGCAGTTGGATGTCGAAATGTCCTTCGTCAATAGCGAAGATATTATTGAAACCATCAGCGGATTGGTGGTGCGACTTATGAAAGATGTCCTCGGTCGGAAACTGACATTGCCGATCCCCCGAATGGGGTACGACGAAGCGATGGAGCGTTTCGGACACGATGCGCCCGATCTTCGCTTCGGAATGGAACTGATTGATTTGACCGATCTTGCCAAAGAGGCGGAGTTCCGGGTCTTCCGAAGCGTTGCCGATTCTGGCGGACGTGTACGTGCGATCAATGCCAAGGGTGCTGCTGAAAAGTATTCCCGTAAGGACATTGACGCATTGAACGCTTGGGTGATTGACCAATTCGGCGCAAAGGGAGTCGCATGGCTCAAAGTTGACATCGGTGGCAAACTGACGGGACCGATTGCCAAAAATTTTTCGGAAGCCCAACTTGCCGCAATGTCGAAGCGTCTCGGTGCGAAACCACACGATTTCATTTTGTTCTCAGCGGATACTTTTTCGATAACGTGTAAGGTGCTCAACGGTCTGCGGCGGCGGCTTGCGACGGAGTTGGGGCTCATTGATTCGAGCGAAATGAATTTCTGCTGGATCGTTCGGTTTCCGATGTTCGACTGGGATGAAGAGGGACAGCGCTGGATTTCGATGCACCATCCATTTACTGCGCCGCTCATGGGCGATATCCCTTATCTATCTGATACTCCGGGAAAAGCCCGGGCACAGGCTTACGATTTGGTTCTCAACGGCTTCGAACTCGGCGGCGGAACGGTACGGATTCACGATTCGGCAGTTCAATCGAAGGTGTTCGATCTGCTCGGTTTAACCCCGGAGTCGGCGAAGGAACAGTTCGGTTTTCTGTTGGAAGCGTTGCAATTCGGTGCCCCACCGCACGGTGGAATTGCATTGGGTTTGGACCGATTGGTCATGCTGTTCGGCGGTTTGGACAACATCCGAGACTGTATTGCATTCCCGAAGACGGCAAAAGCGGCGGATTTGATGACCGGCGCACCGGGAACGGTCGCGGACAAGCAACTCGATGAATTGTGCATAAAGCTAACAGAGTCGCAATCATAAAGTTACGAAAAAGAGACGGCGACCTGTGTCGCCACACAAGTAAAAAATTTGTCCTTCCCGCCTCCGCGGGACAGACTGGGTAAGAGCGGTTACCGGGTGCACTTCACTTGGACGTTGTTGCCCGCTACTGAACCTGTACCCATTTCCCATACTCCATTCTCCAAATTAACACCTTTTTACCGTAAAGAAGGGAACAACCGTATGAAACGCATCGTCACAACAGTTATCCTATTGCTCGTAGCAGCAACTTTTACTAATGCGCAGCAGCGTTCTTTCGATTTCCAAACTGCCGAACCGGAAAGTTTCGGGATCAGTACCGTTCAACTTCGAGTACAAGCGGACGAAATGTTCCGGCGTAGCACGCAAGCGTACATGATCGTTTATAACGACAAGGTCATTTACGAGCGGTATCTTCCAGATTGGGACCGGTACAAACCGCACGGTACTGCGTCCGCCGCAAAGGGAATCATGGGGGGGTTGTCTCTGATGCTTGCCATCGCAGACGGGCTTATTGATCTCGACGACTTTGCGTACAAATATGTTCCCCAGTGGCAGAATGACCCGGTAAAGTCCAACATCACCATTCGGCAACTGGGTGCCCACACATCAGGACTCGACGATTCTACGGAACCGGGCACGAACCAAAATACATTGCCCGGCTGGAAAGGGGATTTTTGGCGACGGGAACGCAATCCGTTTGTCATTTCGCGCGACGAGACCCCTGTACTCTTCGCTCCCGGTTCGGACATGAAGTACAGCAATCCGGGCATCGGCATGTTGAACTACGTCGTTACTGCCGCTATCAAGGACACCAGACATCCTGATATTCGCGCTTACCTGTGGGAGCGGGTCATGAGCAAGATGGGAATTCCGCAAGCAGAATGGAGCGTCGGATATAGTCGTACCTTTGATACCGACGGACTTCCCTGCGTTGCCACTTGGGGAGGTGGTAGTGTTTCCACGAGAGCAATGGCAGCAATAGGACGGCTCCTCGTCAACAAAGGAAGCTGGAACGGTGAGCAACTGATTGATGCCAAGGCAGTAGAAGCCGTCTTGAAGCATTCGGGGACTCCCTCGACAGTGTCCGGCGGGTTTTGGCTCAATGCCGACATCACCGGGAAGAAAACGTGGGCTGCCTTGCCGGAGGACACAGCGATGGCTTCTGGAGCGCAGGATCAAGTCATGATTTTTTCCCCTTCACGCAACTTAATCATTGTCCGATTCGGTTCTGCCAACATTGAACCGGGGCGATACGCCGAAAACGTGATCAACAAATACATCGGTGAACCCTTGATGAGAGCATTGAACGACGTTGTCCCCTATCCCAAGAGCGAAAAAATTACGGAGATTCACTGGGCACCCACCGATACGATTGTCCGCAAAGCAGCGGGTAGCGATAATTTCCCCATAACCTGGGCGAGAGACGATTGTTTGTACACGGCTTACGGCGATGGTAATGGCTTTGAACCCCAACTGCCACAAAAACTCGGCTTGGGTTTTGCCACAATTTTGGGGATGCCGGACAATTTTTCGGGGGAAAATGTCCGCTCCAATGGGGAAAATTCCGGTTCTGGTGCAAACGGTCAAAAAGCAAGTGGCTTGTTGGCAATCGGTGACAGCATCTACATGTGGGTTCGCAATGCCGACAAAGGCACGCAGTCCCGGCTTGCCCGATCAAAGGATGGGCAAAAAACATGGACATGGTGCGATTGGCGGTTCCCAGAGTTCGGACACATCGCCTTTATAAATTATGGTAAAAATTATCAAGGGGCAAGAGATGAGTATGTCTATATGGTTTCGCATGACAATCCGAGTGCTTACGAAATGGCAGATCATTTTATCTTGATGCGTACACTCCAAGATAAACTGACGGACAGAGCCTCGTATGAATTTTATCGGGGGTTGGACAGCGGCGGTAATCCGCTTTGGACAACGGATGTGAGTCAGCGGAAACCTGTTTTTACCAATCCTCGAAAGTGCGGTCGCAGTAGCATTAGTTATAATGCGGGAATTGGTCGGTACTTATGGTGGCAGCAGATATCCCGAACCGGCGGTGTCGATACACGGTTTCAGGGCGGCTTCGCAATTTTTGAAGCCCCGGCACCATGGGGACCATGGAAAACGGTATATTACAACGAACAATGGGACACAGGACCGGGCGAATTGGGTTGCTTTCCAACAAAATGGATGGGCGAAGATGGCAAAACCATCCATTTAGTTTTTTCCGGTAATGATAGTTTCTCGCTCCGTATGGCGACGCTGACGGTTGCGGACGAATGAACGAGTGAGCCGCTTGAATATCATCTGTTCAAATCGTTACCCACAATGAGTTGTCCACTGATACTAACGGATGCCACAAGATAACCAGTCACTTATGCGATGCAGTGTCATTTTTTCACACCAATTTACAAGGATAATCACTATGCAAAACACATCTCCCAAGACCAGAATTTTCATGGCACTTTTACTGGCGTGTTCCTGTCTCACATGCCTCTCGCAACCAGTTGTTGCGCAAGATGACGCACTATTGCGGGTGTCGCTCCAGAGCAGAATTCCTGCCGCCGAAAAGGATGTTGCTCCCGATTCGCTCGTGATCCATCAGGAAATACAGTATTGGAACCCCAAAGAAACCGCTATCATCATTTGCGATATGTGGAATCAACACTGGTGTAAAGGTGCTACAGCGCGAGTTTCGGAAATGGCACCTCGCATGAACGAAGTGCTGACCATTGCCCGACAGAAGGGCATCACGATTGTTCATGCACCCAGCGATACCATCGGATCATATCAGGAGCATCCTGCCCGAAAGCGGGCATTGGAATTTCGTGCACCGGGAATCGAACAGCGACTCGGAAGAGGGAATCAACTTCTCCCTGCCGAAGCCGGTATCGCATGGCCTATCGATCAGTCCGACGAAGGCTGTGATTGCACGCCGACCTGTCCGCACGGACCTCCCTATCCGTGGAAACATCAAATCGAAACACTTACTGTCCACAACGAAGATTTAATCAGCGATTCAGGCGTTGAGATCGGCTCCTATTTTGAAGAAAAAGGCATCAAAAACGTTATTTTGATGGGGGTACATACCAATATGTGTGTCATTGGACGCTCTTTTGGACTCCGCAATATGGTACGCCTCGGTAAAAATGTCGTCCTGATGCGCGATCTGACCGACACCATGTATAACTCGAAAAGTGCCCCGCAGGTTTCCCATTTTACCGGTAACAGTCTGATTCAACAGTACATTGAGTCCTACGTTGCCGCATCAATGGTATCCACTGACTTCACCGGGAAAAAACAGTTCCGGTTCAAGGAAGACTCCCGTCCGCTGGTCGCATTTGTTACGGCGGAGAATGAATATCGCTCTGGGCAGCATTTTCATGAGTTTGCCCATGAACTCTTGTTAACCAGAGGGGTAAATTGTGATTTTGCCGTTGGTGATCCCGATGTAAACAGTCCCGGTCGGCATAACATTGAGAATCTTCAGATTTTGGAAGATGCCGATCTTGTTTTCCTTTCCGTCCGGCGGCGAGCACTTGAAGAAGCCAAGATGAACGCTGTCAAAAAGTATGTGGAAAGTGGCAGACCGCTTGTCGGTATCCGGACGGCATCACATGCTTTTAGCCTCAGGGAACGCAAGCCGGACAACGTCGTAACGTGGGAGGACTTTGACCGGGATGTGTGGGGGGGCAATTATGCAGACCATCTGGGAAGAGACAGCGGGGCAACGAAAGTAGAAATTGTGCCGGGAATGGAAATTCATCCGCTTTTGGAAGGGCTTAATCCTTCCGGTTTTTCGAGTCCTTCTTGGTTGTACATCACGCGTTCGCTACGTTCTCCGAATGTTCAGGTGCTTTTGACTGGCACTGCTGTCGGTAAACCGACGGAACCTGTGCTGTGGGTCAATCACCGCCCAAACGGAAAAGTCATTTACACATCGCTGGGACACTGGGACGACTGGAAGGTTTCCGATTTCAAACGCTTGATGTTGAACATCGTAAGCACGTCATTGGCTGGCAACGCTTCAAACCCCTAAATAGGATGAGTGGGCATCGCCTTTGCTCCACATAAAAAGCGTATCTTTTTTGAAATCAACAGGTTGTGCTAAAATTTTGGCAAATTGCGAATTTCTCCACAATAATTGCGTTACCGGGTGGCACTGGGCGATTGTTCACCCAGTGTTCCCACATATCCGTGCGTGCAGACATTACCGCTCTCGGTTCCTCAAAATCTTGATTCGCTACGTGCTTTTGTCTCATCGTTTTCCTTTGAAAACACTGTGAACAATCTCTGGAGTAGGCAATGGATGCTCGTGTTGTTGCTTAACTTTTCTGCAATCGTGCTGTGTGAAAGGATTGCGGAGAAATTGGGTCGTGTGCCAAATTTGTGAGTCAGGGCGTGAAACCCCTGTGATTTAGGCACTATTGCCTATCGCACCCACTATTTCGGGACACGCCCAGAAATTGAGAGGAGGGCAAGGGAAGACTTTGCAAACAATCAAAAAAACGCTAAAATGACAGCATCATGTCAAAAGACAAATCAGAGCAAGAAAATCAGTACGTTTACATCGTGCAGGTTTCGTCCGAGACGACCAAGTGCAAAATCGGCAAAACGAATGACCTTGACCGGCGGCTCAAGGAATATAACAGCATGACCGGTAAGTCGAAGGACAACGTCTATGCGTATTTGTTTACGTGCCAAGTGAAAAATATGACCCGTGTGGAAAAAGACCTAACGGAGCAACACGCTTACCTTCGCGAAGAAAAGAGCAGGGAAATCTATTTTTATAATCCGATGCTGTTTGAAAAATACGTCAATTTTATCAAGGCGCACAAGTCGTTCGTGAAGGAAATTTTCGTCAAAAAAGACGATAAAAAGCCAATCGTCAAAATCATTAAAAAGACCGCTCCGTCGCTGGCGGAAAGAGGTGTTACTCAAAAACAATTACTTCAAAAAGCACAGAAAACGGAGAATGACGAATTTTATACGAGGTATGAAGACGTTGAAAAGGAATTAAAGAAGTATCCTAAATCAACATGGAAAAACAAAGTTGTATTCTGTAATTGCGATGATGCGGTAGGTTACAAAAGGAGCGATACGTCCGCTTTTGCATTGTACTTTTTGGAAAATTTTGAAAAGTTAGGATTAGACAAACTAATTTGCACGCATTACGTGGGAAAGGTTGACCTATTTAATCAGGGACCGAAGGGCTATGTTTTTACAAAGAATGGATTTAATGAAATCAGGGAATATCCTCCCAAGTTCACCGGTAGTTTTGACGATCCGTTGTCTTTGAGAATCCTAAAAGAGGATGCCGACATTGTGTGCACAAATCCGCCGTTTTCAAGAGCCATCGATTATTGGAAAATAATTATTGAAAGCGGCAAGAAGTTTTTGATTATATCAAATATAACCAATCCAATCACACTGGCTTTTGTTCCATATTTCAGAGAGGGTAAAGTTTGGGCAGGGTATAACCGAGTAGATTACTTTCTAACGCCCAAAAGGGAATTATCAGAGGCGGCAGGGCACTGGTACACAAATATTCCGATAAAAGACAGACCAAAATATAAACTATTAAAAATAGTTCCGTTAAAAGACATACCGGAGAACTATAAAAAATACGATGATTCAAAAACGTTAGTCGTGAATAATTGTTATATCCCAAGCGATTATAAGAAACCTTTTGCGGTTTCTGCTCGTCCGATATTAAACGGCTTGCTGGAAAAGGGATATAAAATTGTCGAAGATCAATACTTCCCTTACGTGAAAGGAAAGCAAGGTTTTAGACGGGTGTTGGTTA
>Ga0082212_10007500_pt1 | contig 14416 bp, 12 predicted proteins | sample TergutNt197P3_FD_71548 | JGI IMG/M metagenome (GOLD analysis project Ga0082212, IMG submission 71548) | Neocapritermes taracua P3 segment gut microbial communities from Petit-Saut dam, French Guiana - Nt197 P3 | ecosystem: Host-associated > Arthropoda: Insects > Digestive system > Gut ... | reverse complement strand
TGCTCCGCTCCGAATATTTTTATTTGCTTCCCCATTTCCCGCTCCGCCGTTCTTTCGGTTTTCATGTCTTTATTCTATCACTTTTCCGCGCTCTTGTCAACTGGTTTTTAGACCTTGCCTTAAATATATTCATGCAAAACCGTTTTCACCATACACTCCGTTTTATAGCAGGCAATTCCTATTTTGTAAATGGGTTTGTTGTTTGTTATGCGGGAATAATATTTTTGTTTGTCGATTTGCCGCAGGGCTTCTTCTGATTTTTGCTCCAGCTCATTTGAACTGCCGGCCCGTTTAAATTCCAGGACGGCATTGAACGCATCGCCTTCTATCAGCAAATCATATCGTCCGAACCCGCTTTCTTTGTTAGATGTGCATTTGAGTTTAGCGCCCAACGCCATTCCAAAAAGGAAAACATGATATATTTTCTCGGGTTCCTGCCTATCCGTATCAAAACATGACAAACGGTAATCGATGAAATTTTCGAGTTGATCGCTGAAATCTTTCGTATCGCCGATATTCCTGAATATGCCGCGCAAATCCGCGCCCGGCACTTCGACGACGAATTCCAGGATAAAATCGCGCCATACGCTTTGCAGCTCTAAATTCGGGATATATACTCTATATGCCGCAGATTGAATATCTGCCGCTTCTGCCTCTATATCATAGGTCAGATACCCTGCCTGAATGGCAAGCGAATAAAATTGAGAATCCGCAAGATTTGCGGACGCAATATTTTTCAGCGACAGCCGGGGCTGCAATTCCGTTATGACATATGCGTTCCGGTCTTCAATCAGCTCCAGCAATCCGTCGGCGCGATTCTTGTTCATCAAATTGATCAGCATATCCAAAGTGCCGCTGTTGCCCCAGTAATTATCGAGTTTCCCGTAGTATAGATAGGACATCACCGAGTAAATGTTATACAGCTTCTCTTTTCCGACTCTTGTATTGTTATACCAGTCCCTTGTTTCGCTTAATTCCTCCGTTGTCAGGAGTTCTGCCGCTTCGTCTTCTGTCAAGGAAAAATCCCTGTCAAAAACGCCGCATGCAAAAACGTCGTATGCTGTCAAATTGTTCAGTCCGCTGAACATACTCTCCTTGGATATCCGGGTGACTCCGGTCAATATTGCTTTTTCAAGAGAATGATTGTCTTTTAGCGCCGCGTCAAATATATCCGTGATCCATCTTCTCAAATTCTCATATTCGGAAAAATACACGTTGTCCATCAATGCTTTATCATATTCGTCGATTAAAATATATGGTTTTGCTCCATATGCGGCGTGAAGATTTTGGGTTAAATATAAAAGAGCGCTGGTATCATAATCTTCTTTGACATCGAAATAGTTATTCAATGCATAATCAGTTTTTTCTTTTTGCAAATAATAATCCGCATTCCTTTTGATCATGATTTTTAGCTGTGTTTTATAATTTGGAACTTTTAATTCCTTGAAGTTTAAATATATGACAGGATGTTTGTTGGCGCATGAAAGAACAGGGCTGCTTTCAATGTATAGCCCGTTGAATAAATGTTTTGTATCCTGTCTGCAATCCAAAAAAGTTTTCAGCATGTTTAAGTTCAAGCTCTTTCCTGTGCGCCTGTGCCGGGTGAAAAGAAGCACGCTTGAAGAATCATTTATAACATTTTCTATAAATCTGGTTTTGTCGACGTAAAGATTATTTCTTTCTATGAAACGACTGAAATCGCTGATACCCAAATCAATGCGTTCTTTATTTCCGCGAATCATTTTCCCCGCCCCCTATGTTTTTTGATTATATCATATCATATTTTTGCGGCGATTTCAATTGTATGCACAAATTATTTGTGTTTGCTTGCAAAATTTACAATTGCCGCTTGAAAAGCCCGGAATGCGGTGGTACAATCGGTAATGGAAAAAGCCAAAGAAGGAGGTCAAACAATGAAGAAAACATTTATTTTGCTGTTCGCGGCTGCTTTCGCGCTGTCGCTGTTTTCCTGCGACGCCGAGGCGGGCAAATCGACAGATCTCGCGGGAAGCTGGCTCTGCGAAACCCAAAGCGCCCACGGCTATGCCTCATATTATTGGAGCTTTGGGGCGGACGGACGCTTTGCCTGCTATTTTGCCGGCTTCGAGTCGCCTTTGGGCGATATCCCGCATTCCATGAGCGAAAACTTCATGACAGGGAAGTTTCGCGAAAACGGAAGCGCCATCGAATGCAGCGAGGTGCATATCGATTCATGCTTTGAGTTCGGGGGCGAGTGGAAGTATTTCGAAAAAAGGGAGCCCGCCGAAATCGCCGATATGCTTTTGAAAACGCCCCTGATAGAATCGGAGGGCGCCGACGATTTTTCGTTTGAGTTCGAGCTAAAAAACGCCGCGACCCTGCGCATCGCCATCGATCGCGGCGCTTTCCCCTACCAGTATGACATGGATTTCGAATGTGTCGACGTCCTCAATGACGATTTGAACATTATACGAGCCGAAACCGATTATGAATAAAATTGCGGTTATGACCCGCGACAAGTATGATGGGCAAAAAAACGCCGTCAAGGAGGTTAAGTCTCATTTTGAGACTTAACCTCGAACAATTGTTCATTTCGTTTTTTTTGGCATATACAGGCCATAGTGGGAGGTCATCACGATTTCGCTGCCTTTCATGGTTTCGCCGAGTTTTTCTATGGATTCCCCGGCGGTTTTTTTGTCCATGGTGAAAGGGTGGATCTGCGGGCCCTGGCTGCCAAGCCCGAATGCGTCGCCGGTGAACAGATATTTCCCGTCGACAAGATAGGCCATCGAGCCCGGCGTGTGCCCGGGAGCCTTGATGCATTCGACCACGCGGTCGCCAAGACTCAGCTTTTGCCTGTCCCCGACCAGGCCCGCGCCCTCCGGCGCCAGCCCGCCCGGCAGCGCGTTATAGCCCAAAAGCGGGCTTCGCCTCGTGGTTCCGTCGATCATCTGCGCCTCGTCCTCGCCCATGTAAATTTTGGCCTGCGCGAAAATTGCCAGCGCCGCCGTGTGGTCGTAATCGGAATGGGTCAAAAAAACAGATTTCACCTCGGGCAGGCCGATTCCAAATTCGGCCAGCCTTTGTTTTGCCGTTTGCGCATTCGAGCCCGCGTCGATTGCGATATAGCCGTCGCTTGCCTTTATTACATACAGGCAGTTTCGTTGATTTTGGATCGCGTATATTCCGGTTTCAAAAATTTCGCCGGATTTCGCGGGTTTCATCGCCAAGATGGAAAATATGCCCAAATTTATCCCCCCTGAGCAAATATAGTTTATGCAATTATACCACATTTTCGCATTTTTTGCAAACGGCAAAATATATATTGCAAAAATAACCAAGGCATGGTACAATATATGGCGAATGGCGATGCCGGCTCCGGCTTGAAATAATTTGAAGACAAAATATCTGAAATGTTGGAGGAATTGCGCATGAAAAAATTTATTTGCTTGATTTTGGCGATCTCGTTTGGTTTGGCGCTTATCCCTGCCTGCGGCGAAAAAAGCGAATCCCCCGGCGAAAAGGGCCCCGAGGCGGAGAGACCCGGTGAAACTTCGTCCGAAGCCGCCGAAGATTTTAGGCTGGCGGTCCCGGACAATCTGCCCGATGCGGACTACGGCGGCAGGCAATTTAATTTCTTGTGCCGGACGCTGCAGCTCTATGAATACGACGTAGAGGAAGAAAACGGGGACATTGTGAACGACGCGCTTTTCAGGCGCAACAAATCGGTCGAGGGCAGATTCAACGCAAACATACGTGCAATCGACATGGACGGCTCCTGGGCCAACATGGGAGGGTACAAAAACACGATCAAAAATTCGGTGCTGGCGGGCGACGGGGCGCATGATCTCGTCGAGGGCGACACGGCGATCGTGGATCTTTTGGGGAACGGGTACTTTTCAAACATACTCGAATCGCCGCACATAAACGTCGAAAAGCCGTGGTGGGCGAAAGCCTCGGTCGACGTTTTGAACGTGGGCGGGGTGCTCGAGTTCATTTCGGGCGATTATTCCCTGCTGCTCTGGGAAGGCCTATGCGTCGTGTATTTCAACAAGAAGCTTTTCCAGGATTATGAGCTCGAATCCCCGTATGAGCTTGTCACCGGGGGAAGCTGGACCCTCGAAGCGGTGGAACGCCTGAGCAAGGATATCTACAGCGATTTGAACGGCGACGGAAAAGCCGGCCCCGAGGATCTGTACGGGCTTGTCACGACGAACGGCAACATGATAGACAACTTCCAGATCTCGTGCGAGCTTAAGCTCGTGGAAAACGACGGCGATGGCTTTCCCATGTTCGCCGACCCGACGGACGAGCGGTCAGTCTCCGTCGCGCAAAAGGTGTTCGACCTCGTGCACCAGCAGGGGGTCTTCATGCTCGATGAAGGCAAGACGAAAGAAGTGCATGAAGTGATGTTCATGGAGGACAGGGGATTGTTCTATACGTCGTTTTTGAAGGACTCGCAGAGGTTCAGGACGATGGAAACCGATTTCGGCATCCTGCCCTACCCAAAATACGACGAGGCGCAAAAAAACTACAAATCGTTCTCAAAAGCTGGATTTGCGGCGTTCGCCATTCCAAGCACCGCGAATGACCGCGAATTTTCGGAAATCATGCTCGAAGCGCTCTGCGCGGAGAGCTACAAGAGCGTGATCCCGGCATATTACGACATCGCACTGAAAAACAAATACGCGAGAGACGACGATTCGGCGGAAATGCTCGATATCATACGGGAGGGCTTCGACTATGATTTCGCATGCGTGGCGCTCGATTACACGGAATGGGTGTTGATCGAGATGCGGGCGATGGTGTCGGGAAAAACGTTTGACTGGGTTTCGCGGATGGAGAAAAAAGGAACCAAGATAGAAAAAAACCTGGAAAAGCTAAAAGACACGATATTGAAAAACAGGGAATAGCCGCTTTGAGGCAAGCGCCTGGAGCTTCAATGGCGATTAGCTCGTTTGCGTTCCAAATGTAGTCGTCATGACGAACAGATACCCCTGCGGTTTTTGCCGAAATTCGCAAAAAAAATATTGCATAGGCGCAAAAAGCATTGACAAACGCAGCTTTTTGTGATAGAATGCATTTGTTGGAATCCAACGAACGCCTGACTGAAAAAAATTGCGCGTCCCGCATTGCGGAAAATGGGTCTATGCCGATGTTTATGAATGCAGAAGAATGGCAGCCGCTGCTGTCCGTGGTGGTCCCCGTGTACGAAACGGAAGGATTTTTGAACAAATGCCTAGGCAGCATAACGGGCCAGACATACAAAAACCTCGAAATAATCGTGGTCAGCGACGGGGCCTCGGAGGGCGAAAACGAAATTGTCCGGGAATATGCAAAAAAAGACAGCCGCGTCAAATTGATCCGCCACGAAGAAAACAAAGGCCTGCTCCAGGCGAGAATCACGGGGATGGAAGCGGCGAAGGGCGAGTATTTCGCATTCGTGGACAGCGACGACTACGTGAGCGTGGACTGGTTCAGGACGCTGGCAAAAAAAGCGGTCGAAACCGAATCGGACATGGTCGTTGGCGAATGGTGCTTCGAGCACGAAAACAACCGGAAGGAGTTCCTCAACCTGGAGCATTTCAGGTATATGGACATAGACCTTCGCGGGAGCGGGGGATTCGACGAGTTCATGCGGCAGGCGGGGACGGATTTCTCGTGGCACACGATCTGGAACAAAATATACAGAAAATCCGTCTGGGACCGCTGCGCGGACGGATTCAGGCAGTTTTCGAGAAGCCACGGGCATATGGTCATGTGCGAGGATCTGGTTTTTTCGTGCGCCCTTTGGCATGGCGCGAAAAAAGTGACGAACATCCACAACGCGAACTACATATACCAGCTGCACGACTCCCAGGCCACCAAGATATCGGGCAAAGGCGAAAAGGCGATCCTCAAGACTATAGGCGACGCGGCGGCGGCGTTCGGCTTTTTTGAAAAATTGCTGACGGACAACGGAATATACGGCAAATACGGGGAATGCTTCGAGCGCTGGAGGGACTTGCAGGCGGCCACATTGTGGAAAGACCTCAAAGATTCCCCGAACATAAAAAAATATGAGCGCCGCATATGCGAAAAACTGAAGCACGGCGGCTCGTTTTCCGCCAAAAAAACCAAAAACGATTTCATATACCAGATCAGCACCACGGTCGAGGACTGCTACAACTGGCTCGAACACATAAAAATCATGATAAACAGCGATGAAACGGATTACGTCAGCTTCGACATATTCGACACGGCCATAGTCCGCCCTTTCATCGAGCCCGCGGATCTGCTCTCCCTCCTGAACAAACGCTTCGGCGAAATTTTCGATCTTTCCTCCTACGTGGATTTTTCGCAGATAAGGATCGCCGCCGAGCAGCGGCGCCGGAAAGCCGGATTTTGCGAGGAAATCACATTGGAAGAGATCTACGGGCAAATATCCGAAGACTGCATGTTCGACGAAAAATCGCTGATGGCGCTGATGGAGGAGGAAATAGAGCTCGAGAAGCGTTTTTGCAGCGCCCGCGAAATGGGGAAGGAATTGTACGCCCTCGCCCGGGACTGCGGCAAAAAGATCGTTTTTTGCTCCGATATGTACCTTCCAAAAAGCGCAGTCGAGGAAATATTGGAAAAAAACGGCTACGGGAAATATGAGAAGCTGTATCTGTCGTCGGAGCTGCGGCTGACGAAATCCAGCAAAAACCTGTACAGGCACATGATCGAGGACCTGAAGCTGGAAAAGCACGCGTCGCTTCTGCACATCGGGGACAACGACCAGTCCGACGTGGCCGGCGCGCGCGAAATCAGGCTCAGGGCGGCCCAGATGTCCAAAACCGCCGATATGTTCAAAAACTCCAACCCGGGGGCGTATTCGGGCGACCATTTCAATTGCATAGTAAATTCGAACCTGAATGGCAACATAACTGACCTATGCCATTCCATGCGGGGATTTGGCGGCTTTCGGAGCATGCTCGCCCTCGTGGCCAACAAGATATATGACAACCCATACCTGACATACAACAAAAACACGGACTTCAACGCGAACCCATATTTCATCGGGTATTACCTGCTCGGGGCATATTCGTTTGGCATACTGAGCTGGCTGGCCGACGAGCTCGCGGGCAAGGGCATAGGCACGCTGCACTTCGCGGCGAGGGACGGCTACCTGCTGAAAAAAGCATATGACATATACAGCGCCGCTCACAGGGAAAAAAAACTCCCCAAGTCAAATTACCTGCATATATCCAGAAAGTCGTGCGTTTTATTGGACATGGCCGGCAAAGAGGATTTCTATTCCATAGTCGGCAAGCTGAACATATTCTCCCATTCCCCAAAAAAGCTCGCGGAAATGTTCAGGGATGTGGCTAAGCCCGAAAAATATGGCGCCATCCCGGAAATGGCCGAAAGGCTCGGGCTCGGGTACGCGCGCAATTTCACCGACAGGGGCGGCTATGAGCGCTTCATAAAAATATTGGCGGAAAACATAGTGGATTTCGAGCTGCTCCGCGAGTTCCAGAAAAATATGTCGGAATATTTCCGAAAAATGCTGCAGGAAGGCGACGCGCTGTTCGACATAGGCTACAGCGGGAGGGCGGAAGCCGCGCTGTCGAACCTTTTGGGGTTCCCGGTCGACAGCTACTACGTCCATTCGAACTCCGAGGCGCTCGGCGCGCGCCAAAACAGGCACAAGTTCAAAACCAAATGTTTTTACGGCTGCAAGCCCGCGGTGACGGGGGTGATCCGCGAGCATCTGTTCATGGAGCAGGGACCCTCCGCGATAGGATACAAGGCCAAAAACGGCGTCGTCGAGCCGGTTTTCGAAGAATACAGAGAGGGTGACTACTCCACGCGCCTGGTCACCGAAACCATACAGCGCGCCGCCTTGGATTTCGTGAAGGACTTCATCGAAACATTCGAAGGCTACGGGGATTTCCTGGATTTCAGGAGAAACGATTTCGCCATGCCGCTCGAGTACTACCTGCACTATTCGAAGCCGCTCGACAGGCTGCCGTTCTCCAATCTGGCGTTCGAGGACGATTTTGGCGAAGGGAAGACGCTGGACGCCCTGGAATTCTGGAACCACGAAATGGAAACCCACAGCTCGTCCCTGAAGCGGAGCGCGCTCCAGGACTCCCCCCAAAAGCGGCGGTTCGGATACGAGGATTTCCTCGATGGCGAACCCAAGTGGAAAAAGGCGATGTTCATGCTGCTGTTCGACAGGAAGCTGTTCGCAAAAAAAGTCGGGAAAAAAACCAAAAGGAAACGGGGCGAACCAAAATACCATGATAGCTGACAGGATCGAAAACTTGGCCATATATCTCCCGGGTTCTTGCAAAGAAAAAATATTGTCGTTCGTATCGGGCATAGCCGAAAAAATCCCTGCCGACGGCGAATACCCGATTGAAGGCGAATCGATGTTCGCGAGGGTGCAGAGCTACCCGCTGCTGGCAACAAAAAAGGGCAGATGCGAGGCCCACCGCAGATACATCGACATACAGTCCGCGATCAAGGGGGCGGAAAGAATCGACGTGTTCGACTGCGCGAGCCTGACGGAGCCGGAATGCGGGTATGACGCAAAAACCGACGCGATCTTCTACCATCCCGGAGAGGCCATATATTCGCTCGCGCTCCGCGAGCGCTGTTTTGCCGTTTTGTTCCCGCATGAAGCGCACCGTCCCCAGATGCCGGCGGGCGAAATCAGATACGTGAAAAAATTTGTGATTAAGGTTGGTGTTGAGCTATGGAATTCATCGCGATGATCCCCGCAAGGCTGGGCTCCAAGCGGATCCCGAAAAAAAACATCCGCTTCATGGGCGGCAAGCCCCTGATCCAGTATCCAGTGGAGCTCGCGCTGCGGTGCGGCAGGTTCGCCGGCATATGGGTCAACACCGAGCATGAGGGGCTGGGGAGGTTCGCCGAGTCGATAGGGGCGGGCTTCCACCGGCGTCCCCCTGAGCTGGCCTCGGATACCGCCACGAACAGGGATTTCACATTTGAGTTTTTGAAAAGGCGCGAATGCGACTATGTGGTGATGGTCAACCCGACCTCGCCGCTTTTGAGGCGAAAAACATTGGACGATTTCTTGGATTTCGTGGAAAAGGACGAATTTGACACCGTGCTGTCCGCGGTTTCGCACAAAGCCGAAATGTTTTACCGCGGGGAGCCGCTGAATTTTTCGCTCAGCGAAAAAATCAACAGCCAGCTCCTGCCTCCGGTCGAAGCGGTCATATGGGCGCTGACCGCTTGGAAAAGGGAGACTTTCATCAAATTGCAGGAAAGCGGCGCGAACCCCGTTTTCGGGGGAAAAGTGGGGCTGTTCGCGATACCGGAAGACGAATCGTGCGACCTGGACACGCCGGAAGACTGGAGCATCGCCGAGGGAATCCTGCAGTCGCGCATGGAAAACAAAAAAGAAAGGTATTTGGAATTATGAGCTATCTTAAATCATATGTCGACGAAGTCTCCGCCGCGCTGAAAAACGCCGTGGCCACCGATGAAAATGGGAAAACAACCGACTTCGGGCTCGCCCTTGGCCGCTGGGCCGAAAGGGCGAACCTGGCCTCGCGCGAAAAGGCAACGGTGTTTTTTTGCGGGAACGGGGCGAGCGCCACGATGGCGGAGCATATATCGCACGACTGCTTCCAGAACGCGGACCTGAACGCCTACACGGTTTCGGAAACCTCGCACATCACCGCCATCGGCAACGACATCTCGTACGAGCAGGTGTTCGCGTACAGAATCGGCAAAATGTGCTCCGGCAAGGATATGCTGGTCACGATATCCTCCTCCGGCAACTCTCCGAACGTGCTGGCGGCCCAAAAAACGGCGAGGGAAAAAGGGATGTTCATCGTCACGATAAGCGGCAAGGAGCCCGACAACAGATCCCGGCAGGGCGGCGACCTGAATTTTTACGTGCCCCTTGGCACATATGGGCTCGTGGAGTCCGCCCATGCGGTATTGCTGCACTGCTGGCTCGACTTTTATCTCGATATGTACAAAGGGGGCAGGCACTGATGAAAATCGCAGTGGGGGCGTCGTCGTTCGGGGAAGCCGAAGCGATGCGGCTGTTGGAGAGCCATGAAGTGATAAAAAACCCCTATGGGCGCAAGCTGACGGAAGACGAGACGATAGGGCATCTTCAAGGCGCCTCGGGGCTGCTCGCCGGGCTGGAGCCGCTCACGGAGCGCGTGTTTGAGGCATGCCCGGAATTGAGAGCCATCGCGCGCATAGGCATAGGGATCGAAAACGTCGACCTGGAGGCCGCCGCCCGCCGGAAAATCAAAGTCTCGAACACGCCCGACGGGCCAACCTACGCGGTGGCCGAGATGACGCTCGCGGCGCTTCTCTCGATTGCCAGGCAGATCGTCCCCGCAAATGCGGAGATGCACGGCGGCATATGGCAAAAACGCACCGGGTTCTCGCTGTGGGGAAAGGTGATCCTGCTTGTGGGGTATGGGCGGATCGCCAAGGCGTTCGAAAAAATGCTGGAGCCGTTCGGGATGCGGGCGATTCTGTGCGACCCGGAGTTAAATACCGAGCCTTTGGGGGAGCTTTTGCCCCTTGCGGACATAGTTTCGCTGCACGCTTCCGGAAAAACGGAGATCATAGGCGCAAGGCAGATCTCGCGGATGAAAGAGGGCGCGGTGCTGCTCAATAGCGCGCGCGGGGCGCTCGTGAACGAAAGGGCGGTATGCCGCGCGCTCAAAAACGGCGGGCTGTCATGGTATTGGGCCGACGTTTTTTCCGAGGAGCCGTATTCCGGCGAGCTGGCAAGCTGCGGGAACGCGCTGCTGACGCCGCATATCTCCACCTACACGAAGCTGTGCCGCGAGCAGATGGAAGTACAGGCGGCAAAAAACTTGCTGGAGGATTTGCGCGATGCATGAAAAGTATCTCCGTTTGGCCAAGGAGGCCGCAGCCAGGGCGGGCGAATTTTTGTCGAAGCGCAAAAACATCGACGTCTGCGAAAACCTGGCCCACGACATAAAGCTCTCTTCCGACAGGGAAAGCGAAAAAATCATCCTGGAATGCCTCTCGGAGTCGGGGCTGCCTGTTTTGTCGGAGGAATGCGGATTCGTGGGGGAAGAGCAAAATTTGCGCTGGATCGTGGATCCGCTCGACGGCAGCGTCAACTATTTCAAGGGGATGGATGAGCTCTGCTGCGTCTCGATCGCGCTTTTTGCAGGCGACGAGCCGGTCCTGGGGGTGATAAACCGCTACGCCTGCGGCGAATTGTTTTGCGGGGCCGCGGGACGCGGCGCCGATCTGAACGGGAATCCGATAAAACCTTCGGATATATGCCGCCTGAGCGAGGCGGTGATCGCCACGGGGTTCCCCGCGGGGCGGAACTATTCCGACGAAAAGCTGATGGGGTTCGTGCACAGGGTGCAGCGCGTGAAAAAAGTGCGCATGCTGGGGACCGCGGCGCTCATGGCGGCGTTTGTCTCGTGCGGGCGCATCGACGCGTACTTCGAGGAAGGCATATGCCTGTGGGACGTCGCGGCGGCCATGGCCATAGTCAAATCGGCGGGCGGGGCGGTGAGCCTGACTGCGAAAGACGGATTCAAATGCGACTTCGGCGCTTTCGCCACCGATATGCTGAAAGGGGATTTTTATGGTTCTTAGGGCTTACAGCGTAGCCGAGGACGAAAAGCTCGGCGCGGGGGTCCACAACCAAAAAATGCTCGACTGCGAAAAGCTCCTGGCGCAGGAATTCGTGGAGGCCAGCAGAAGCGAGCCGGAAGGCGCGGACTGCCCCGTCTGCGGTTCGGGTTCATCGGAGTTTTTCGCCGAATTCTGGGGAGCCGGATATATGAGATGCCAAAACTGCTGGAGCATCTTTGTCCCCGTCGGCGAATCCATCATAGATGAATATCGCAGGTATGCGCCATTGCGGGAATTCAGGGCCTCGGAGCGATATCAGGCCGACGCGGAGGAAAAACGGAAATATATCTGGGACGAAAAGTGCTTCTGGATAAAGTTCAGGCTGGCGCGCTATCTTGGAAAGGCAATCGAGCCAAAAATCGCGGATGTGGGCAACCGCTACAAAAACCTGTCGGACAGGTTCCGGTCGATTGGCGGCGAATACCGGTTGGTTCCATGTGCAGACGAGATGGAAGACCCGGCCGACATAGTTTTCTACTTCGACCAGCTGACATTCGAGCCAAATCCGCCAAGGGCGCTCGAGGCGATGAGGCGGCGGCTCAACCCGAACGGGCTGCTGTTTTTGAGCACGAGAGTCGGAAGCGGGTTCGACATTTTGACCCTGAAAGGCGGCATCGGCAATATTTACCCATATGAGCATTCGTTTTTGCCCTCAAAGCAAGGGCTGGAAATGCTCCTCCAAAAGACGGGCTACGAGCTGCTGGAGATTTCCACGCCGGGTTCCCTCGACATGAAGTACGTGGAGGAAAACAGATCCAAGCTCGACAAAAAAGATTTGTTCGCGCGCTACCTGCTCGAAAAAACAGATGAAAGCGTTTTGGCGGAATTTCAGCGGTTCCTGCAAAAAAGCGGCATGAGCTCCCATGCGCAATTGGTGGCGAGGCCGAAAAAGGACGGCGAATAAATTTTATGGGCGAAAAAAAATCGGGGAAAATCAAAACGGCGATCATAGGCATGGGCAAAATGGGAAAGCTCCGGGCGGAGGTCATGGGTAACCACGGAGGTTTTGAAATTGCCGCGACCTGCGACCCGGCTGGCAGCTGGGATTATTCGGACTGGAAAAAATGCCTCGATGAAACAAAGCCCGAAGCGGTCGTGGTTTGCACGATCAACAAAGCGATGCTGGATATCGTGCGCCATGCGCTGGGCAGCGGGATCAGCGTGTTCTGCGAAAAACCCCCGGGAAGAAATTTGCTTGAAACATTGGCGATGAAAGAGGCGCTGGAAAAAAGCGGCAAAGTTTTGAAGTTCGGGTTCAACCACCGCTACCACAACTCGGTCATGGAGGCCAAGGCGCTGGTCGAAAGCGGGCTGGTCGGAGAAATAGTCTGCGCCCGCGGGGTGTACGGAAAGGCGGGCAGCCAGACTTTCAGGGACGAATGGAGAAACAACGCCGATTTGTCGGGGGGCGGGATACTGCTCGACCAAGGCATCCATATGCTCGACTTGCTGTGCTATTTCATGGGGGAGCTCGAAGTCCAGCACAGCTCCATAGACAGGCTGGCCTGGAGCGATCTGCCGGTCGAGGATTCCGCTTTCGCCTTGATGCAGACAGAGCGCGGGCAGCTCGCCACCCTCCATTCGTCGGCGATCCAGTGGAAACACAAATTCGACCTGGACTTGATCTGCTCGAACGGCTATATCGCCCTAAACGGGCTGCTCACCTCGACCAGGAGCTATGGCGAGGAGCGCATGACGTATTACCGGAAAGACTACGAGCAAACGAAAATAGGGTCGCCCCTGGAACATACGATGTATTTTTCAAGCGACGATTCATGGGATTTCGAAGCGAAGGAGTTTTATGACGCGCTGCGAAACGGCGTCCCGGTCCAAAACGGGTCGATCGGCGACGCGGTGAGGGTCATGGAGCTCATCGACCGCATTTACCGGACATCGAGGTGAAGACCGATGGAGAGCGCCGAATTTTTTTTGGATGCGCAAAAGGAAACGGAAAGCTTGCTCATGGAAAGTTCCAGGTTCCGGCAATCCGGCAGGCCGAACATATTGGTTTCGGGGGCCATAGTGGCCTTTGACAGGGGCATAAGCAACTTCATGAACGAGATGCGAAAATCCAGCCCGGGCCGAAGCTTCATATTTTTGTCGGAAGTGGTCGGCGAATACGAGGAAATGGCGAAGCAGAGGATAAAATTCGACTTGCTGTTCGTGCCGCGGGCGCTCGCGAAAGAAATTTTCACCCCGGGCTTGGACATAGAGGCGCCAAAAGAGCATCTTTCGCTCGTGGATTCCAAAGCTTATCTCCGCGAGGCGGCCGAAAACCTGCGCGCGCGGCAGAGCATAGTGTGCCATTTGGGCGAAGGCTACGCGGAGGAATGGGCATATTGGGCGCACCGCTACATAGGCGCCGTGCTCGATGCCGTCAAGCCGAAGGAAGTCGTGCTTTGGAACCAGTTCTACGCATTCCACATGATATTCGAAGGAATATGCCGTGAGCGGAAAATACGGCTGAGATTCATGGAGTTCGGCTGCCTGCCCGGCACATTCGCGCTGGACCGCATGGGGCAGCAGGGCGAAAGTTTCATGGCGCGGCACGGCAAAATATTTTCCATGCTCCCCGTGGGAAAGAAATACATGGATTTCGCGAAAAAAACCATAGCGTTCCTGAGGGAATCGGGGCTGAACCGCAACCCGCAGCCAAGCACCTGCGCAAAATTGCCGAATCCGGGCAAAAGGCCGGTAATCGCATATTTCGGGCAGAACGATTTCGAATCCGGCTTTTATCCGTACACCGAAAGAACCAAAAAATACCACTCCCCGATTTTTAGAAGCA
>Ga0082212_10007499_pt1 | contig 14418 bp, 16 predicted proteins | sample TergutNt197P3_FD_71548 | JGI IMG/M metagenome (GOLD analysis project Ga0082212, IMG submission 71548) | Neocapritermes taracua P3 segment gut microbial communities from Petit-Saut dam, French Guiana - Nt197 P3 | ecosystem: Host-associated > Arthropoda: Insects > Digestive system > Gut ... | reverse complement strand
ATAAAGCTGGTGGAGACCGATGACGAGGCCGGACAAAAGGTCATGAGGCCTCAGGTGAACGTCGGAAGGTGTGCGATGTGCGGATACTGTGCGGAGTACTGCCCGGTGGACGCGATGACCGTCACGCCCGAGTTCGAACTCGCCGAGTATACGAGAGAGGACCTGATATACGGCCCGAAAAGGCTGGCATACGAAGGCATAACCGAGAAGATGGAGATCCACTTGGAACAGACGCTTATGTCCGACATAGAGAACGGGAACTCCGAGAGGAGGATATCCCCGTTCAAACTGGACAGGCCGGTGCTTGAGCCGGCAAAGTGCATAAGCTGCAAGAAGTGTGAGAAGGTGTGCCCCGTGAACGCCGTTACGATGGTGGAGCACGGAGTGAATGACAAAGGCAGACCGATACTCTACCCCGAGTTCAATAACGATACCTGCATATGCTGTGAGAATTGCGTGGAGGATTGTCCCAAGGACGCCCTCCACATAAACGAGGTGCTATAATGGAAATCCTTGATAACATTTGGGACGGATTTTGCAATGTGATGGGGTACCTCTGGACGAACGCGGACCTCGTGGCCTTTGTGGTATTGGCCGCGATAGCCGTTGCCGCCGCGCTTTACGTCGTATGCGCGAAAGAAGTGGTGCACAGCGCATTCTATCTTGCGCTGGTGTTCGTCTGTGTGGCGGTCACTTACTTCTTCCTGGAGGCGGAGTTCATCGGTGTGATCCAGATGCTGGTGTATGTGGGCGCGATAACGATACTGTTCGCATTCAGCATCATGTTGACTAGAAGGTATATCATGCGTAAGGAAGGTGATTCGAATGAATAAGAGGGTCGCGATAGGCGTCTCTGTAGCGGCCATGCTGCTGGCGGTGCTCGCGGTATCGGTGATCGCAACGGATTGGGACGACTTCGTCACCAATGAGTCGCCGGAAAGCATCGACTTCATAGGCGAAGTGGATGCCAGCGGTGACATGAATGAGAATTCGCTTAACTTTGCGCTGTTCGAGACGTACGGCCCGCTGCTGCTGATACTGGCGCTGCTGATGTTCGGCGCCATGATCGGCGGTGTGTGTATAGCCAGAGAGGAGGGTGAGCACAATGATACCGATTGAGGTGTATCTCATATTCGCCGCCGTCCTCTTTGCAATAGGGGCGTACGGCGTAGTGGTAAAGAACAACACGATCGTGGTGCTCATGTGTATAGAGCTCATGCTGAACGCGGCGAACATAAACTTCATCGTGTTCTCGGCTTTCACCACCGATGTGTTGGGGCAGGTGTTCGTGATAATGTCCATTTCCGTCGCGGCGGCCGAAGTCGCCGTGGGAATAGCGATATTGCTCAACGCTTACAAGATAAAAGGCACGATCGAGGCTGACGGCCTCGCGTCCATGAGGTGGTAAGGATGTTCGTAGAATACACTTGGTTGGTACCGTTGGTCCCCCTGCTCTGTTTCGTGATAGTGGGATTCTTCGGAAAGAAGATGCCCCACGGCGGAGGGCCGCTGGTGATCTTCGGCGCGCTGTTCGCGTTCGTCCTGTCTCTGCTCATATCGTATGACTTCTTCACTTCGGACGCGTATCACAATCCGGGATATGTCACATCGCAGATCGAATGGTTCTCGGTGGGCAGTTTCCAGATGAATGTCGGTTACTACATCGACAGCCTCGCATGCATGATGATGCTGTTCGCATCGTTCATCTCGACGCTCATATTCGTCTATTCGATAGGATATATGCACGACGAAGGCGCAAAGAGGAGGAGATACTTCGCTCAAGTGTCGCTCTTCCTCACTGGTATGCTGGGACTCGCCGTCTCAAGCAACTTCCTCGAGATGTTCGTGTTCTGGGAGATAATGGGTCTGTGCTCATACCTCCTGATAGGGTTCTGGGGATTCAACCATCCCAAAGGGGACGACGCATCGGACAGCGCCTCATCAGCGGCAAAGAAAGCGTTCCTTGTCACAAGGCTGGGCGACGTCTGCCTGATGGGTGGTATGTTCGTCCTGCTGTTCGAGTTCGGAAGCCTCGACTACGTGACGGTGTTCGACACCTCCATGATGGCGGCGGTCGACCCGAACATGATCATGCTGGGAAGTCTTCTGATATTCGGCGGTGTGATAGGAAAGAGCGCTCAGTTCCCGCTTCTGGATTGGCTTCCTGATGCGATGGCCGGCCCCACGACGGTTTCCGCGTTGATACACGCGGCGACGATGGTCAAGGCCGGAGTGTATCTGGTGGCAAGATGCTTCCCTCTGTTCACGCAGAACCCGGAAGTGATGCTGTTCGTAGGTGTCATCGGAGGAATAACGGCGTTCTTCGCCGCGACGATGGCCCTCAACAATATGAATATAAAGAAAGTGCTGGCGTACTCCACCCTTTCTCAGCTGGGATATATGTTCCTCGCGCTGGGTGCGGGCGGATATATGATGGCCCTCGGCATGCAGTCCGGCGATGCCGCCCTGATGGCGGCGGGAGCGATAGGATACACCGCGGGATGCCTGCACATGGTCAACCACGCGTTCTTCAAAGCGCTGCTCTTCCTTGGTTCAGGATCGGTGATCCATGCTACGGGAACAGAGGACATGAGGGAGATGGGAGGCCTCCATAGTAAAATGAAGATAACCTCCATCACGATGCTCATCGGCTCCCTTTCCATTGCAGGATTCCCGCTGTTCAGCGGATTCTGGTCAAAGGAGATAGTGCTTGAGACCGCTATGCACGCGGGCGACTACGGAGTGGAAGGATATCTCTTCACGATAATGTGGATACTCGCCATTGTAACGGCGTTCATGACGGCGTTCTATATGTTCCGCATGTGGTTCATGACCTTCAAGGGCAAGTCCGGCCACGGGGCCGAGCACTGCCACGGGGAGTCCCCGAAGAGCATGACGATACCGCTGATCATACTGTCGGTGTTCGCCGCCGCTCTCGGCTGCATACTGTTGTTCGGATTTGACGATTATATCACGATCGGCATCCACGCAGGGCATTTCCAGGTAGGCTCGGGACACGGTCACGGGTTAGCGGGATGGCTTGAGGATATCTTCCTGAGCATGTACACGTACCTGACGATAGCACTGGTGCTGATAGCGATAGCCGTGGCGTATGTGATGTACAACAAGGCGTCCGTCAACCCCGGCAAGTTCAACAAGAACGGCAGTTCATGGCTTTACAAAGCGCTTACCAACAGATGGTGGTTCCCGCAGCTCTATGACCAGATAGGATGGAAGCTGGGCAACGGCGTCGCCAAAGGAGTGGAGTTTGTGGATACGCAAATGATAGACGGGACCGTCAACGCGCTGTCGTCGGCGGTGGTAGGAAGCGGAGAATCTCTCGGCAAAATGCAGACAGGCAACGTGCGCGATTATGCGGCCATAGTCATGATAGGCGTGGTCCTGCTCTTCGTGGCGATATTAGCGCTGTTCTATTTCATGGGAGGTCTGTGAGATGTTCTCTGATATCTTTGCATTCACCTATGAGATACCATATCTCCTGACCCTGCTGCTGATCATTCCGCTGGTAGGAGCGATAGCGACTCTGGCAATGGGAGGAAAGAGGCAGAAGAATGCCAAATACGTCGCGGGAGTGTTCTCTTTCGTGACCATGGTGCTTTCTGTGATCCTGATGTTCACTCCCGATCTTTCCGTGTACAGTGAAAGCTACACATGGATAGAGACCGCCGGCGTCAAGATGTCGTACATACTGTCGGTGGACGGCCTCAGCATCCTGATGGTCTTCCTGACCGGTGTGCTGGTGTTCCTGTCGACGGTGTTCTCCGCAAGGGAGAGCGATAAGCCCCACTATTTCTTCGCCTTGATCTTGGCGATGGAAGTGGGATTGATGGGTGTGTACATGGCGGGAGATTACTTCCTATTCTACATTATGTGGGAGGTCACCCTGATCCCGATGTATTTCCTTATATCGTGGTTCGGAGGGCCGAGGAGGCACTACGCCGCGATCAAGTTCTTCATCTACACCCACGTGGCAAGCGTGGTCATGCTGATCGGTATCTTTGCGATAGTGTTCGGCGCGGCCACCGGAGGCATAGCAGACTTCTCCTTTGAAGCGGTATTAGCGGGAAGTGCGGCGTTCGGTTCCACCTTCCAGGTGCTGGTATTCGGACTGCTGTTCTTCGGATTCGCGGTAAAGATGCCTATCGTACCGTTCCATACATGGCTGCCGGATGCCCATACCGAAGCGCCCACCGCAGGCTCGGTCCTGCTGGCTGGTGTGATGCTTAAGATGGGGTCATACGGTATCATCAGGGTCTGCCTGGAAGTGCTGCCGGAAGGCGCACAGTACTGGCAGCCCATAATGGTGTTCATAGGTATCTTGGCAATGATATACGGCGCATATGCGTGCATAGCCCAAAAGGATCTCAAGAAAATGGTCGCTTTCTCATCCATCAGCCATATGGGTATGGTGATGATCGCGATGGCATGTCTTTCCGACATCGGTATCCAGTTTGCGATATTCCAGATGTTCGCCCACGGCCTGATATCGGCGGTCTTGTTCATGGTCGCCGGAGCAACGGGCCACAGTGTGGGCACAAGAGAGATACCGCTGCTCGGAGGCTTGGCGGGAAAACTGCCTTTGCTTGCGGCATTCATGATGTTCGGATTCCTGGCGTCTCTGGGTCTTCCTGGCCTTGTCGGATTCTGGGCGGAGTTCGGGATCATCTTCGGGTTCTATGATTACGCAGTATCGGTGGATATGCTGTGGCTGGTGATATTCTGCCTGTTGTCCCTGCTGCTTACCGCAGGCTACTACCTGTGGGCGATGCAGAGGACCATGTTCGGAAGGCTCACCACCAAGATAGACCTCTCGCACATACATGATCTGAGCAGACCGGAAGTGATCGCTCTCGGAGCGGTCTGCGCCCTGATAGCGCTGTTCGGTCTCTGGCCGGATCTGGCCTTAAGCTATCTTGAGGGATATTCATCATCCCTCGCTCTGACGCTGGGGGTGATCTGATGATGTTCGACAGTTCGATAGTAACCACGATCTTCGCAGAGTTCTCTCCGCTGGCGCCCATGATAGTGATGATAATAGGCGCGCTGGTGATGCCGGCTGTTTTCTTCGCGACGAAGAGGAAGAGCGCAGTGGCCGCGGTAATGATCGCGGTCATAGCGATATCGATGCTCTTCAACGTCCTGATGATGGTCGACGGATATCAGGCCGATTATGCGGGGCTGTTCGCGTATGATGCGTTCGCGGGCGTAATGATACTGCTGTTCCAGATAGTGGCATTCTTTACGGCGCTGGTCTCCGTTTCAAGCTCTGAGACCACGAGGATGCACTACGGTGCGTTCAACGCGTTGCTTCTTGCGGCGACCACAGGTATGATGTTCGTCGCCACGGCAAGCGACCTGATAACGATCTTCCTGGGAATAGAGTTGGCAAGCATAACCTCTTACGTGCTCGTCGCGATGAAGAGGAGCGATCCGAGGGCGGCGGAAGCAGCTGTAAAATACGTCATATTCGGCGGATTATCTACCGCCCTGACCCTATACGGTCTGTCCATGCTCTATGGAGTGGCAGGCACCACGAACATAGAAGATATTGCAATAGCGCTTTCCACGCAGGACTTCAGCTGGGCGTTCGGCATAGCGATGATCACAATGATCGCCGGTTTCGGGTTCAAGATCGCAGCGGTGCCGTTCCACGCATGGGCTCCGGATGTGTATGAGGGAGCGGCGACACCGGTCACCATGTTCTTGGGAACAGGTTCCAAGAAAGTGGGATTCGTGGCGCTGTTCAAGATCTTCCTGGTGATATTCGTCGCCGCAAGCTCTACGGCGGCATTCGCAACGGAGGAATTGCAGTATATATTCGCGATAATCGCTGCGATCACCATGACCGTGGGAAACGTTGTTGCGATATCCCAGAACAACATCAAGAGGATGCTGGCATATTCGAGCATTGCGCAGGCCGGTTATATCTTGATCGTGATGGCGGTGATGTCCGAGTACGCACTTGCATCAGGTATGTTCCACATGTTCACTCACGTGTTCATGAAAGGCGGAGCATTCCTCATCGTCGGCGCGCTGATAACCGTCGGCATCGGAGAGAAGATATCTGATTATCAGGGGCTGGCGAAACGGGCGCCGTTCATTGCCTTTGCGATGACGCTGTTCCTATTCTCGCTGGCGGGGATACCGCCGCTTGCGGGATTCACGTCAAAGCTGTTCCTGTTCTCTTCGGCGATATACGATGGGGGAGTGATGACCCAGTGGGTATGGCTTGCTTTCGTGGCTGTCCTGAACTCCGCGATCTCGCTGTACTATTACACAAGGGTCGTGAAGGCCATGTACATCGAGAAAGGAGCTAACGCAGAGAGGATCAAGATACCGAAGACATTCACGGCAGCGATCGTGACATGTGTGGTATTCGTGATCATACTCGGTCTGTTCCCGCAGCTCATCATGGACTTCTGCGCGGACGCGGCAGCGGTGCTGTTCGGCTGAATAAACCTTTTCCACAACACCTTTTTTTATTTTCCATTTTTTTAACCCAGAGTTAGAAAACAGTTAAGTAGATACTTAACATCCCAGAGCCAATGGATGAGCCTTGGTATTCTTCTATCTCCGAAGACCTGGAAAAGGTAGAGAGACTTTTGAGGGATACCGTAAGGTCTGAGAGCGCAGAACTGACCGAGATATGCAATTTCGTCCTTGGGTCGAACGGTAAAAGAGTGAGGCCGTCAATGTGCCTATTATCGTTCCATGCGTGCGGAGGTAAGGATCCGGAGAAGGCGATAGATGTCGCCGCAGCTCTGGAGATGATCCATAATGCCACCCTTGTCCACGACGATATAAACGACCACAGCGAACTCAGGAGAGGCGCTCAGGCGGCGTACAGGAAGTACTCCGTGGGGAAATCGATCATCGCCGGGGATTTCATGTTCGCCACAGGTTTCAGGCTCATCGGTTCGGCTTCCCATGTGGTCGTGGATTACATTGTCGAAGCGGCCGCCGCAATGAGCGCGGGGGAGTTCGATCAAAAGGAATTCGAGCACAACGTCATGGTCGAAGAAGACGATTACATGAAGATAATCGAAAGGAAGACCGCAAGGCTGATCGAGTGCGGCGCGAAGATAGGATCGTTCCTCGCAGGCGCCGGCAGCGAGACCATATACAAAATGGGAGAGTTCGCTTTCAGGACCGGTGTGGCATTCCAGATCGTGGACGATATGCTGGATGTAATAGGCGACGAAAAGACAACGGGAAAAAGGATAGGGAGCGACATCATGGAAGGAAAACCCACTCTCCCTACGATATATGCCATGCAGGACCCGGTCTGCGGCGACGCCATAAAAGAACTGTTCAAAAGGAAGGATCTGGAGTGGTCGGACGTTTCGGAGGCGATAAGCATGATAAAGAGGACCGACGCCATCCGAAGATGCGCGGAAAAGGCAAAGACGATCTCAAAGGGCTCAATGCCTTTCCTTGATGTTCTTGAGGATTCTAAGTATAAGAGGTCCATGATAGACCTTTCGAATTTCATTGCGGAACGCAACAGGTGACCCCATGGGCGCTATGAGAACGGACATCCTCGTTGTAGGGTCGGGACCCGCCGGAGGAACGGCCGCCAGATATGCCGCGTCAAAAGGAGCAAGCGTGACCATCATCGAAAGGAGGCCCGATGTCGGCGTTCCCGTAAGATGCGGCGAGATGGTCCCGTCGAACGAAGAGATCATGAACATGTTCCCCAACGCGGGAGACATAACGTCTTTGTTCGATCTGCCGAATAACCTGAGGCTGAGAGAGATCGAGGGGATAAAGCTCATAGACCCCAAAGGAAAGGAAAGGCTCCTTGATTTCACGGGGTACACCACAGACAGGGAAAAGTTCGACAAGTATCTAGTCTCGGAAGCGGTGAAAGAGGGTGCGGAATTAGTGACGGGCTGCCTCTTCAAGGGGATAGAGGACGGAAAGGCCGTAACGTCCCTGGGTGAGATAGAATACAAAGTGATCATCGGCGCGGACGGCCCCGGTTCAAGGGTCGCAAAGGCCCTGGGCCTTCCCAAGAACGATCTCCCTTACCCAGCGGTGACCGCGCAGGCGAAAGGAGATTTCGATCCGTATGTGAAGATGTTCTTCGGAGGGATAGCTCCGGGGGCATACGGCTGGATCATCCCGAAGAAAGGGCAGGCGAACGTAGGCATAGGGTTCTCCCCCAAATTCACTGACGGTACGCTGAGCGGGCTCTTTGAAAAGTTCGCGGAGAAACACGGTTTCGAAATAACGACGAGGCTTGAAGGAAAATACGTTCCCAGCAAAGGGATGCTCTCCGCACTCGTATCAGGCAACGGCATGGTGGTGGGGGATTCTGCGGGCCATGTGATACCCGTGAACGGAGGCGGGGTGCCTCTTGCCTTGATAGCGGGCAAAGTGTGCGGAGAGGTGGCTGGCGACAACGTCGCCGGCGGCCGCAGTCTTGCAGATTATCAGAACGAGTGCGTGAAGATATTCCGCAAACCGCTGAACATCGCTGCCGGAAACAAGAAACTCGCAGACACCTTGGCATTCGGTTCCGACAGAAGGACAGGGGTATGCATGAGCCTCCTGGGAACAAGGCGCATGGGCAACCTCATCAGATGCAAACGCATCTTTCCGTGATCATCTTTTCCTGTGTGCTTTCATACCGGAGCCGCAGATCACGCACTCATCTGCCTTTTCTTTGAACCATTTCCCGCACCCGACGCATCGGTAGTTCCACTTCTCCACTTTGCTTATTCCTGTGGTTCCGACCGGCTTGAAAGGTATCCCCATTATGCGTGAGACATTCTGAATGGAGTAGTCATCGGAGAGTATCGTTCCGCCCGTGTCAACCGCAAGTGCCAGCACAGAGATGTCCACGGGAGAGAGTCTCCCGAGATCGCCGCTTTTTTTGGCGGCCTCCGTTACTTTCTCAACGGAGGGCTTAGTGCAATCGGACGTTCTCAGAAGGTCTCCCCAGAGGTCGAGTCTTTTATCATCGTATTTCGCAAGCTCATCCACGACGCCCGGAGGGCAAAGGAATTCCTCTTCCGGCAACCCCTCCATTGAGAAAAGAGCAGAACTGTCCAGGATGAGCATGTCTTTGGCATAATCGAGAGAGGTTATCTACTTTCCTAAAAGACTCTTGCAAAATCCACTTTTTGAACTGGAAGAAAAGAAGCACAGTACTGGTTCAGTCTTCCTAAAGCTTATACGGTCATTCCGCAATCAGCACCCAAGAATATGGATATTGCCGAGATCGTTCTTATCATGTTTACCGGGCTATGGCTGTTCATTCCCGCAATGCTGCCCAATTCAGCGGCCGCGATGGTGGGAGGCGGAACAAAGATCGATCTCGGAAGGACCTGGAGAGGCAAAAGGATACTCGGGGACGGAAAGACCTGGAGAGGGCTGTTCGGAGGAGGCCTCGCAGGAGTGCTGATAGGGTTGTTGATGATAGGGATCGCTTCCTTTTGGGACCCGGAGAACTACTGGGGGTACGGCGCATTTTGGAGCAATGTTGGAATACTGTTCTGTCTTTCCTTCGGAGCGATCTTCGGGGACCTCATGGGAGCTTTCATAAAAAGGAGATTGGGGATGGAACGCGGTCAGAAGGCACCGGTATTGGATCAATACGACTTTGTGTTCGGAGCCTTTCTTACAACTTCCATCTTCTTCCCTAATTGGGTGTACTCCACCTTCATCGAAGGATGGCACATCGCAGCATTGATATTCATACTGGCGCTGATGTTCGTCATACACAGAGGCGTCAACATAATAGGTTACAGGCTCGGTATCAAGAAGGAGCCGTGGTGATAAGATGAGCGAGATTTCAAAGGCACTTGAGGAATGCGGTGCTCTCCAGTACGGGGAGTTCACGCTGGCATCCGGAGCGAAAAGCGACTATTACATTAACATAAAGAAAGCGAGCACGAACCCCCGTGTTCTTTATCTGATATCCCAGCTCATGGCGGAGAAGATGCAGACCGACAACATACGCCCCGACAAGATAGCCGGGATCGTTCTTGGATCCATTCCGCTGGCCGCGGCGCTCTCGATGGCCACAGGCATACCTTTCATTATGGTAAGGAAGGAGCAGAAGGAACACGGCACGATGAAACAGATCGAGGGGGACCTTGTTCCCGGAGACAAGGTGCTTGTGGTCGAGGATGTGATAACGACCGCCGGTTCCAGCGTAAAGGCGATCGCAACGCTCAGAGAGAACGGCGCGGTCATCACCGAGATAATAGCGGTCGTCGATCGAGAAGGCGGCGGTAAAGAGAATCTTGCAGAGATAGGAGTATCTCTGCTGTCTTTGGTGAAAGGCTCTGAGATCGCGAAGGGGAAGCAATGAGGCCGGAACCCGACTGCAGACTGTGCGGACTTTGCGAAGGCCGTACGAAGATCGTCCTTCCCAGCGGCGATCTGAATTCTCCCATCGTCTTCGTGGGCGAAGCTCCGGGAGAAAAGGAGGACCTGTCGGGAAGGCCCTTCGTAGGAAGATCGGGAAAACTCCTCGACTCCATTATGGAAGAGGAGGGGGTGGACCGATCAAGAGTGATGATCACCAACACCGTTAAATGCCGTCCGCCGGAGAACAGGGATCCGACGAAAGAGGAGATGGACGCATGCCGTCCGTTCCTTGACCACGAACTTTCCGGGAGGAAGGTGGTGATCGGCCTAGGCAAATCCGCATGCCGCGACCTTCTGGGTTATGAGGGCAAAATGGCCGATGTGGCGAACACAAAGATGTCGATCAAGGTCTTGGGTAAAGATGTTCTTTTCATCCCGACATACCACCCGGCGGCATGCATCTATAGCAGAGAATCAAGGGATGCCCTCAGGACCACAATGAGGATCCTAAGGGACGAGTACCTGGAGGAATGACATGAGGCCTTCCGGACTGATGATAGATATGGACGGCACGGTCTACAAAGGAAGCAACGTCATACCCGGAGCGAAGGAGTTCATAGATTTTCTCATAGAGGATGGGATGCCGTTCGTGTTCCTGACCAACAACTCTTCGCATACAAGAGAATACTACGGCAGGAAACTGACCGCAATGGGATTCAATGTAGGCAAAGAACGTATTCTAACTTCGACGATAGCCACTGTCAGATTCATCAAGGAAAGAAGGGCGGGCAAGAAGGTATATGTGATCGCCACTCCTGAGGTCGCCGATGAGATAGAAGGACTCGGGATCATCAGCACAGAGGATGACCCAGACATCGTTCTGCTGACCTTTGACAGAACGATCACCTTCGACAAGATCAACAAAGCCTACCACTTTCTTATGGCCGGCGCCGAGCTCATAGCGACCCATCCGGACGACCTCTGCCCCACCGAGGATGCGTACGACGTTGACATAGGACAGTTCATTCACCTACTCTCCTACCTTACCGGAAACGTGCCGACGATCATCGGCAAGCCAAGCTTACTTATGGTTGAAATGGCGGCGGGAGAGATGGGGGTTGAAAAAAGCAAGACGATAATGATCGGCGACCGGTTGTATACGGACATCAAGATGGCCGCATATGCGGATATTGATTCTGTTTTGGTGCTAAGCGGCGAAGCGAAGACATCCGACCTTGTCGATTTGGAGATAAAGCCCACGTATATTGTTGGGTCTGTGGCTGATATACCAGATCTCTTTTCAAAGCTTTGATTCTTCCACAATCACTGTTTTTTATAGTTTTCCGCTATTGGAATATGAACTGATTCCAGAGGAATCATTCTCTTATTTTTTTCACTCAGTTTATCATAGTATTCCATAACAAGATCGGCAAGTTGCACCCCATCGATCCCACGAATTATGGGGGTACGGTCCAAATAATTCAATGCGTTTTTTGCATAGTTTGACAGAGTAATAAAAAGTCCATAATCGCCCTCGCTCATGGCCCCTTTCAACGACTGAATGGCGTTTTCAGTGATATTTGAATCCTGGCTTTTTACTTGCACAAGGATACGTGGAGGTAGTTCATCCTTATATGCAATAATATCAACTCCGTGGTCTCCGCCACGAGGCGAAATTGTTGTACGGTATCCCATTGCGTTGAGTAAATCTGCAACAAACTCTTCAAAGTCATGTCCCTTGAATCTCTTGCTGAGTTCCTTTATTATATAATCTCTGGTTGTTTCAATAATTTCTTCTGCGGACTTAATGATTTCTTCCTCTTCATCATCGGCGACTTCTTTAGCTTTGAAGTTTTTATCCAATGCAGAAAGGAATTCGTCACCATAATTTTTTATTGAGAAAAAGGTAAGGAATGAACCAACTTCGTTCAAAGCTCCTTGAGAAAAGGCCGTTCTTGGTAATTGCTTATTGGACCAATTCACCTTACGTTGGTGAACGTACTTAGGTTCGTTTGGACAATAAATGTAATTGCTACCTATGGTACCAATACGGATTTCTCTGTTTGTTTTTGAAGGGTATACAATGTAATCTCCGATTTGTGCCTCGCATACAAATCGGAAAAGCATGTTTGCGCTTACAGAAATGGATTGTTTTTTGGCATCTGGGTAAACCATCGAATATTTTTCTTTATATGATTCTCGTTCCGGAGCGATCAGGGAGAGATCGCCCATTTCTTTCCATCCAATTGCGACAACATTGCCTTTTAAAAAAAGTCCATCATCCTGTGTATGAATGCCCCATATTTTCTTTTCTTCCATCGCTGTCGCCTTAGCCTGTACAATGTCGTATTTTCAATATCTTCCACATTTTATACAATTTGAGCCAGAATTGCAACTGCTGCAAAGCTGAGCCATTGCACCCCCATTCGGGATCCAACTGCCGCATCTGATACATTTATCTGAACCACAACTGTCGCAAACCTGGGCCATTGCACCCCCATTCGGGATCCAACTGCCGCATCTGATACATTTATCTGCATTGTTTGAACATGAACTGCATAATTGAGCCATCTTTGCCATTTATTTCACTCCTGAGCTGTAGGCGTTTTCCACTACTGATGTAGAGAATCAATATCGACATATATAATACATTCAATATTGAATATTGAATACAATTTCATAAAAGCACTCTAAGTTATGTGTTGAATGTGGCACGTAAAAATAAATGGGGCGTTCTGTCAGAGAGATATGCTGTTCCTGTTCTGATTACCCTTCTTAAAACAGAAAATCCTAAAATCAGCGACCTGACACCCAAATTAGGTAGCTACAATACAATAGAGAATCTTTTATTTGACATGGAGGAATCGGGACTTGTAGTCCTCAACAAAGTTACAAAACCACACAAAACAACTTATGTGCTTCTCACGGATCGCGGGGAGAGAGTTGCAAAAATACTCTGCGCAGCGGATGAGACTGCACGAAGCGACTGATGACAGTTCGTTTTTTCCTTAACAAACACCAGGAGTAGATATCAGAGCAACTCTCCTTTATCTGCTATTTTCGGACCGGTATTTTTATTGTCTATGCAAAAGGCAGCATACAAAGGCACACTCATTATGCCATTATCGAAACCCATGTTCTTTGATGATAACCGTATAGCGTAAGGCACTTCATACTTTGAAACAAAGAGGTTCATGCTCTTTGACCTGACCTTGTCAGAGGACTTGACCTCTACTGGTATGATGTCTCCTTCCGCATTTTGGAAAACAAAGTCCAATTCGGCTTTCCCCGAAGATGACCAGTAGTAAGGGCGTATGCCGTTGGACACGAGCGCCTGCATAACATAGTTCTCAGTAATGGCGCCTTTGAGCTCGCCGGAGATATCTGAATGCAGGATTCGTTTCATAGGGAGCCCGTATCTAGAGGATAGCAGTCCCGTGTCCACAATGTACACTTTGAAAGAGCTGCCGTCCTCATATATGTTCAATGGGAGTTTTCCCTCCTCGACCCTTTTGCATACGCTGACCACTCCGGCTGCCTCGAGCCATGCAATGGATCCGGAATAGTCCTTTGAACGCGCGCCGGGTTTCACTGAACCATATTGGAACTTCTTATTCTCTCTCGCAAGCTGCGATGGCAGGCTTGACCATACATCCATTGTACGTATCGTCTCCGCCGGCGGGGAGTATTTGGCTACATCGGCCAGATATGACTCTCCCAATCTATTCTGGGCGGAGACCGCAAAATTGTGGTCTTTTGTTCTTAAGAATTCAGAGATGGCCTCGGGCATACCTCCTATGGCGAGATAGGTCCTGTAGAGCTCCATCGCTTTTCCATGGAGAGGTACAGGGACCATGCGGTCGAATGATTCGGAGATCATATCCGAGAGCCCTTTGTTCCCGGTCGCCCAAAGGAACTCTTCCATATCCATCGGGTGCATCGTCTTCATGTCCACCTTGCCTACTGGAAAAGAATATTCATTCCTGTCCAGCGCCATTCCCAGAAGGCTTCCTGTGGCTATGATGTGGTGTTCCGGGGATTCTTCTTGAAGGTACTTCAGCGACGTAAGGGCGCGTT
>Ga0082212_10007498_pt1 | contig 14419 bp, 15 predicted proteins | sample TergutNt197P3_FD_71548 | JGI IMG/M metagenome (GOLD analysis project Ga0082212, IMG submission 71548) | Neocapritermes taracua P3 segment gut microbial communities from Petit-Saut dam, French Guiana - Nt197 P3 | ecosystem: Host-associated > Arthropoda: Insects > Digestive system > Gut ... | reverse complement strand
TGGCATTCGAGCTTTTCGCCGAAACTCGACCTGTCAAAAAGATAATATATTCAGGCGACGCGCTTGCAGCAAGAATTGTCGGCGGCAAAGAAAATTGCGCAATATTGCCGGGAGGCAGCGCAACCGTTCGCAACGAACACTTTTTTGCCATGAGCGGCTCGCCTGTGGATTCGCTTGATATTGCAGTGTATTACAGGCAAAACGGAGAAGAAAAGTCGGGGCATCTTGCCGTGCCGGTCGTAAATTACAAAACAAAAAACGAATATATTTTCCCGGTCAGAGGCAAAGGGTGGCAAGTGCACGGAAATTACGATTGTCTTGGCTCGCACCGCATTCCCGCTCCCGCTTCGATGGAGTTTGCAATTGATTTGGGTATGCTCGATTTTGAAAACAAGATAACTTATGAATGGAACGCCAACAGGAAAAACGAAGACGCCCTATGCTACGGCAAAGAAATTTTAGCGATCGGCGACGGCGAAGTGGTGGACTGCTATAACACCGCAGACTGGCGCGCGTTTTATTCTGACGACCCTGAAAGCGACTGGGTCAGGATTGGAAAACAATACGGAAGCGTGCCGCTCCATTGCGGGAACTATGTGATTATCAGGCATGCGAACGACGAATATTCGTTTTACGGGCACATGATTCAAAACAGCGTGACAGTGCAAAAAAAAATGAGCGTCAAGCAAGGGGATGTTCTCGGCAAATTGGGCAATGTAGGCTTTTCGTTTTCGCCGCATTTGCATTTTCATCTGATGGACGGCCCTGATTTGTTTGAAGCGTGCGGGCTGCCATGCCATTTTACGAACATCGTCGATATGTGCGGGCGTCAGCTCTCGCTCATTTGTGAGGAATATACGATCATAATGGTCAAATAACATTGCAAAAAAATTTCATAACACATTGGCTTCCAGCCACTTCGCCACGCCGTCCTCGTCGCAGTCGCCGCAAACATATCCGGCGACGGCTTTTGCTTCGTCTATGGCGTTTGCGACGGCTACGCTGTTGGCGCAATGCGATAACCAGTCTATGTCGTTGTAGTCATCGCCGAAAGCAGCTATTTCATCGGCGGCAATATTCAACGCGCCTTCCACCGCAATCAATGCGTTCAGCTTTGTCGCTTCCCGATGGACTACAGTCACAAATCCGGCGTCGGAATATGTGACGACCCTGACTTCGGGGAATCCTTTGGTTATATCGCCCGCCGGTTCGCCCGGGTTGCCATCGAGATACAGCGCGTCATCTTTAAGTCCCTCCGAAAAATCGGTGATGACCGTAGCTATTTTTCCGATGCTCCAATGGTCGTTTGCGTAATCGCCGGATAAAAGGTATGCGTTTTCCGTCGAGGCGCACCTTACCGACCCGAACCGCCCCAGCAATATGTTTGCACTGTCAATCGGAATCAGCCGTTTGTATAGCTCTTCGCCGTTGCATCGCGCCAACGCGCCGTTGCCGGCGATGACGATATCCGGCACGATGCCAAACAGCGGCGAAATATGATCCGTGACAAAACGAAAATCCCTCGCGGTGGCAAATGCGACCAAAACGCCGCGATCCCGGACGCGCCGGAATACATCGACGCTGTATTCGCCGATTGTCTTGTCGCGGCGCAAAAGCGTGTTGTCGAGGTCGGTTACAATTAGCCTGATGTTTTTCAATTCGCTGCCCCCTTTTGCTCGATGATGCTGCGCCGCGTTTTTGACGACGGCATATGCGGCCGTTTCATATATTTCCGAGCACTTGGCGCATTTCTTCCTTGAACGCCGGGCGGCGGTTGTTTTCTTTCATTAGCCTCTGGATATAATCGTCGGACTTTCCCAGCGCTTCGCATAAATCTTCTTCGATTCCGGCGTAATACGCCGCTTTCGCATAGCTTTTGCGCTGCGCGCCGTCTATATGGAATTGTATCATTGTCCGCAGCATACCGAGCGCCGAACACAAATAGCGTTCTTGATTCTCCGGATTTTTCTCAAACAAAAACATATCTGAAATGCCTTCGTTGTCTTCGGATTTTATCCTGGATAAAAACGCGCCCAGATTTTTTGCGCCGTAATCAATGCCCGCCTCCGCTATTTCATCGGAAATTTCATCTTTTGCCCCGATTACGGAATTGCCCAAACAGGAATATATGAGCGATGCCGCCGTATATTTTATATATTCATAGCTGCCATCCGGGTTGTAGCTTCCCCATTGCGCATTTTTCAAATCCTTCGGGGCGATTTCGATAAGCTTGTCCCGCCTGCCTTCAAAGGACAATATTTTTCTGAGCAAAAATTTGTTGTCCCTGCCAAAATAGGCGTCGGTTTTCTGATTTTCCAGCCAGCTTCCGATTTCATCGACAAAATCGGCTATGCCCATGATTTTTTCGGCCAAGAAACGCGCCCGTTTGTATAATGGGAACCATTTGTGAAATTTGAACATTTCCAAAGCTGCCGCATATGCCTTTTTTATTTGTCCGCTTTGCTCATAGGAATCAACCAAAATGGTTTTTATTTTATACGGCACGCTGTTTTGATCTTGCCTGCGATAATCGTTTTCATCCGCGTTTCCCGCATTTGCCCGGGATATATATTTTTGCGCCGTTTCTACGGCTTTGTCCCATTTGCCAATTTCATAATATCCCTGCGCGAGGTACAGGCTGTAATCAGAATGGTATTCGGCCAATTTTGAAGATATGGCCAAAACGTCAAATTTTGCGCCTTTTTTTTCATGGAGCTCCTTTGTGAGCAGATATATTTGTTCGCTTTGCGCGAAGCTCAAATTTTTGGCTATATTTTCGAGGGCTTCCAAAGATGCGGGGAAATCCGTTATGTAAGCGGCCATGTCAGCGGAAAAATACCCGCGAAAATCCAGCCATGTTCCAAGTATCTTTTCATAAGCCGAAACTTTGTTTTTATGGCATTTCAAAGCCGATTCGAAAAACGCCTCCAACGCATCGCCCGCATCTATTTTTATGTACTCCAAAGGCTCTTCCGTTCCCAAAATGTCAAAGTCGCCGCTCGCTTCGTTTATGCACTCGAAAAGATCGTTCAGCGCCAAATAGGCGATGTCGAAATCGCCGTTTCTCGCGTAAACGACCGACATCCGCAGATATTTCGCAAATTCCGCCGCCCATTCGCTGTCCTCGTATTCGGTTTCGTCGTAGCTGTCGCTGTAATCGTCGTAATCCGCTTCCAAAAAATGCTCCCCGTCGAGGCAGGCCTTGCAGAAATCGTCCACTTCGCTTAGAAAATCTTCTTTTCCCAGCGTTCCCAGTTCCGACAAAACGACTTTGGCGTTTATATATTTCGCCGTGAAATCCATCCGTTTTTCATCGTCCAGCTTATGCAAAAGCATCAGCACCAGCTCGGACAAATATTCTTTTTCTTTTTTCAAAAGCAAATTTTTCAATTCCGTTGTGTTCATGACGATATCCTTTCCCAAAATGATGCTGCGCTATCTATTTATTTTATTATACCCGCCAAACCGAAAATTGTCAAGCAAAATTATTTTGCAGCATATTGGCTAAAAAGCCTCATGTTCCGAACAAAAAATCTGATAAAAGCGGCGGAATGCGCTTGACAAAAAACAAAAAATCTGGCATACTATTAAGGAAAGCAATAAATTTCGGAGGAAACAAAAATTGAATGCAAAACTGAGCGATGCCGCCCGGCATATACTGAACGATCCGCAGCTTATATCGATTCGCGAAAATTGGTTTGCCCGTTTGCGGAGTCTGTTCGCCGGGACAGACGATGCAAAAACGGTATTTGCCATAAATGGCATAAACGGCAATTCCAAAACCCCGGGGTTGTTGTACAGCGAGCCTGAACGCTGGATGATTGAAAGCTTGGAAAACCTGGCTGAAAATGCCGAAAGAGCCAAAAACGCCGATATTTTTGCGCCGCTTTGCATACAAAACGGTATTTTCGGGGTTCATTTTGTCGACAGTATTTTCGGATGCAATGTCTATTACGAATACGGGCAATGGTACAGCGGCTATTTAAAATGCGAAGTGGGAAAATTATCTTTTCCGGATATAGGCGAAAGCGAAGCGTGGCAGCTTACGCGGCGGGTGACGGACGCATTTTTGGCTGCGGATGTGCAACTTCCCGTATATGGGCTGCCGACCATTGCCAGCGTCCTCAATATAGCCGTAAATCTGTACGGCGAACGAATCCTGACGGCGATGCTTTGCGATCCCGGTGCCGCCGCCCATGATTTGAAAATCATCAACGATGTATTGGTTGATTTGCACCGCCGCATGATCGCTTTGCTTCCGGCAGGCCAACTGCAGCCGGTAATACCTGACGGAAGGATCCAAATGCCGGAATCCGGACAAATTTGCGGCTGCACGACGCAATTGATCTCGCCGGAATGTTACCGCGATATGATTGCCCCGCTCGACGGCGAACTGCTCGGCGTTTATCCGAACGGCGGAATGGTTCACCTATGCGGCGCGCACGAGCACCATATACCGGCTTTCCGCGATATGAAAACTCTGCGGGCTGTTCAATTAAACGACCGCGCATCCGAAGGTTTGGCCAAATATCACGCCGGTTTGCGCCATGACCAAATCATATATCTAAATCCCTGCGATGCTATGCCTGCCAAAAAGGCAGTGGATATAACGGGAGGAAAACGTTTGGTGCTTGTCGGAGAGCGTGAAATTTTTAAAAAACCATGAGAATTGGAGGAATTTATTCATGAAAAAAGTTAAATTCGCGATAATCGGCGCGGGAAGCGTATGCTTCTGCCCGGCTACAGTGACAGACATTCTGTTGAACGAAGAATTTAAAGCGTTGGACCGGTTGGAAATCTATTTGATGGACATACGGGGCGAAGCGTTAGAAGCGTCAAAGGCTTACTGCGAAAAGCTGTCCGCGAAATTGGGCAGGAACGCGGTTATCAGCGCTTCGACAAATTTGTCTGCGGCGATCGACGGCGCGGATTTCGTCATTACGGCGATCGAGGTCGACCGCTACCACTATTGGTCGCAGGATTTCCATATACCGAGGCGTTACGGATTCAGACAGATATACGGCGAAAACGGCGGGCCCGGCGGAATGTTCCATACGCTGCGAAATTTGCCCCCAATTCTCGAAATCGCGCATGCGATGGAAAAGGGATGTCCCGGCGCGTGGCTGTTGAATTACACCAACCCGGAGGCAAAGCTCGTGGAGGGCGTGTCGAAGCTGAGCAAAACAAAAGCCGTGGGCCTGTGCCACGGGGTCGGCGGCGGCATGGGGCAGCTTGCCCAATTATTGCAAATGCCATATGAGCGCATAGGCGCGTCGCCGGTGGGGCTGAATCATTTCGGTTGGTTCACGAAAATATGGGACAAGGAAACCGGCGAGGATTTATACCCGAAACTCCGCGAACAGGAAAAGAAAGCGGACCTTCTGGCGGGCTGGGACCATTTGGCGCTGTCGCGCATAATGCTGCGCACATACGGATTGTGGTCATACCCCGGAACAAATCATGTAGGCGAATATATCGCATGGAGCGACGGTTTTTTAGCGAGCCAGAGCGTGCAGTATTATTTCGACCCCGCATATGAAAATCCGTGGGAAACGAAAAAGCCGCCCGCGTTTATCTACAATATGGACACAATAGCGGAACGGCATGAATTGTTCCCCGCAAATGGCGACGGGGATTGGTACAAGGAGAGCTTCGACCCCGAGACAAGAAAATTGCAAGTTTCAGGCGAGTTCGGCATACCCATAGCGGAAGCCGTATATTTCGACAAACCGGCGGAAATCGGGGCTGTGAACATGCCAAACAAAGGCTATGCGTCCGACTTGATGCAAGATATGGTCATCGAGCTGCCGGCGCTTGTCGACGGAAAAGGCATACACCCGCACAAATGCGACCCGCTCCCTGCGGCAATCGCCTCGATGATATGCACTCAGGGCGCGATTCACCAGTTGCTTATCGAAGCATACGCGGAAAAATCCCGCAGCAAACTTTTGCAGGCGATACTGCTCGACCCGACGGTTTCGAGCTATAACAACGCGGTCGCGCTGATAAACGAGATGTGCGAACGGCAAAAAGAGCTCTTGCCGCCGATGCATTGGTGATATCAAGAAGGATCGAAAATACCGATTTTATGTTCCGCTATTTATTCGAATTTTATCTCGAATTCCGCCCTCCTGCCGTCTTCAAGCTCCAGCGCCACCATCATGCGGCCATCTGCGTCGTAGGTATGCAGCCCCGAGATGTCGTCGGCGATCGCGCAGATCATCTCGATGTCGCCCGCGCACAGGCACTCGTATATGAAATCGTTTTCTTCCTTTGGAAGATCGATCATTCTTTGGTTAAATGAGCTGTCCTTGAATTTCGTGTACTCCAATGATTCGCGGTAGCCCCGCTCATACATTTCCCGCACCCTCCAATCGGGCTGCGGCGCGGGAACTGTGTCCGTTGCCGGCTCCCCGGCCATTTCGTCGATATATTTATCAATATAATTTTGGCGTTTGTTCCGCCACTCCTCAAGCAATATTATACGTTCTTCTTCATTTTCAATGTATTGGTCAAGCCGTTTGGCAATATACCTTTCATTTTCAACCGCTTCCAGTTCCATGAATCTTTTGGTGTCTATCCAAAACGCATGGTTGCTTGAAAAAACCCTTGTCTTGCATTTGGCGCATATGGTTGCAAGACAATAATCGGTGCACGAGTCCGTAGGCTCATAGGCCACTTGCGGGAGCAGCAAATCGGTTCCCCCGCAGTTCATCAGGCAGTATAGCTCCAGTTCCGTACAGTTGTCGCAGGGACAAAAAGGCTCATAATACATCCGCTCGATGTATTCCTGTTCCGATGAATAGAACCCTGATTCGTTCGCTTTTGTTTCGCCTGCGCCGATCAAAAGATTTTCGTTTTCGGATTTGCCGTCTTGAATTTGAGCGGCCTTTGGCGAGCTTATCGCCGCTACGTACACTCCCGCCCCGACAATCGCCGAGAGCAGAATGATCGAGGTTATGACCGTGCCGACGGTGCCTTTTTTATAATTCAGCATATTTTCGAATCTCCTTTCGATTTGCTTCCGGGTGTTTCCCATGGTGGCATGTATGACCGACAATTTTGCGCCTGCCGCGCTGATCGCATTCAGGATTGTGCGGCAGTAAAATTTTTTGCCGCTCTTTCCCATATTTTTCACAAGGGTTTCGTCGCAGGAAAGCTCGCATGAAATGCCCGTTTCCCTTTCCAGCAGAAAGCACAGCGGGTTGAACCAATGGACAACCCGGGCAGCCATAAAAATAAATTTGTACCATAAATCGCAGCGTTTCACATGGATCAGCTCGTGCTTCAATATCAGCCTGATTTCGTCTTTTTCAAGCGTTATGTCCGGCAGATAAACCACAGGCTCGAAAAGCCCGGCCGCCATCGGCGTGGATATGCCCCCGTGGCGGCGAAGGCCGATATTTCTCCTTATTTTCAGCTCGTGTTTGCATTGCGTGAAAATACCGTAAATTTCCGAGTATTTCAGATCAAAGGCGCCTTTTTTCAGGTACTTTTTGGATTGCGCATATTTTGCGGCTTTTGTCACCGACAAAACGGCGATTCCCGAAAGCCAGACATAAGCGGCGATGCCTAAGATGTCTTTCGCGTTTATTTTTGGTTTGTTTTCGGCCGCGGGGGAGTCGGGTTTTGTTTCGGAATCACCGATTTTGAATTCAATGTCGGCTGCGGGCCCGGATTTGCCGGTTTCCGCAGTCTCCGATTTCTGTCCGGACGACCGCCCAAAAGCAAAAGGCGAAATTTTTTCGCCAAATGGCAAAATGCGCGCATCTATGGGCAGCAGCAGAAATATCATCGCGGCGATGCCGGAGTAATAGCGCCATTTCGCGCTCAAGCGGCCTTTCGCTATTTTTTGCGAAGCGAACAAAAGCAGCGTCACTGCGCTTCCGGCAAAAGACATCCGCAAAACCGCGGAAAATATATCGGCCATTTTTTCACCCCCGTTCATCCAACCACTCGCGCAGTTGTTTTATGTCTTCCTCCGGCATATCCTCGCCGTTATAAAGAGTCGCGACGAAGCTCCGTATGGAGCCGTTGTATTTCGCGTCGAGATATTTTTTCGCCTCCAGGCGCGCATATTGTTTTGCCGTTATATTCGCGTGGTAATAATTCGTCTTGCCTTTTTTTTCGTACGATATCATGCCCTTTTCGGCGAGCCTCGACAAAAACGTGAGCACCGTCGTGATTTTCCATTGTTTTTCGTCTTTGCATAATTCCATGATGGCGTTTGACGTGACGGGTCTTCCGGCTTTCCATATTATTTGCATGATGCTCTTTTCGGATTCGGACATTTTTGATATTTCGATATCCATGTTTCATCCTTCCAAATTCTACGCTATGTAGCAATAGCTGTATTCTACACCATATAGAATGATTTGTCAAGGGGTTTTTGAAAATTTTCCCCAAAAATTTTTCAAACAAAAAAGCGAGCTCGCTTTTTTAGGCGACATGGGCATAATATGCCCCGGGTCACTCAAAGTTTGTTTCCCAAAGTCCGTTTATGCGATAAAACAAACCTGTCAATTTTATATCGACCGTATCTGCTTCGAGATAACCGATCGGTATTTTATGCCTTCGAATATAATTGCCGAAGATAAAATATTCGTCATCGTCCGCAGCGCAAAATCCGATTCGGATATCGTACACTTCCTCAAAGCCATTGTATTTTATTCCATCCTTGGCCAGCTCTATGAACAATTCGCCGCCTTTATATTCGATTGCATCGAGATAAATCTCAAATTCGCCGATTGTATCAAGATAATACGGCGTTTCGAACTCAATGCGCCCGCCTAATTCGGGAAGCGGCAGCGTATATATGAATTCGGGCATTTGATGCGTTGAAACCGAGACCTCTATTTTTTTTATTGTGATTTTATCGAAAATTTCCCGCTCGGCGTTGTATATTCGCGCCTCGCCGAATTCGGGCAATTCCGGGTAACCGAAGTTTGAAGACATAGATGTGCCAAACCCCGCAGTGCTGCCGTTTTTATACCTTGCGTTCCCCGATATGAAGTAATGGATGCGATTGTATAGCCGGTTGTCCGATTCCAAAAGCGTGGGGCGCAGAATTTCGACGTTGTAGGACAAAAACGCGCTTCCATCGGCCAAAAACACATTTATCCTTTTTATGCCGTTGTCGGTCACGGATAATTCGTCGACAATTTTTGGTTTTGCCAGCCTTATATCGGCCGACACTCCCAAATCATTGTTTTTTATTGTAAATTCCGGCTCGCCGGGAAAATCAGCATATTCGTAATAGCAAAGATAAAAAAATGCAGATAAAATGCGTCGCGGAGCTTGTCCGGCAATTGGGACATCAATTGCATTATTTCATTTTCGTCCGATAAAAACCGCTCTGTATACGGTATTTCGGCATCTTCCAGGGTTCGGGTCAGCATCGCGTTTCTTTTTTGTTTTTTATATATATTGGCGCAGACATTCACGGCGACGCGTATAAACCATTAATTTGCCCACGCAGATCCGGTATACCATGTCGATATACTTTTCCGCAACTTCTGTTTTGGTGCCGCTTGGAAATTCCATTTTCACAGCCCCCTTTATATACCGACCTATATCATGAATCGATACAATCATTTTTGGAAATAAATTTATCTCTTTACCTACAAACACAATTATACCATAGGATTTGTTACATTGCATCAAAAAAATTTTTTCGCGGATATTCTTGCTTATGGTTGATTTTTGTGGTATAATGGTGTGCAGTGTATATAAGCTGAGGCAAACGCATGGAGGCTATAGATATGCAAGAGCTATTCATTGCAAAGATACATATCGGCAAAGTTCGACATTTGGAGAATTTCGATATTGTGTTGTCCGATACCGAACGCAAGCATCTGATTCTTACGGGCAAAAACGGCAGCGGCAAGACAAGCTTGCTTGAAGCTATGCGGGATAAAATTTTTGCGCAACAATACAAACAATATTTGATTTTTAACGAAGAAGACAAAAAACACGTTTTTAAAACAACCCAACGACACATAGATCAGGCCGAAAATTCCAGTAAAAATATAAATGTTGACTTTTCAGCCCAGCCGGATTATGCAAAATCAACTTTTGTTTATGTTTCAGCCATGCGCAATAAAGTTGATGTTCCGGATTCCATTTCGCAAATCCTCAATAGCGGGAAGACAATAATAACCCGCAATGCGAGCAAGGATTTTTTGAAATATGTTTTAAATCTATATGTCCAATACCTCAGCGCAAAAGACTCCGGCGGGTCAACAGAAGATATTGCACGATACGTCAAATGGTTTGACAATTTTACAAACGCATTGCGCGAGATTTACGATTGCCACAAACTGGAAATAAAACCGGATATGAAAAACCTCGCGTTTCAAATAGTAATGCCCGGTCATGAACCATTCAGACTTCACGAAATGTCTGACGGTTATGCGGCGTTTATCGATATCTATATGGAATTGCTGATGCGGATGGAAAGCTCTGATGCCGTTGTCGAGTATGAAAATCCTGCAATTGTTTTGATCGATGAAATCGAAACGCACTTACATGTTGAATTGCAAAAAAGAATATTGCCTTTCTTGACAAAGGTTTTTCCCAATATTCAATTTATTGTCGCTACACACTCTCCATTCGTCATCACATCGCTTGAAAAGGCGATAGTGTATGACTTGGAAAAGCATATAAGGCTTGATGGCGATCTCACGGAATACAGCTATACCGATATCATTGAAGGTTATTATGATGTTAGCGAGTGTTCTGCGGGCCTTAAATCCGACTTCGATAGGTATGTCGAGTTATGCAATATGGATTCACGTACGGCTATTGAACGGGATGAAACCCGTAAACTGTTTGAACGGCTCAATAAAATACCGGGAACATCGCCTCTTAGCGCTGCATTCTATATGTTTGAAAGGGGGCGCAAATGGTAAAGATAACTAAAACGCAGGGTTGGGCTGATGGCACCCATATTGATGCCCATGAGGGTTGGAACAATGGTTCCCGTAATCGCGATTTGCTTGAATCCGACTGTTTCGCAAAATGCTATATATGCGAGGACAAGCCAAAAGATGTTAAAAATCTAACGGTTGACCATATAATTTCCAAAGATAACGACCCAAGGCTTGAGTATGTGTGGGAAAATTTGTTATTGGCTTGCGCGTATTGTAATCACGAAGTTAAAGGAAGCAAATACAACGGAATAATTAACCCTTGCGAAACAGACCCAGAGGAGAAAATCAACTTTGAAATGTCGTATGACAGACGGAATGTGGTTATATCAACTGATTCATTTGACAAAGCTGTCCTCGAAACCAAACAATTGCTTGACGAAGTATATTCAAACAGAATGTTAACGCGAAAATTAACGGCTGAACTTAATACATTTGACAAATATATTCCCAATGCCATATCGGGCGACGATTGGGCCATTGAGTACATACAGGAAGCTGTCAGCCGTTGTTCGATATTTGCGGCGTTCAAACGGAAGATTGTGCGTGATGACCCACAACTTTCAAGAACATTAACAGAAACATCCCAAACTTGAAATTCAAAAGGAGCGTGTAATTATGAAGGCAATCAAAGCGTTTGGCCCCGGCGATCTGCGCGTGGTCGAGGCGCCCATGCCGGAACCCGGCCCGGGGCATGTGCGCATAAAAGTCCGCGCCAGCGGAATATGCGGCTCGGACAAATGGCTGTGGTCCGTCAAAGGCAAAACGGAATCCGTGGCCGGGCATGAAATAGCGGGGGAAATAGAAAAGCTCGGCGAAGGCGTGACCGCCTTTTCGCCCGGCGACCGCGTGATGGTCAACAATGTGGTGGGCTGCGGGGAATGCCCTGCGTGCCGGGCCGGGGAATTTGTGCTTTGCCCCTTCTGGAACGGCTCGCAGGACGTCAACAACGGGTTCGGGGAGTATGTCGTGGCGCCCGTGCGCAATTGCATGCGCCTATTGCCCGGGTTTGATTTTATCGACGGTTCGCTGATCATGGACAACTGGGGCACGCCATACGGCGCATTGCAGCGCAGCGGCATACAATTTGGCGTCGATGTGCTGGTTTCCGGCTGCGGGCCGATCGGACAGGCAGCAGTGGCGCTCTGCGCGGCGATGGGCGCTTATGTGATAGCCGCCGAGCCGCTCCCCTACAGAAGGGAAACCGCCCTGCGAAACGGCGCGAAGGCGGTTTTTTCTCCCGAAGAGCTGCCCGAAGCGGCGAAAAAAATGACGAACGGGGCGGGAGTCCATACGGTGCTCGAATGTTCCGGGGACGGCGGGGCGTATGCGAACTGCCTGAAATCGCTACGCATCGGGGGCAATCTGGTAGCCATAGGCGAACACGCGGAGTTTTCCGTCGATTCCAGCGAATTGATACGGCGCAGGCTCTCTGTCGGCGGAAGCTGGTACTCCACGCTCCGGCAGGCAGGCGAAGTCATGCAGCTCGCGGCCCAAAAGCGCGTCGACTTGCGCTGTTTTTTGACGCATACGGTAAAATTGGAAGAAGTGCCGGATATATTCGGCTCCGTCGTGGGCTTTGGCGACGGCTTGATAAAATGCATGATCGTTTTCGATTAAGCCTCAATGCGGATTTTTCGCCGGATTTTAAATTCAGGCGTTCGCCTGCAGGGAATTTGGGGATATGCACATGAATTCGATTTTGTTGCCGTCGGGGTCCGCGCACCAGCACTGCCAGTTTTTATCCTTGCCGGCGCTGGGCCCCGATGTTATCGTTATGCCGTTTTTTCTCAGGTGGCCGGCGGCCGCTTCTATATCGTTTACCCTTATGCATAAATGGTGATAGCGGTTGTCGCCGTTTTTTGTCTGTTCGGGCCTTGCGTAAAACAATTCCACAAATGAGTTTTCCGCGAGCTTTATGTATTGTATCCACGGGTCGCCTTTGTCGTCTGTCAGCGTGAAGGCGTGCTTGAATCCGAGCTTGTTGCAGTAAAAGTCGAGCATCGCGTCCATTTGCGGGGTGTGGTAGGCGGTGTGCGCTATCCCCAATGCGATATTGTCCATGTTTTTTGATCCCTTTCTTTATTTATAACTTCGATCATTCGTTATCCATCAATAAATTTTTATCCTTTAAAATTTTTATATAATCTTCTTCCGATAAATTGCAGTCGATTAAATCAATAAATTCTTTCTTAGTTAGATGTAACTGGTCTTTCATTTCAGATATTAATTCATTGCCAATCTCCTGCTTGTTTCGGCTCACAAATGTTTGTATATCTGTTCTAATTTCACCAAATTCAAACACATAATAAAGATGTTTTGTTTTTTGGATTTCCGCAAATCCTTTTTTTAACAGATTCTGATGCACTTTCCGCGGATCCATTACCATATTTTTTTTACCTTTGACCTTATTGTTTCGATTTTTTCTTTTAATCTTTGGGTCATTTTCCTGTTTGATAAATCCTTGGCGATGTAATCGTCCCAAAAATAATCCAAATAACATATATAATCAAGCATTACTGCCGCTTCAGTTTCATTTCCGAGAGTTATTTCAAATTCCTTATCCTCAATGCTTACCCATTCATCGCCCTTATAGCTCAGCATTATCGTATGCGGAAACAAAAATTTAAATTTGACATCCATTTCATAGTCTTTATAAGCTAATTCCGTAAACTCTTTCAAGACAGTTACAGATTCTATTCCTTTTGCTTTTGGAAACAATTCTTTTAATTTTGTAAAAATTGCGCTCGTATCAACTGTTTCGTCGAAATTTGAAATCACCGAATTCATTATGTATCACCTCAATTATTCACTTATGCCCGAATAAGCAAGCCATATTATTGCCCTCCCGATATTAACCCGGATAGCCCGGCGCATAGAACCTATAACATAACAATATATCACAAATTTGTGAACAATTCAACACCGAAAATTCAAGCCCCTGCGGCCGGATGTCGCCGCCGAGGGGCTTTTTATCGAGTCAGGGTCAGGCTTCGGCGGCAATGTAAACCACTTTCGCGTGGTCGTGTTCGTGCGGCTCCTTGCCGCTGTTCGCTTTACCCACCAAAATCGCAATCCCGAAATCGTAACCCTCCGGGAATTTCATGCGCTTTTTGAAATCGTCGCCTTTTGCCCCCGACAAGGGTATTCCGGCCATTCCGCATATGACGCTCCCAAGACCGAGCGAATGCGCGGCCAGCGAAACGTTCTCGCTCAGTATCCCGCAGTCCATCAGCGAATAATGCGCGCTGTCGGTGGCCACCATCATCATGCAGGGCGCGTTGTAAAATATTTTGCCCCCTCGCGCCTTTATGCGCTCATAGCCGGATTTGTCCTCGGCTGCGGCCATCACTTCCATCCCCGCCTCGTCGAGCTCGTCGATCAGGGCTTTGTCGGTGATCATCGAGATATGCCACGGCTGGCGGTTCATGGCGCTGGGGGAGGCGAGCGCGGCCTCGACGAGCGCGCTTACCTGAGCTTCGCTAAGCGGG
>Ga0082212_10007497_pt1 | contig 14420 bp, 19 predicted proteins | sample TergutNt197P3_FD_71548 | JGI IMG/M metagenome (GOLD analysis project Ga0082212, IMG submission 71548) | Neocapritermes taracua P3 segment gut microbial communities from Petit-Saut dam, French Guiana - Nt197 P3 | ecosystem: Host-associated > Arthropoda: Insects > Digestive system > Gut ... | reverse complement strand
GAGGGCGGAATGGGGCTTCGCGTGATAGTATTCGTCAATCCAGATGCGGAGGTAGTCGTTGTAGTCGCCCAGGGAAGGGAGCCTGGCCAGCGCCGCTTCGGAAAGGAACCGGTCCACAAGCCTGTTAAATATTTCCACCTTCCCCTTTGCTTCCGGATGGTACGGCCTCGCCGTAAGGAGGCGGACGCTGAGCTTCGCGCAGGTCTCGGAGAGCCAGTTGGACCGGAACTGCTTCCCGTTGTCTACAAAAACCCGGTCCGGCGCGCCGAACTTCTGGATGCCAGTCCGCAGGCTGTCCTCAAGTGCGCTGATGGTCTGGTTTGTGTAAAACTTCGCGCTGGTGACGAACCGCGTGCAGTCGTCGATCCACACGACAAGGTAAATCTGCTGTGCCTTGCCGCCTTCCCCTTTGATGAAAGGCCCGACCTTGATGTCCGACTGCCACAGCTGGTTCCGATGCTCTTTTTGGAAGCGCCTGGCGGCGGCGCCTTTGGCCACGTACATCCGCATTTGCGAAGCCGCATAGCCTTTCGCCGCAAGGTGCCGCTGGAGCGTGCTGCGGGCGACCTCCCCAGGCAGGATGGCGTGCTCCAGTTCCAGTATTTTGATGATGTCCGCCACGCTCCGGGATGGCGACTCCCGCCGGAGTTCGACCGCAGCGGCGACGACCTGGTCGAACCAGCCGCCCAGCCTGCTGTCCTGCCGTTCCCATCCCTGTTTTGGTTTCAAAGCGTCGTAGCCGCCCTCTGCCCACGCGCTCAGGTAGCGCCGCAATGTCCGTTCCGAAACGCCGTTTTTCTCAGCGATTTCGTGCATGAGGTCATAGCGGCGGCCCTTGTCCAAGCCGTCGCTCACCAGCGGCGCGATCAAATTGAAGCGCCCGGTCGCTACATCAGCTGGTGTCATGAGTGGTTTTGTCACCGATTGCCCCTCCTTCGGTTTGGCCTTTGCCGGCTAAGGCAATTGTACAGGCCGGCGGCGGCGGACAAAAGGCAAACCGGGTGCATAATTTGTGCCCGCTGTTGATGAGCAGGCCCGTGACAAAGGGGAGCCAGCGGCTATGCTTGGCCCTGATCGTTTCGAATATGCGGGCTGCTGGTTCCAACGGGACGTTTTCATCAATCGCTTTGGCGTATTCGGACGCCAGCCTCTGCGCAAGGTCAGGCTCGGCTTCAGCGAAGGATTTTTTCCAGCGGCGGATGGTCGATTCGTCGGCGGCACACCCCACCGGGATCTCGCTGCCATCAAGGATGCTCTGGATTGCCGCCGAGTCGTAATGTTTATATGGCTGGATGATGTCCGGGATCTCTGTGTGGGTCGCCTTGCACGTTCTGCAGCGGAATCGGCGCAGCAAAAAGCGCCGGGTTTCCCCGAATAGGCTCTTCAGCCCCCGGAGCCGCATACATCGATAGGCAAGCACTCCTCCGCATGATGGGCAAGGCACTGTTTCGCCTGACACTACGAAAAAAATTCCTGTTGCTGTATTGAGATTGAGTTCGAATGATGATACGCTGAACATGCCGTAAGGTAACGGGCTACGGCGGCGTCATTCAAACTTTGGTCGGAGAGAACGCGCCGCCTGGCCCCCTTTATTTTTTATAAAAGTATATCCGCCATTGGCGGACACATCAAGCAGTCAGTTTTGTTAATTCACGGACATTGTCCGTAGTAAGCGACGGTCAAATTAGGGCATCAGAAACACTTTCATCGAATACGCCGTTGACAATCGCCCCCTTGATCAGCATTGGCCTATACATTGTAAATATCTCGCTGATCGCCTTTACGTCACTTCCCTTCGCGCGGATCAGCATCTCTGTGAAATTCATTCGCCCTCACCTGCCATTTCCTTCTTAATCCTCTCTACAGTTCGGTAGTACGCCGACGTCACGGTGCTGTACCGCACCCCAAGCTCATCGGCAATCTCGATCAGCAAGCGTTCCTCCAGCACCTTTGTGAACAAAACAAACAAATCGCGTCGACTGCTATTGCTTAAGGCTTGCAGGAGCTTCAGATTCTCGATTTGTTCCATGACTGGCAAGCCGGCTGTAAGGTCAGGATCTTCGGGAAATCCATTATCGAGAAACAATGGGTCTGTTGATAATTCATGGGAATACAACCATATCCGCTTTTGCAGGTATCGTATCTTTCTCCGGCGGATTGCTGTACTCAGGTATGCGGTGAATTGGTTTTGCAGAATTTCATCTGCACTGACGCCGTTATTACGGTCCGGCATTTTTATTCCTCCGTTTCGGTTTTGTAATATGGCAAACCAAAACGGAGGAGGAGCCCTCGCACGAGGTCTTACAAGCGAACCGCATGCGCCCGGATCTAAACTTTCCTGCCGAGCGCAAGAATAGATAGTGTGTCTTAAAGATTCACAAGAGGTCTCTAATAAATCCGATGAATAAGCAAAAAAGCCCGATGAACCAATCAGGCTTTTTTTGATAATTTACTATTCAAATACCGGTATCGCGCGTTATTTGCGTTCATTAGCCGTAGCGGCTAACCACGGTTAAATATTCTTTCTGTACGCAACAAGAACGGCACACCCTTTCCTATACATATTTCTCTGCCATCTTTTTGAACACCATGGATCGCATAATACCGGTTTTTGCACTAACTATACCTAAGCATAGCATAAAGCATGGCTGTCGTTATATCTACATCCTTTTCGCTGCACCGGCGCAGTAGCCGGAACGCCAGATCCAGATCCGGGCGCTCATGGGCAGATTCCGGATAAAAAATTCTGTCCGTAGGAATATGTAGCTCGCGTATCAGGTAAACAAACAATACATAGCCTGGTTTCTTCTGGTTATTCTCAATAGCGCCGAGATGGTGCGGAGAAATGCTAAGCTTTTTTGCATGTTCTTTCCGCGAAATGCCCGCCTGAAGGCGGGCAGTCCTAACGATTATGCCCAGTTTGTCAATGATATCATCCAACACGCCCGCCCCCTTTCTAGTTGAGGATTTGTTGTTATCCTTTGGCAAGCGTTACGACCCGATCGAAAGAATTTCGGCGTCGCCCACCTTAATAGCTGAAGACAATATCAAGCAGTCGGCTGGCCTCCTTTTTGCATTTTCTACATTTCTCGATCAAATCGGTTGCAGTGGGCTGCTGCATTTCCATATAGTTGATAATATCTCTGTGATCGTCGATGAATTTATTGAAGGCTTGAATGTAGTAGTCACGTTTTTCCCGCCTGAAAGCAAGGTCAGCCCGGATCGTGCTTTCGCAAAAGCAACCGATAAAGAGCTCCTCTTCGTCTTGCGATATCAGTTCGCTGATTTTATCGATATCCATACTCGCCCTCCTTCTACTCGTCGACATACGCCAATCCCGTTTTTGGCTACAATTCACCAACCGTCTTGTGCCAGGCGCTGACGCAACCGGGCTAGCGCGGCTTTTTCAGCGCTTTTCCTTTGTTTTGCAGCCGGCGATATCTCCATCATCCCGTTCTGCCATGCTATAAAATCCGGATTCGTTACAGACGCCTCTATCCCCAAAGCGGAGGCACTGTCCTTCAACGACTCTTTAATCTCTTTGCGCTTCTCCAAGTGCTCCAGGTATTCCTCCGCGAGAACTCGATACCCGCGGTTATTCGGGTCGTCACGCTCCGGGTTAAAACGGCTGATCGCCTTTCTTTGATAGGCGGCTGCCTGCCGTAAATCATCTACGGAAGGTTCCCCGCCCGCTTGCGCGCAGCCTTGTCCATATACTTCGGCAAGTGTTCGTAAGACGCCAAAACCAAAATCGGCAAAACCTTTTGTCTGCTCATCAGCGGCTTTGATCAACGCCGCTCCTTTATCCGCATCCCGCAGCGTCCCCAAGCCTTGGCAAAGCATAACGCCCAGCCACAGGATAGCCACCACGCCATCCAATTCCTTTTCTTCGTCGCCGTCGAACTTGCCGGCATTGAAATCAGTGACAAGGCTTATGAAGTATTCCATCGCCTTATTCCGGTCGTCCGCGTCAAACACCCGATTGATCAATGAGCGGGCGTAGCGGCTTTTCGCATCGATATTCCCGGCGTCGGCGGCTTTTTCCCACCAAAAATCCTGCCAGGCGCAGTTTTCTATGCCGTCGCCCTGGTCGGGAAAAGGCATGATTTCCATACGCCACGCCATTTCATATAAGGCGTCTCTATCTCCTTGTTTTGCCAGCCGCTGTACTTCCTGGATGTTCATTTGCTCGTAATCAGCCATTTTTCATACCCCTGTCCTATTTATTTACTTTTACGGTAATGATACCGTATCAATATCTGGCGTACAGGCTCCCCATCTGCTGCAACCGTCCAATCCTGTCATGGATATTCGGATGGGTCGAATACAGCGCTTTAAACAGGGATTCCCGAGGTTCGCTTGTCCCGATCGCGTCAAGGGCTTTCGCCAAAGCATCGCCATAACCCAGCTCAGCAGCGTAAGCATCGGCTTCATACTCATTTTCCCGTTTCGACCACATAAGAAACGCCATACAAAACTTCGTCCATAGCCATATAATTCCACCTGCAAATAAGCCCGGAAGGGCGTTCAGAACTCCGCTTAATCCCCCGTCTCTCTTATATCCGTTATAAGCAGTGCCCAAGGTTGCGGCGCCAAGCAAGATGTAAAGCAGTCTTAGGGTCAGAATCAAGAGATCCATGATAAAATTGCCACCGCCAATCAGTAGCTGGATTTGCGTGTGGCGCAGGGCCAAATGCGCCGTTTCGTGGGCCAGGACGCCTTGTACGACATCGTCGGGTAAGGCGAAAAGCCCTTCGGTGACGCATATCGTCCTCCGCCCGATTGCATAAGCGTTTGGCTCAGGCGTGTAAACGACCTTTAGTCGGAGTTGATTAGAGAGCCCCGGCGTCTTTTTCATCGCCTTTTTATATACGATTTCCAATAACGGGCGCATCCGCACCTTCATGTCAGTCCGCGTCATTTTTCTCGCACCCGCCATGGTGCAAAGTACCCATTCGCCAAACCGGGAAAAGGCGGCTAAGACGGATAGAACGTACAAAACCGCACCGGCAAGCCATAACTCCGCATCAACAGCCGCAAAAAGTCCAACGATGAGCGAGGCGTTGAGAAGGAAAAAGATGATCGTACCGATGTGTGATTTTTTACAGATACTTTTTACCACGCCCACTTTTCATCACCGTCCTTTCGACAGCGGCAGTCAGTAATTCGCTTGAAACACATTTTTGAAGCATACATAATAACCTGTAAAAGGAATAACCTCCTGCTTAACTGCCCACGACCGAGGGGGATTTCGTCGTGGCTTAACCCCAGCCCTCTTCTTTCGCGTATTTTTTTATCTTATTCATTTTCTCGCTAATTGCTGCGAATTTCGGCTTGTCGGATACCAGCATTTGACCGGGAGGCGCTTGGGGATTCTTGGCATAAGACTCCTGAAGGCTTATTATTGCATCTATCAGCGGCATAGCGCTATCCCGGCTTTTACAAATTTTCCTCAACTCCGAGTCACCAAGCGACACTATTTTTTCATAAGTATACATTTTTACCACCTCTCTGCGATTTTTCAATTTGAAATGTGCGGCCTTTTACAGGTTATTACATATGTTTCGGTGCAAATTCACTGCGGAGGCACTCCACACTTTCTATCGGATGCCTCTATGCGGGACTGCAAAGGCATTCCGGTGTTTTCAATGACCTGAACACAACGATCGTCCCACAACTCTATCATTGAGTAGTCTTTCTCAGCGGTTGCCTTGAGTCTGACGCCAAGGTGTTTTTCGGTCCAGTCACCTATGGCTTTCTGAGCCGCTTTTCTTTTATCGGATGTACTGGCAACCCTGGCAGTAAAGACCCTAACCTCATAACCTTCCGCCAGCCAGTTCTTAATGCGTTCTACCATCGAGGGTATTGGCTCGCCAATGTGTGTCGGTCCCTGCCAGTCATCGTGTGCGTAAAACGCTAATGTGCCATCAAGGTCTACCCCTATCCAACCTCTACCCATACCGGTCCCTCCTTTCACAGCTTTTTATTTGTTTTCACTCCACTGTATATTTCCAGTTCCCATAAACATCGTAGAAATGCTTGCCCCGCATTTCTCCCTGTCTGATCCCACTGGCGTCATACAGATGGGTGCCTCGATATTCGCCTATGAAATTCCGCCAGTATCGTACAGGCGGCCATCCCGGATATTGCCGATCCAATTTCCGTTGACGTCACGCAAGACCCCATTGTCATTGCGTTTGACCATATTGCCGCCGGTATCGCGCCATATTGGCATATTAACCATCCTATCTTAAAGTGGCCTTTGCATTGTCTCCTCAGCCCAAATTCATTTTTCGCCGTTAAAAAAAATGATTACATCCGAATTATCATGCTTTGCGGATTTCAACTCGTCACGCCTTGAGTTAATAGTGACTGCATCAGCGACATTGCTACAACTATCACTATGAAATGTATCAACAGAAATAGCTTTTTCTTTCTGTGACGCACGCTCAGATTCAATTTTCCTAACGATCCTGCCAAACAGTGTATTCTTCTTTTTCTTAACAACCTTGTTCATATTCCACTTATTAGGTTCGACAATACACATCTTCGTAGTATAGTCGGAGCCGCTCTTCTTTCATCTGTTTTTGTACCTCAAGTGCTTTTTGATATTCCTCGCTTTTCGCTTTTTCATAATTCTCTAATTCGCCTTCTCTATTGATCTTTAGCGCTGCGCACAGTTTTCCATTGTACGCCGTTATGCATTGGGGGTATAGATCAAGGGCTCTATCGAAGCATTCGCTCCCTTTATCCCAATCAGAATCCTCAAGGAACAACCATCCGCGCTGTGTCAGTGATGACACATCATTGAGCTTTTCTTTCCACAAAAGAAGAAGCCTTTTATCAACGTCCGTTATTTTTTCCATGCTAATCCTTTTCTTTCTTTGTTGTACTGTTCCATCTCCCGTTTCCATCCGGGATTGAACGACTCCGATCTACGCATAGAGGAAACGGCCTTGCTGATCGCGCTGTACTTGATTTCCATGCCCATTTTGTCCTGGCTGTAATCGACAGCATGGTCAGGCGCGATCCCGAACCTCCCCGCAGTCTCGATAGCGTCGATATTTGCGCCGATGAAAATGAATTCCCAGTTGTTCTTCTCTTTCTGTTCTTCGATCATCGCCTTGACCTTGCCGAGGCGATACTCCAGGCTGGCGTTTTCCATCCCGTCCGTTGTGATGACGAACATTACATTTTCCGCCCGTTCTTCCTCAGCTGTATTCCTTTGCACGTTCCCGATCTTGTCTATGGTACGTCCGATGGCGTCAAGAAGGGCGGTCGACCCGCGCACGAAGTAGTCTTTCTCCGTAATGGGTTCGATGCCATTGAGGCTGATGCGGTCATGCAGGAGCTCATATTTGTCATCGAACAAGACAGTGGTGACGGTCGCTTCGCCCGGCTCTTTTTTTTGTTTGTCCAACAGGGAATTAAAACCGCCGATGGTATCCGCCTCCAGCCCGGACATCGAGCCGCTGCGGTCAAGAATGAAAACCAATTCCGTCAAGCCTTTTTTCATCGTGTTTTCCTCCAAATTCTGGGCTGCAGACGCATACCGCGTCCACATTCGCCCTTGATATGGTAAAGGATAACACGTCGCTATCAGAACAAGGTCGTTTTGAAAATGACAAATCATCATCACAAAACAAAGTCGATATCCTTACTATGCTGCCCGTTCCATCCATAAATGGAGAACATAAAACGGCCATGACCGCTGGGCCCCACATATTCCTTATAAATGGTTTCGTAAGTATTTAAACCCCATTCGCCAAACTGTTCCCAGTAACTCTTGCCATTCGTTAAGCTATCCATTATGGATTCACCGGAAGATGTGTCCATTCGATCAAACTCCTGGAAACCGCGGGAAATCTCTTCATCATCCCGAAGAAATCGATAGGCGACAAACTCGCCATTCAAAAAGCCATTGATATAAGCAATCAGCTTATCCGTATTGCGGTGAAAATGTTCGTGGTTCCGGAAAAAATAAAAAATCAAATCATCTCCTGAGTCGTCATGATAAACCTCAATCTCAATGTTTTCGCTTCCTTGCGGGTTCACGATTACAAATAAATCATGGTCGTCACGCGGCTCAATTTTGATTTTATGGTCTTTATATGTCTCTGACAAAACGGCAAGGTAACCCATATTTTCAACCTCCGTCCCCAATCCTATAATCTCTTCCCCCTAAGCAAAGACGTCAGACTACATGCTGTAGTAATTCTTTTCACACTCATCACAATTAAGGCTGGCGCCCCAATCATCAAAACCGGTATGCTCTTTCCAGTAAATATATTGGCCTTTCCCACATGGACATTCATATACAATAGTGGTTTTCATCACATTGTAAATTTCATCGCGTTTTTCGCATTTTTCGCTAATGACTTTTAATTTCATCCTGTTTATTCGCTTTTTGCTATTTCGTATCAGTTCCCGATCAGACTCCGTTGTAATTCGGTCTTTCCAATCATAATAATCTTCATTCTCTCGGCGACACCATCCATCGGGCGGGCTATCCACATAGATTTCTTTCGCTCTTTCAGGTGTAATATCATAATAAGGTCTACCGCCGTATGTATCATCATCTTCTATCTGCCGTTGAGAACGATTATATTCGCCCCATCTCTTTTCATCTGGAATGAAGACGAGGAGAGATGTGTATTCAACAAGCCTATCAAGCCAGTCAATAATATAACGGAATTGCTTATCTGCCATGCCTTTTCTCCTTGTTATGTCTTGTATTTTATAGCCCTTTGCCTCTTATCAGCGATATTAGCCCAAAACACAAGGCCATTGCAATACTCATAATAAAGCCTAATATGAGCGCATAAAAGTAGTATGTAACAAATGTATTCATAACCCTTTGAATTTGCGCCACTGTATAAACGGGAATCACCGCAGATACAAGTGACAGCCCAACGGCGACTATTATCATTGTTATCGCACCGGAAGTCGCTCCCTTAACATCTGCCCAGCTCATATGCATATACGGGCAAATGAAAATCGCTGCCACGATTATTATCGGCATCCACTGTGTTAGTAAACTTGATGGTTTGAGCATATTCATGAACGCAGCCCCCAAAGCACTCGGTACGTCACTTATTTCAGCAATACTTACAAAAACGGCAGGGTAGGCAACCCGCAAGAGCAAGAATAATAGTCCCGCACCGAAAAACATCGGGGCTGTACCAATGAAAAAGTTGCCGATTTTTTGATAAAGGCTTTTCTGATTCCAGGAGTGGTTCACATATCCAAGCGTCCCGTCCGCTTTCCCTTGAAATGGTCTAAACAGTCGCACTTCGTTAATTTTATGTCTGAATAGAATCGCCGTGACTAAGTGTGACAGCTCATGGAATGTAACACCGAAGCTGCCAAGAATACAGTAGCCCGCCCAACCAAAGTTGCTTCGGATATAAGCCGAGCTTTTCCATCCGATTAATTTGTATATCAGACCGAAAGCATAGGTAATGGCGATGTATTCCAGCACAATAAACAAAATTACAAAGTTCGTCATAGTTCCCCTATATTTCATATAAATGACTTACCGCGTCCTGCATAGCCTTTGCTTCCCCGTGGCCTTGCTCCACAGCTCTGTCTATCCAATACTTGGCCTTCACAATATCCGGTTTCATAAAATAATACCCAGCCATGGTGTATTGGCCGTCGGCGTCGCCGCTCTGTGCGGATTTTAGCAGCCAGTATTCCGCTTTTTCCGCGTCCCGGTCAACGCCTATACCTTGCGCGTAGCTTGCGCCCAGTAGCCACTGCGCCCTGGTATGCCCCTGCAAAGCGGCTTTTTCATACCAATACGCGGCTTCTGCAACATTAAAGAGCTCAGCGCGGGTATCGTCCGCGCAGATATCCCCTACCGCGCATTGCATTTCCGGGGCGCCATTCTCTGCAGTAATTTTCAACGATGCAAACTCCTCGCGAGTCTTCATCACAGGAACCATCGAAGTTTCATACTTTCTTGACATTGTTGTTCCTTCTATTTATCTCGCCGATCATTTGCAGTAATGCAGCGGTTCTTCTATTGTTATATCGGCGTAAAATCACGAATTATGATAAAGGAGCCTGTAAAGAGTTCCTCACAGACTCCTTTTCGTCCTGTTGGTTTTTGTGTGACGCGCTATCAATCTCCCGGGCAAAAGTTGCTTGCGCATTCCTTAGTATCGAAGTACGTGCAGTTATTATACGCCGCATCATAGATACTCGTTGCTTCGACAAGCAGAATCATATGTTCACACCTCCTTCCAGCAGTTTAAGTTTAAACTGCAACCTCTTATACGCTTCACAATCCGGATTGACGAGGCCATATACGCGGTCATTCGCGCACCCCCCCATGCAGATTGGAAGATACTCGCACTGCCGGCATTGGCTTTTTGCAGGCGTGTCAATTGTCGAGCAGAACGCAAGCTCTGCTTCATTATAGTATCGCCCCCGCCATATATCCCCTGTGATCATCGAATCAATGCCGAAACAATGTTCGCATTTGTATAATTCGCCAAGAGGCCCAATACAGGAATTATGTGCCCGGATGAGCCCGCATGAGGTGGATACCTGTCTGGGGAGGACAAGCCCTGATTTTATCGGGTCTTTATAAACTTCCAGGCAGCGATCCAGCCACTGGGTATAATTGTGTACAAAATTGCTATATGACTGATCGGCTGCTTCTGCTGAAAGAGAATAATCACGGACAAAGGCCATGTAGACCCTTGTTTTATCTTGTGGATCGTTCTGTGAAAGAAGATATTCCGTGATTGCAACCGCTTCGTTGACGTCATTATCCGGTATATTTAGCCTTATCGACAGTTTAATTTTATCGGCTGCATATCGAATATTGTCCATGACGTGATGAAAATCATCCGGGGATGCGCCTTTACTTATACAATATACATTTTGTGTTCCGTCAACGGTAACCTGCGCCTTTTCAATACGCAGCTCTTTCAGTTTCGATAGTGTATTCGCGTCCAGATAGCGCCCGTTCGTGATTATGCTCGCTTCGTAAGCCAGGTTGTTTTGTTGAGAATACTCGATAATTCTACGGGAAATGGTTTCAATTTTGTCGAGATAGAGCAGCGGTTCGCCGCCAAACCATGAAATCTTCAGTTCCCTGGCGTTTACGTTGTTTTTTAGCTGTTTGCAAATATATTCGGCGGTATCTTCCGCAATTTCCGGCGTCATCACCCCGTTCAGATTCGAATTTGCTTCAAAACAGTAACCGCAATTGTAGTTGCATCCCAGCCCCGGCGCGATGACAAACCCGACTTGATTCGCATTTTGATTAAACATGGCTTGTCTTTCCTGAAAGTAAACACGCCGATATTCATCAATTTGCTCATGGACGGCGAAACCGTTGTTTTTCAATAAGCTGAACTCATTACTTCTGTCATCTTTCCCGGGAAAAGCCCGGACGTAACCCTGGGCATTCTCGTCCAGCTTGAGCAATGCATTGCTGTAGGTATTCCATATATATTCATCGCCGCCATCCCGGTAGAAAGCGTTATATCGGGACAGCTTATATTTCTCTTCTGTCTGCACCAGATCATTCCCCCATAAACAGTATATCATATTCGAGGCGGCCTTCATGATTTCCGATAGCCATGCTTGGCGGCTTCCCTGATAAAATACTCCGTCGGCTCATCGGACAGATCGACCAGCGCATAAATGGCGTCGATATTCCCACGAAGATAGGCTTTATGCAGCATCATTTGCCCCTTCGGGCTGTTTTTTTCTACGCCCTCTCCGTTGATATAGGCGAGTCCCAGTTCATATAATGCTTTTTCGTCTCCGGCCTTCGCCAAGGCCTCCAGTCTCGCGACAGGGGAGACAACTACCTGCTCATATGCGTCTGCCTCGCCGTCCCCAGCTTTCCGGTAATAGTCGGTCTCCTCAAGATTGCCTAATACATCAGCGGGCTTGATGCGATGAGCCTCCAGCACATCGCCGGAAGCGTCGACGAAAACCGCCGTCCTCATTTTAGCCGTACTGCCGGAATACATATTCGCCTGCGCTTCATAGATCCAGCTTTGTATAGCAAGAATGGCGTCCGCGCTGCCATCTGTATCGTTAAAAGGCGGGAGTGCGCCGATCTCGCCGATCTGCTGCCCGGCAATGATCCGGGTCGCTGTTTTCCCAAGAAAGATGAGAACCAGCGTGGCGTGATTGAGGGCATATTGATTTTTCAGCCTGGCAAACACACAGCCGGCAGGCTCAAGCAGCGACGAATGCTTATCCAGCGCCAGCACAAGCAAATCATACTTTTCCATTTAAGCCCTCTGTGCGAAGTTCCTCTCCTTATTCCCCAGAAGAAACATGAGCGGGTCGCCGCCGCCGGGTACGCCGTCGCGCTCCAGCACCCCGATGACGAAACGCATATCGCTTTCCTGCTTTGCTATTTTTGCCGCCTTCTCAGCCGGCCTTGGATCTTCGACGAAGCGCAGAAATTTATCCCTTGCGATTTTTCCGGCGGAAGCGCATTCCAAAAGCTCTTTCTTCATTTCCTGCTTTGGGACGTCAATATTCTCCAACACTGCGTTGAGCGTGTCTAAAAGGATCGCTTCAAGGGTGCGCGTCTCAGAGGGGAGCAGGCTCCCGATAAGTATATCCGATAATTGTATTTCCCGGGCGATTTTACGCGCAATATCATTTTTGTCATACTGATACGCTTCCCGAAGGACATTCCTGCCGCCGAAACCATAGGGCGTCGCCGCCAGGCTGTCCGCTGTAAACAGTATCTCCAGGAACAAAGGGTCTTTCCCGCCAATCACGGCAAACATTTCTTTCGCAATATCAGTTTTTCTCTGAAGAAATTCCTTCTCCGTCATGATCCCGGATCCGTGCTGTTTGTCCGCCAGCGCAGCATAATAAGGCGAATACAATATTTTGCTTTGATCTTCCCATCTCATTTTATCGGTGTAACCCATATGTTATCACTCCTATAAAATCATTCCGCTATACAGATGAACGTCTGCTGATTGCGCCGCGTTTCATAAATCAGCCGGTCGCCCAAGGGGAAGAAATCCGTCGCTCTTTCATCGATCACCTTCTGTGATTCGCCGGTTTCCATCTTAAGCCTGTACAACTTGCCCCCATCGCCTGGATTACTGAAATAAATCCAATCGCCGTCGAGTTTGAACATGGCTATGGGTTCGTCATAGAGTTTTTGCTTTTCGCTCCCGTCGGGCTTTACTTTATAAAGCTTGTTCCCGTCGCTTGCGTTGTTGTAGTAGATCCATTCGCCGGCTATCCCTTGATACAGCATGCCTTCGTCAAATAAGACAATCAGCTCGTTGCTGCCGTCCGGTTGTATTGTGTATACTTTGCCCCCGTGGTAATCGCCGACAAACATCCCTATCCTGTCGCCAAACCTGTCGACGGAAAAAAAGGAAGGCGTCATATCGCTGATTTGCTGCACACCGCTGCCGTCTGTCCGCATACGGAATATCCCGGTTTTGCTTGCATAATATACCCAGCCGTCGACTATGCCGCCGAAGGTACTGCTGACTGACGGGTCGTCGCTCAGCTTATGCTTATCGCTGCCGTCCGTCCGCATTCTGTACATTTTGTTCTCGTCGCTTTGATTCACGTAATAGATCCAGCCGTCGGCGATGTAGAAATCAAAGCACGAATCATCGCAGAGCTTATACTCGTCGCTTCCGTCCGTCTTGACGCGGAAAATATTACCCCCGCGGATACCGCCCACAGTCCAGTAAACCCAATCGCCGTCGACCACAGCCATGATCAGGGAAGTGGAAAGGTTGCTCAGCCTCTGTATGCCGCTGCCGTCCGACTTCATTTTGTACATTTTACCGCCGTCTTTATCGTCCACGTAATACACCCATTCGCCTTCCATCGCCAGGATTGTGCCCTGGGTGATTTCCAGCGGTTCGTCCCTGAACACGGGCCAATTATCATATACTGGGCGATGGTCGCTGCCATCGGTTTTCATGGTGTACAGCTGCACATCGGACCAGTTGCCCCGGCCATAATATATCCTGTCCCCCGACACGAAGAACGTTGTTACAGTCTCTCTGGTCAGCACCTGCCTTCCGCTGCCATCCTTCCTGATCCTGACTAAATTTTTGGAGGAATCTATATAGTAAATCCAGTCCCCGACGATATCCAGAATTTTTGTCCCCTCGTCACTGATTTGCCGAATATTACCGCCGTCATGATCCATCACAAAAAAGCCGTACCGGAAATAATAAATCCCGTCGCCATACACATAGAATTCCAAGTTAACCAGATCGCTCAGCTTTTGCTTATCGCTGCCGTCCGTCCTTATCCTGTACAGCTTGTTTTCGTCATGTTCGTTGATATAGAAAGCCCATTCACCGGCTGCCTGGACGCGGCTCGCCCTGTCGTCGCCTATCTTCTGTCTGCCGCTGCCATCGGTTTTGACCCGGTATATCGTCCTGCCGTCG
>Ga0082212_10007496_pt1 | contig 14421 bp, 10 predicted proteins | sample TergutNt197P3_FD_71548 | JGI IMG/M metagenome (GOLD analysis project Ga0082212, IMG submission 71548) | Neocapritermes taracua P3 segment gut microbial communities from Petit-Saut dam, French Guiana - Nt197 P3 | ecosystem: Host-associated > Arthropoda: Insects > Digestive system > Gut ... | reverse complement strand
CAGGATTTTGCACCCGGTGTGCCGTTGTACATCGGCGTGAATTTCCATATTCCTGCGAAGTGCCGCCCTATCAATGATGTAGTACGGTGTGTCAATGTTAACGGCGGCATAATCGAAGGAGTATTCCATCAAACGAAATGTAGTGGGTGAGTAGTCCAAGTCGGTGAAAAACCAACTCCGCACACATTATACCCCATTGTCAGAAATCGTGTACACGGTCTAACACTGAAGGTCGTTGCTGTATTTCTCCCTTCTTTTGGTATAATGGCTCCTGGTTGTTGATGTATTTTTTGGCTTTCAATACAACGTGGCAAGATTTTTGGCAATCGATTGGGACGAAACTGAGTGCCGATACGTCGTCGCAACTCTCCAAAATGAAAAAATCGCCGTCCGTAATGCCGGTATTATACCAATAGACGACGACGAATTCGATTCAACATTGCCTGCTCTTGCAACAGCACTTTATTCTCTCAACAAAGAAGAAAAAATCGGAAGTTGTCCGCTCCTCATCTCATTGGGACGAAATGACATCGAGTGGCATCAACAAAAATTACCTCCATGCAAAGAAACGGAAATTCCTCTGCTCCTGAAAAATCAGGTACTACGCGAGATATCGGGCAGTACCGAAGCGGATCCGCTGGACTATCTTGTTCTTGAAAGTTCTTCCGAAGGGCATCGAGTATTGGCGTTGATGATTTCCCAAACGTCCCGGAAGTCTCTCACACGAACCTTTCGTTCGTTGGGCTATCCGCCGGCGCGTATGGGCTTTCGTGCCGGCAACGTTGCCGAACTCATACTCCACAATCCCGCTCTTCTCGATGGCGAAGCCGCCATGCCGAGGCTTGTAGTCAATATCGTCGGAAACGATGTCGATCTGATTATTTTTGCCGCACAACGTATTGCGGCGATTCGCTCATTTCGATTACCGGCAGAACACCAGCAAAAAAATCTTGCCGACGAAATTGAACGTACCATGACGATTGGATTGGAAGGGGACGATCCTGTACCGATTCAGCATGTTGTCATGTTCGGCGATGAAACGGAAACGGAATTGTCAAAATACCTCTCGCAAAGCGGTTTGGCGGTTCAATGTTTGAATCCGTTTGCCCTACCGAATGTTTCCACGGAAAAAAGTATCAATGATCCTGAAAAATTTGCTCCCTTGATCGGCAGCCTGCTTATTCAGTCTCAGAAGATTAAGCCGGTCATTGACTTTTTGAATCCGAAGGAAGCCCCCAAACCCCCTGATTACACCCGACCAGCACTATTGGCACTCGCCCTGCTGGTGGTTGTCTGTATCGGACTCTACTTTTGGAATCATAGTGTGCTCCGAAATATGGAAAAGGAGTTGGAAACAATCAAAGAAAAGCATCAGAAGGTTGCCAACGAGATCAACCAACTCACGCCGAGTTGGAAAGTGCTGGAACAAACATGGTATTGGGAAACGCAGAACGTTGTTTGGCTTGATGTTCTCAGAGATTTATCTGAAGTCTTGCCAAGCGACACGGATTTGGTAGTCGAAAAAATGACATTGACGACAGGACTTCCCAACAACGCCCAGGTTGCCGGTTCCATCGCGATTGCTGGAATAGTACGTGATCTGTCGGTACTCATAAAGTTGCAGGGAGATTTACATTCCTCGAGACGATATTGGATGCAGGCTCCCACATCGTCTCCGAATCCCGCTGGAGGCGGCTATCCTGTGCGGTTCAGTGCCACGATCTACCGGTTGCGATGAATAGAGCCCGTAGCGTAAGCAAGGTCGATTCCGATGATCAGTTTTTCAATGACTCGTTTGAATGAATCCGCCGATTTTGATACAATAAGGCTTTCGCCGAAAAGTAATATACCGTCATTCCCGCGAAAGCGGGAATCCAGAGAGTTGATATGAAAGTCTTCTGACTGGATTCCTGCCTACGCAGGAATGACGAAAGCGGTATGACTTTTTCGGGCGGAAGCCTAAGAGGAGTTTGATTCTTTCAATGTTTCCATGACAACAATACTAACAGTGCGTCGAGATGGTAAAGTCGCCATCGGCGGAGATGGGCAGGTTACGCTCGGCAGTTCCGTGATGAAAGCGGATGCGAACAAAATCCGCAAACTGCTCGACGGTCAGGTCATCACAGGTTTTGCCGGTTCGACTGCCGATGCCTTTGCCCTGCTTGAACGTTTTGAAGTGAAGTTGAAGGACTTTCCCTCCAACATCCCGCGAGCGGCAACGGAACTGGCAAAGGAGTGGCGTACCGACAGGGCTTTGCGGCGGTTGGAGGCGATGATGATTGTTGTTGCCGCCTCCGCGACGTTGCTTTTGTCAGGAACAGGAGATGTCATTGCCCCTTCGGATGGCATTTTGGCAATCGGAAGCGGTGGAGATTATGCCATGTCTGCCGCCAAAGCCCTCGCTGCCCACAGTTCCCTCTCGGCAACAGAAATCGTGAGAGAATCTCTGCGAATCGCCTCAGAAATCGATATTTACACGAATGCCAATGTAGTCATTGAAGAACTGTAAAAGTTCTCATCGGTTCAAATGGTGGTGTGTTTTTTTGCGTTGCTTTTTGATGCTGGCGGGTTGCGTCGTTTCGCCATTGCCGCGTGAAGAGCCATCGCCAGTACTCTCCTGACCGTCCAACTCATTGAGCGATGCTTGCATCGCTCCGACACCGCACTATCATTCCATTTCTCCACCCGACTCCGCACTCGGCAACGAGGCAATAATGATTTCAACGCCTCGACAGCATCATCCACATTCCTGTTGCTTGAGGTTCCAAACAGTAAAATGAGCAAGCCATTCGCACGTTTATCCTACTTGTTTTGGAGAACGTCTGATAGTACAATAAACCAAGCGAAGTTGAAGGTATTAACACAGATTGTTGCTATGACTGCACGAATGGTATTGTCGGGGATTATCCTGTTGATTTGTATTGCCTTAAATCTTGAAGCGGCAGAAAGAAACAAACTTCCAAAAATTCGGGTTGCCGCCGACGGACGCACTTTTCAAACGGACGACGCTCGCCCTTTCGTGTTGACCGGGATCAACTATTTCCGTCCCGACACCGGTTGGGCTCCGCATATCTGGAAAAAATTTGATGCCGCCATCTTTCGCGAAGATTGCAAACGTCTGAAAGATAGCGGTGCCAACTGCATTCGCGTTTTTCTCACTTACGCTTCCTTTATGACCCAAAAAGGGCAGGTCGATCTCGAAGGACTACAAAAATTCGACCAATTTCTTGACATTGCCGAAGAGCATGGAATTTACGTTTACTCGACAGGACCAGATCACTGGGAGGGACCCGGACAATTCGTCGATAAATGGATGGACCGCTTTACGTCGGAGGAAATCATCAAAGAAACATGTGCGTTTTGGCGGGTATTTGCCGGACGGTACAAGGGACGCAACGTGATCTTTGCTTATGATCTGCTCAACGAGCCGTGTGTCCCCTGGCAGCGGGACATGAAACAGCATTGGAATGCTTGGCTTGTCCAAAAATATCCCTCTCCTGAAAAACTTGCCGAAAGTTGGGGCGTGCCCGTCGATGCGATTGCATGGAACGACTGCGAAACTCCTGAAGACGACCCTAATAAGACAACCCGGCAACAAGTTCTTGATTACCAACACTGTAGGGAATCGCTTGCCGTGCGCTGGACACGGCTTCAATCTCAGGCAATTAGAGAAACCGATCCTGATGCGCTCATCAGCATTGGGCTGGTTCAATGGAGTGTGCCTTGTATTCCGGGATGGAATTTTCAATACTACACGGGATTCCGTCCTTCACAAGTTGCCGAGTATCTCGATTTTATGGACATTCATTTCTATCCGTTGGCGACGGGGTTCCTCGAATACCATGATCAAGCAGCGATGACGAAAAATCTGGCATACGTCGAATGCTTGGCTCGCGAAATTGCCCGGCAGGGTAAGCCTGCGATCATCGGTGAATTCGGCTGGTACGGTGGAGGACAGTTGAAAAACACCCACCAAGAAAAACCTGCCGCCTCCGAGGAAGACCATGCCGATTTTTGTGCCGCCGTGATCGAAACGACCAAGGGATTTACCGTCGGTTGGTTGAACTGGGGATATTACGATGTCCCCGGTGCGATGGACATAACCGAGTTGCTCGGACTCCTCAAGCCGGATGGAAAGGAAAAGGAATGGAACCGGCGTTTCCGAAAAATCGCCGCCGAGTTATCGGGGAAAAAGATTCCCGAACGAAAAGCCGGTGCCCGACCGGAACTGGACTGGGAAAAACTCATTTCCGATCCCGAAGCACGGCGGAATTTTTGGGAACAATACGTGAAGGCTTTCGAAGCCGCACGTTAACCACAGACGGCATAACGAAACACAAAGATAGAAAAAATGTTCAAACCCTACAACGATTTTATGACACTACGTTTGCCGCTTTTGCTGTTCATTATTCTGTTATTTCCTTTCGATGTTTGCGCTGGAGACATCGTTTCCCTTGAATTGAAAGGGGACTGGACGCTCCGTGCGGAATTCGGTCCATTGGTCGCCGAATTGACTTTGGACCAGCCTGACATCGTTACCGTTAAGGCAGAAAAATATGCTAATCTGCCGGTGTTCAATCCGAATGGTCCTCCGTGGAGAAAAGCCCAGCCGCTTCATGGTGTCCTAGCCGAAGAATGTACGTCCGCTGGTGTTCTCGATCCTGATTCTGTGGTCGTTCGAGAATCAGAGTCCCCGAACTCGTTGGTCTATGTATCCGGCGAAGATTTTCAACTTGATCCGTTTTGGGGAAACATCGGACGTAGCGAAGGGGGACGAATCGCCGACAAACAATCGGTATTCATCGACTATATTTATGCCCAAAAGCGGCTGGATTCCATTATAAAAACGAAGGAAGGTAAACTGGTATTGCGAAAAGGGATACCGCACGTAACGACTCCCACTCCTCCGGTGTTGCAGGGCGGAGACATTCGTTTAGCAAACATCTTCTTCAACGGTCGAATCGAAAAGTTGACGCAGGAAAATCTGTATCCGATCTCTGAAACAGTGTATCCTGAACCGGCACCGGTCAAACCGACCATTGCGGAGCGACAGAACCCCAAGACGATGCAGAAACTGAGAGCGGGACAGAAGATTCGGATTCTCGCCTGGGGAGATAGCGTTACCGATGCTTCGTATCTGCCGAAGCCGGATCGCTGGCAGGAGCAATTTGTTGCACGGCTTCAAGAAAAATTTCCGAAGGCAGAAATTGAATTGCTGACCGAAGCCTGGGGTGGTCGGAACTCGGACACCTACCGCAATGAACCGTCGGGAAGTCCTAAAAATTATGCGGAAAAAGTTCTCGCTCTGAAACCTGATCTGATTATTTCCGAATTTGTCAACGATGCTGGGATGTCAGGCGAGTATCTCGACAAGCGGTACTCCGAAATTCTTGCCGATTTTAAGGCAATCGGTGCCGAATGGATTATTTTGACTCCGCATTATGTCCGTCCCGACTGGATGGGACTTACCTCAGAAAAGAACATTGACGACGATCCGCGACCTTACACGCAGTCGGTTCGGGAGTTCTGCGTGAAAAACAACGTTGCACTTGCCGATGGTGCCCGGCGTTACGGCAGACTTTGGCGGCAGGGAATTCCCTATACGACGTTGATGGTGAACGACATCAATCATCCCAACAAGTCAGGCATGGAACTTTTTGCCGACGCCCTCATGGAACTGTTTTGATAGCCGTTCGCCTCCGACAAATTACTCTTAGGCTTCCGCCCGAAAAAGTCATGCCACTTTCGTCATTCCTGCGTAGGCAGGAATCCAGACAGAAGACTTTCAAATCAACTCTCTGGATTCCCGCTTTCGCGGGAATGACGGTATATTACTTTTCGGCGAAAGCCTGAACAAAAGAAAGATGTCGTTTTATCAGAATCTATAGGGGGGACACAAAAAGGATTAACGCATCCTCAAAAGCAAAGAAACGCAGTGCACCGGCTGGAGCGTTATTATGATTTTGATATAATAGCGTGCAACTGTCAATAGAGGGAAGACTATGCAGCGGATCATGCTTAAATCGAAGATACATCGTGCCGCCTTGACGGGGACGAACCTGGATTACGAAGGTAGTATTGCCATTGATCCGATCCTCCTCAAAGCGGCGGATATTCTGCCGAACGAGCAAGTTCACGTCTTGAATATAAACAACGGCAGCCGAATCACCACATACGCCATTGCCGCAGAACAAGGATCGGGAACGGTTATGCTCAACGGTCCCGCCGCAAGGTCAGGGATGGTCGGCGATATAGTGGTTGTCCTGACCTACGCTAATGTTGATTCCGATGAACTCGCCGATTATTCCCCCAAAATAGTAAAAGTTGACACCAAAAATCGGTTGCTGTCCGAACCAGCATCTCCTTGAGTCGGGTCGAGAACAGATTGATTCTATCGGTAGCCCTTTTTTCGAAGCGGTGGTGCAACGTCAGGGTGTGCAAATATCCGCACCCGCTTGGCGTAATCATCGAACTGTTCCTTTGCCATCGCTCGAACGACCGGTGAAATGTCTTCCAGTCCTCTATAACGGTCAGATTTCGGAAAATACACGTCCATTTTGATTTCGACTTCCTTTTCGACCGGCGGAGCGTCGATCAACACCGAAAGCGGAGAAGCATTTGCCTCGGCACAGTACCGATCCGCCCGTTCGCAAAGGTGCCGGTAAGGCTTGCCCGCAAGTTGACGATACATGTCAGGTTGTTCCAAAATGCTGAATTGAGCGACCCGCTTGTAAATCGTTCGCTTCGACCCAAAAAGTCCCTGGGCAAGTTTTCCCATTGGCGTTCCCTTCGATGCTTCCAAAAAGAATCGAATTGCGTCATCTTCGGACGAGCGAACGAATTTGGAAAAATCAATGTTTCCGGCAAGGTACAGTTCGCAAAAGAGTCGCTGTAACATGGCGGTCGCCGAGCGGACGGCATGGTGCCAATAGACTTCACTGAACATGACATAGCGAGCAAAGATCATCAATTCCGCCGCCGTTTTCCCCTTTTCGGTGAGTGCCAGCCCGTCACCTGATGCGTTCAGGCAAAGGCTGCCGATAAGACGATCCTGATCGAGTTGCCGACCATAAGGCACGCCCGCATGCAGACTGTCCCGGTAGAGATAGTCCATTTTGTCGATGTCAATCGGACCCGACAAAATACTTGCCAACAGATGATCTACGGGGGAGTTTGTGTTTCCATTCAGCAGGGCGATGACTTCCGACGGTTCAACGTTCCAATCGGTTCTCAACAAGTCGGCAAGTTCGCTTTGTTCGATGAAATCGGCTGCGAGTTGTTCATGATGGGGCAATCCTTCGAGCCGAATGTCTTCAATCAGATGGCAAAAGGGATAGTGTCCGACATCGTGAAGCAAGGCGGTAACGATTAGCCGTTCGGCATCGTGTCGGGTCACTTTTTGAGTGAAGTCGGGAACGTGATTTAACCGTTTCAGGAGTAACAGGGCGAGTCGATAGACACCCAGAGAGTGTTCAAACCGGGAATGCCGGGCGGCAGGATAAACGAGCGAAACGAGACCGACTTGGGTTATTTTTGCCAGCCGGCGGAACGGTTCGGTATCGATGATCCTGCGGACTCGTTCCGTGAGCGGCACGCCGAGTTCCGGGGGAATGCGGATCGAACCAATATGAGAATCGAGACCAACGAGTTCGGGAATCGTTACCATGGAAACGCATTATACCTGATTTAGAGCGTATTATGGTTCATCCGACAAGTGCGTATAGCCTCGAATACCGTGCATGTGATACAATAGTGTCGCGGACATGATTGGTACCTTTCTGTGAAAGAATGTTGTAACTCCTTCTATGAAAGTGACTTGTCCGCCTTTTGCAAGAGAGGCAAAAAAGGTACACACTTCACCGATGAACCAAAAAAATGGTCTTTTTATCCAATGTGTCCCCGTTTGCGGTATCCCCATTGCGATAGCAAATATACAACATGACAGAATCTTCTTTACCTTGGTACAAGGACGGTTTGCAATTTGAGTGTACGGTCTGTGGACGCTGCTGTACCGGCGGTTCGGGGTACGTCTGGGTTTCGCAGGAAGAAATCGACCGCATTGCCGCCCAAATGGAACTCGCTCCTCTGCTCTTCGAACAGGTGTTCGTTTGGACGGTACGTTCAAAAAAGCGATCATTGAAGGAATACCCCAATGGCGATTGCGTGTTGTTAAGTGATAAGACTCGCCGTTGCCGTGTTTATGCGGAGCGTCCGGTTCAGTGCCGAACGTGGCCCTTTTGGTCGCAAAATCTCCTTTCGCCGAACACATGGTCGGCAACAGCCTCAACATGTCCCGGATGTAATCGTGGAAAACTGTACACGTTGGACGAAATCGAGGAACGGCGCAAAGCATTTGAATAGCGATATAGGAATTACGCGTTTTTTCATCCGCTGTTGCCGCTAAATTCGTTATTTTTTGCCAAAACTGTAAAATCGGCTAAACCGCTACAATCGTTTTGCCGATACAGACGAGTGAGTAATTGTGTTTTTTACGGAAAATAGCCTTTTCCCCCCAGGAATGGCGTTCGTTTTTCAACAGAAGGGGTCCGTGATGTTAAACAGGACATTGTCATTATCAGTCATTGCCGCAGCGGCTTTCGCCCTGTTCCTTGGGAGCATGGCTTCCTCTACGCTCGCCGATGAGAAAAAGTTCACCTTTGACACTAAAAATGCGTTTATTCTTGGTCAGAGCGAAATGCGAAAAGGTCCGACATTTTTTGACCGGGTCAAAAATGGGTGGAACCGGCTCATGCAAGACGACACATCCGACAAACATAACCATGGATCATCGGTTGTCGTTCCGCCTGCGGTTCCGACACAGCCGCCCAAACCGGTTACCGCTACCGAGATTCAGCAGTCCGCCACCCCGTCCCAGCAGGCACAGCCGCGTTCCGTTGCCAATACAGCGAGCAACACCCAGACACCTCGGTCTGGCTCCGTGTTGCCAGGCTCCCGAGAAATTTTAGACGAAGGCGATGACGATGCGAGTACTCCTGTCCACACGAGGTTGCGCAACATGCGTAAAGTAATTTTTGATCAATCGTACGACAGTATTGAAGCAGCGGCAAAAACGTCACGTCAGAAATCACACTCACCGCCGCCGACAACGTTGGTTCCCCTGCCCCCTGCCTTCGACATTGAGAGTGATCCTAGAGATTTTGCGGTGGAACCCAATGATCCCATGGAACCTACATCGGTTCCCAAGACATCCGTCATCATTGACGAACGAAGAGAGATTGCCGCTCCAAGCAGTCGGCAGGTCATGCCCCGAAGCGACCAAATTGTGCCTGAACAGATGAACGTCCCAGTCGTTCCGGCACCGCAGGTCTCGCAGCAGATTGCTGCCGCAGAACCCGAACCGCAACTCGCCCCCCAGGGGCGGCGGCTGACGGTGAGTTCAAGTCCGCGACTTGAATTCCAAATCGAGGAACCTCCCAGTGTGGCGGTCAATCAAGAGGTTACGCATCGAATCCGAGTAACGAACACTGGCGATGCGCCCGCCGAAGGAGTTGTGGTGAATACCGAAATTCCATCGTGGATTGATATTCAGCATGTGGATGCCAGCAACGGCGGTGTGGTATTGCGTCCCCGCGAAGATGGTTCCGGCACCGCCGATTTAGAATGGAAAATTCACCGAATTAACCCCAGTGCCGGCGATCTGCTTGTTTTACGGTCTATTCCGCGAGTCCATCGGGCGATAGAATTCCCTATTCGCTATGATTTTCATCGACCTGCGATCATTGCGAAAGTCGAGGTACAGGAGCCGAAGTTGGAAATGCAACTGCTCGGTGCCGATGAAGTGCGATGGGACGGTACTGCCGTCTATACCCTGCTCGTCCACAACGCCGGGAATGGGAGTGCCGAAAATGTTCGATTGGATTTGCTCCAAACCAGTTCCGAAGCATGCTTCTGTGAAATTGCAGAGCCGTTGTTGCCGGGACAAACACAGGAGATGAACATTGAAGTACAACCTCGCGGAGAACAAGAGTATATCGACATTGCCGTTGTCGCAACGGGGGCACACGATTTGAAGGGGGAAATCAAACGCCGGGTGAAGGTACTGCGTCCCAAATTGGAAATGAGAGTCCAGACATTGCCCCTGCATTTTGTGGAAAGTCCGGCGGAACTGACCATTCAGATACGCAATGCCGGAACAGCGGATGCCGACAACGTCGCTATTAGAGCAGAACTTCCGCTGGGAGCGCAATACAAAACGAGTAGCGAAGGGGGACTCTTTACCATTCAACAGCAGCAAAACGTTGTGGAGTGGCGAGGGAAAGCCATTGCGAAGAACGAAACTCAAATGTTCACATTGGTCTGTGCTCCCCAACGCGAGGGGGAGTGTCGGGTCTCCGTGGAAGTCAGTGAAGTGAACGGCAATGTGTTGGCTGCCGGGAATGGAACGTTCAAGGCAGAAGCCGTTGTCGAATTGGATTTGGCAGTCTTAAAACCCAATGGTCCCATTGAATTGGGACAGGAAGTAGAGTACGAAATTCAAGTCACGAATACTGGCACGAAAGCAGCAGAAAATGTTGAAATTTCGATGACATTTGGGCAGCAACTCGAACCGACAGGTGTAAGCGGCGGCGAGGCGTACAGTACAGATGATGGGCAGGTATTCTTTGAAAAAATACCGGCAATTCTGCCGAAGCAGTGCGTTTCGGTGAAAGTGGCGGTCAAGGCAGAGAAGACAGGAACTGCCCAGATCAGGGCAGAGGTGGCTCGGTCCGATGCCAGCGGCACGCCGATACGTTCGGAAAAAGGATTATCGGCGTACATTGTTAGTCGCAGAGGAATTGCAACGGCTTCGGGACAGACACAAGATGAAGTTTATAGGTAAGGTTCTGGAAGGATGCGTGATCGGCTTGGTCTTGTTCTACAAGAAGTGTGTGAGTCCATTTTTACCCCACATGTGCCGGTTTGAACCTTCGTGTAGTACCTATATGATCGAGGCGATTCGTAAGTACGGTGTGGTTCGAGGCGTAATAAAGGGACTCTGGAGAATCTGTCGGTGCAATCCGTGGAATCCCGGCGGGTACGATCCGCCGTAAAAGAGGCGACAACGTCCGCTCTTCCTCTGCGACAAGGGAATGTCCGCAAAGTAGCGTTTTCAAGGCGCATGTGGTAGAATGCCAGCGTCTGATTTGTTCGTTCAGTTACAGAATGTAGATTTTTCGATGCGTTTATTATTCTATCCTCTCATTGTTCTCTTTGCTCTTTTGCCGATTTGCGTCGCCGAAGATGTTGTTGTGCTGGATGCCCCTCAAACAGGCACCGACGGTCTGAACCCGCAGTCCGCCAAATTGACCCTCACAGGAGATACCCTCGTCGTCGAAACGGAAGCCGACGGACGGTGGCCCGGATTCAATATGGGCACACGCAATTGGAACCTCGCACACTGCAATTCCCTGTTGATCGAAGTTACGAATATGGACGATCAACCCATGCAACTTTATTGCCGATTGGATTCGCCGAATTTCGATTTTCAAACGATGCAGGGAACCTATACCCAATCGTTCGAGGTCAAGCCGGGCAAGGCGGAGTCCCACAAGATCGTTCTTCCATTGGCGGTTCCGCAGCCACTTCGGGAACAATTCTTTGCGATGCGTGGCACTCCCGGCGGCGGAACCGTCGAAACAAGCCGCCAAGCCCTACAATTTCACCGAGATGCGGTCATCGGCTTGACACTTTTTCTTAACAATCCGGGTAGGGAAACAAAGTGGAGCGTCTCGAAAATCGTTGCTCTTTCCGATCCGAAGACGCAACAGCCTCACTGGTTGCAGATGCCGCCGGAACAGTTTTTTCCGATGATCGATTCCTTCGGTCAATTCAAACACGAAAACTGGCAAGGCAAAGTTGCGTCCGAAGAGGAATTGCAGAAAAATATCGCACTTGAAGCCCTCGATTTGGCAAAACATCCCGGTCCAGAGGGATGTAATCAATACGGCGGTTGCACACAAGCACGTGCCGACACGATAGGGAATTCTGAAAACCATTTCCAAGTCCGAAAAATCGACGGTAAGTGGTGGCTTGTTGATCCCGAAGGCTGTCTGTTCTGGTCGCATGGCGTGGATTGCGTCAATGATGACAATGGAACGACACCGATTACGGACAGGAAATTTTATTTTTCCGATCTTCCGGCAAGAGATGATTCCCAATTTCGCGGATGCTACGGGCAGGGAAACTGGGCACCGCACAATTACTATGAAGGAAAGGGGATGTACCAGACGTTCAATTTCACCCGGAGCAATTTGATCCGCAAGTATGGCAAGGATTGGTTCAACATTTTTTCTGACCTCACGCACAAGCGGCTCCGCAGTTGGGGAATGAACACCATCGCCAACTGGTCGGATGCCCGAATCTACGGACAGTACAGAACACCTTACACGGCAACATTGCACGGTGGAGGACGGCAAATCGAGGGGAGCAGCGGATATTGGGGCAAATTTCCCGACCCCTTCTCGAAGGAATTTGCGGATTCCCTCACGAAAAATGCCGAAACGATTGCATTAAGGACGGCGGACGATCCTTTTTGCATCGGGTATTTTGTTGACAATGAAATCAGTTGGGGAGAGGAACGTTCGCTTGCCATCGGAGCCGCCATGTCGCCGCCGGATCAACCTGCCAAAACCGCTTTACTCGAAATGCTGAAAGAAAAGTACAGCGAAGTGGGTAAACTCAACGAAGTTTGGGGAACGCAGTTTGCCGAATGGAACGATTTCTTGAGTTCCAAAGATAAACCTAACGAGGACAGAGCGAAAACCGACCTAGATGTTTTTCATCGCCTCGTATGCGAGCGGTATTTCGAGGTCGTTCACGGTGTTCTCAAAAAAGCGGCTCCGAAAAAATTGTACCTTGGTTGCCGATTTGCATGGACCAATGAAACGGCAATCAGGGCGTCGGAAAAATACTGCGATGTGATTAGTTTTAACATTTACGGGCGGACGCTCGCTGATTTCAAGTTGCCATCGGGAATGGACAAGCCCGTCATCATTGGTGAATTCCACTTCGGGGCGTTGGATCGCGGAATGTTCCACACAGGGCTGGTACCGACGGCGTCGCAGGAAGAACGTGCCCAGGCATACGAGCGTTATGTGCGTTCAGGATTGGAGCATCCGCTGATTGTCGGCACGCATTGGTTTCAGTACGGCGATCAGGCGACGACGGGACGAGGCGATGGCGAAAACTATCAGATTGGTCTCGTGAACATTGTCGATACACCTTATGTTGAGACCATCGAGGCGGTGCGGCGGGTCGGGTATCAACTTTATGACATCCGCCGGAACGCAAAGATTGAAAAATAGAAGCCCCTTTTTATGTTACAAATCATCCAATGGTTCACCATTATTTACGTCATTGTATTGACGCTTCTTTTGGAGTTACCAAGTAGCGTTCGCAGCACTATTCCGCCGGAGGCTGATGGTTATGAACACTTCATGACCTTTGTACTGCTCGGCTTCCTCGTGGAATTGAGCCGCGAGAAAAGGTCCCTCCGATTTTGGGTGAGCATCCTTGTTTTGTATTCCGTTGCAACGGAAGTGTTGCAAGGGTTGCTGAATCCCATTTGCCATCGGTTTTTTACGTGGGACGATCTCTGCCAGAACATTTTGGGAGTGTTCCTCGGTGTCGCCATCGGTTATTATTTTCGACCCGTCATAAGGTAGATTGGAGTGTGTCAAAATAAGATTGATGAATCAGAGCCTGCCACGTAGGCAAGGAAAAGAATTAAGGAGCGGGGGACGTTAGCCCAAGTTCGACAACCAAGTTGCTTTTCAAGAATTTTGAAAAATTTTGCCGAAGGGGATTGACTTCTGGTAGGGAACCGCGTAGCATGGTGCCATCGGAAAAGAAAAAATAGGTTTCCGAACAACTCTAATGATTTCTGGCAAGGTTGGCAATTCCATTCTAAAATGTATGCACCATGCATCGGACTTGGACTGAAAATTTGCGATTTCGTTCGGAACTGTTGCGGAATATCCGGCAATTCTTTTACGATCAGAATTTTTGTGAAGTACAAACTCCGATTCTCTCTGCCGATACGAATGTGGATTGTAACCTCGAACCTCTTGTCATTACGGAAAAGTCGTTGCCGCTTAATCATCACAACACGCGGAGTTACTATCTCCAGACGTCGCCGGAATTCGCAATGAAGCGGCTCCTTGCGGCAGGGTTAGACCCTATATTTCAAATCACTCCGGTCTTCCGTATGGGAGACCGCGGACAGTATCATAATGTCGAGTTTACCATGTTGGAATGGTATCGCATCGGTGATAACTACCAGACCGGCATGTTTTTGCTGGCAGAACTTGTTCGTTTTCTCTTTGAAGAACAGCAAATCGAGTTGGGAGAAATCGGCTACAGTACCTATCAAAGCCTCTTTGAATCGGAGGTGGGCATCAATCCTCATGCAGCATCGGTAGA
>Ga0082212_10007495_pt1 | contig 14421 bp, 10 predicted proteins | sample TergutNt197P3_FD_71548 | JGI IMG/M metagenome (GOLD analysis project Ga0082212, IMG submission 71548) | Neocapritermes taracua P3 segment gut microbial communities from Petit-Saut dam, French Guiana - Nt197 P3 | ecosystem: Host-associated > Arthropoda: Insects > Digestive system > Gut ... | reverse complement strand
CTACGCTTACCATGACAGGTCGCTCCCTTCGGTTCGGTTATGGTTTGCTCGACACTCACCATTTTAACAAACCCGGTGCGGTCTGTCGCTTTATTCTTTCACTTATCTATTGTACCTGAACAACTCGTCCTGCTTATCAATCGCGGCAATGAGTTTCTCAAACTTCTTCGGATCACGGTCGATCCGCGCGCGGAGCTTTGCCATCGTCATCGGCCTTGCCTGATAATATCCCAGACCATAGCTCCAATTCTCAGGAGACAGCTCAAACCAAAACACGGGCGTGGACGTCCACTCCTCGCTGGGCTTCTCGATGGAAAACCATAGATTGCATCGGTACGGTTCGCCGCCACGCACTCGTCTGGCATCTTTATATATGCGTGAGAGTTTATGGATAAAGCCATACTCGCCATAATCGTCCGTTATCCGTTCAAACACTTCCCGACCCAAGGCTTTCATGGGGGCTTGAAAATCCCGCAGGAAATCCTCCTTGTGCGCCTCAAACCATATTTTCTCATTGTTCAAGCGAAGGTTCCACATAAAATCAATCGTGCGCTTAGAAAACCCTTCAAACACTCTGATTATCCCCCTGTTAATAAATCATTCCAACCCCAGCGCCTTAAACAGCGCATCCTCCGGGCTTGTGTAAAATGACGTATGAAACTTTGCAAACAAATCAGCCGGAACAGACGCAATATCCACAGCCGACGACATGGGCAAAAGAATCTTCTTTGCTCCGGCGTCAAAACAGATCTGCATGGTGTTGGCGAGTTCTTCTGCTTCGTTGCATTTTTATTTTTTCCGATATGGGCAGTGTAAGAGGTGGTGCTATGCACGCACTCCGCGCGGTGCGGCGGTTTGTTGTTCGGCGACGATTTCGTCAAGCTCATCGAGAACACCCTCGTCCCCGGTGAGGTGGAACGGTTCGTATCCGACTTCAAGAAAATGCAGGATATGGTACTGCTTATCTCGCTCGACAAACTGCAAAGGAGTCAGATTGTGCCGCCGCATATATTTTCGCGCAATGCCTACTTGATAATAGGCGACATTATTGAATCTCCGCATTTCCATTTCTACACCTCCATCCAACTTTCCCAATCGCCGGACAATTCCGCGTTCAACATATCTTCCGCATAAGTCGCCGATTCAAGATACAGATACGATTTCGGATTCGTCAGCAGTTCGTAAGTTTTGGTTCCCATGAACTTCCGCATGGCATCGGTCACGGGGATTTTCTGTTTTTCGGCGTAAGCGTCGGCGACTTGCGCCGCGATGGATTCTATACAGATTTCCACAACATTATCACTAACTTCATTCATCAAATTATCCCCCTTTCGGTCAAGCAGAGCAAATCGGTAGCGCGCTGCGTCCCGAAGAAAAACTGACTCGGCAGATTATCGGGTTCAATGAGCGCAATCAATGCATCGATGGCTTTATCCGTCATAACCTGCCCCTTTGTCAGCGGCATAACGGTTTGTATCGCCGCGCGTGTGTTATCGTTTGCAGTCGGGCCGATTACAATATCATATTCGTGTTCTTGGACTTTACTTTTACTTTCACGATTGAGAACCACAAAACGCATCCATTCTCTATCGGCTGCACCAAACTCTTTTACGTTTAGCGTGGCCAAATTATTAAGGTCAAATTCGTATGTGTACAGCCAAGGCGTGACGCTCTTCTTCACCCCGCGCAGCGCGAAGCGTTCTTCCTCGATATACTTATTCCGCGTCGCAAGCCGCTCGGCGTGACGGACATCGCGTGATGTGTAAAACCCCCGCCCAAAGTCCTTGTTCCATTTTCCTTTGGTCACGTCGGTTTTGTCAAATTCGTAAATCGTGCCGTGGTACAGCGTAATGATGTTTGCCATTATTTGTTCCTCCCCGCCACCTTGGTGGCAACGATTTTTTCGTATGCTTCACAGATGGCTGAAACGATTATTTCCACATTTTCTTCGGTGTTATACCTTCCATATGATATTCGTATTGACGACTTCGCTTGTTGTTCGTTCAATCCCATTGCAATAAGAACATGCGACGGTTCATCTTTGCCGGAGTAACAAGCGGAGCCTGTGGAAACACAAATACCTTTCAAGTCTAGCAGGTGCATAATCGCTTCGCCGGAAGCGTCGGGGAAAGTGATGTTCAGAATTCCGGGTAGTCGTTCAGCGCTTTCGCCGTTGAATTTGATGCCGGAGATACCTGCTTGAAGTTCCATAGTGGTTTCTTGAACAAGCGCGTTTTTTCTTTTTCCTTCGCTGGTTATCATGGCAATGCTTTCTTCAAGTGCAGCACTCAAAGCGACAATGCCCGCGACATTTTCTGTCCCCGCTCGTTTATCGTGTTCCTGCTTACCGCCGAATATTATATTAGGCAGAGTCAAGCCCGACTTGATGTAAACAAATCCCGTACCTTTCGCTCCGTTAAATTTATGCGCGGAAGCTGTTAAAAAATCCACTTGCATATCATCAATGTTAATAGGGATATGACCGACTGCTTGCACAGCGTCCGTATGAAAATGAACTTCGCGCTCACTTAGGAGTTTTCCAATCTCAGATATCGGTTGAATTGTACCGACTTCATTATTGGCGAGCATTATAGAAACGAATTTTGTTTCGGGACGCAACGCCATTTCGACATCAGTAACCGAAACGCCACCGTTATTATCCACAGGCAAATATGTCACTGCAATGCCGCGTTTTTCGAGAGTGCGGCAAGCGTTTAGCACGGAGGGGTGCTCAATAGCAGAAGTGATGATATGAATAGGTTGTTCGATATGGAGCGCCGCTATACTCTGAAGTATCCAACTGTTGCCCTCTGAACCGCCAGAGGTGAAAACTATTTCGGAAGCTCCCGCGCCGATAACGTCGGCTACTTGTTTTCGAGATTGTTCAACGGCTCGTTTTGATTTTACGCCGAACGAATACTGATTTGAGGCATTACCGTATTGTTCTTGCAAATACGGAAGCATTTTTACAAAAGCCAATTCAGATATCTTTGTTGTTGAAGCGTTATCGGCGTATATCACGGTTTCACCTCCTACAAAAACAGTTTGCAACCTTGTTCTTTGAATTCAGCCGCTTTTTCTATTAAATCCTCCACCGAAACATCAAGATGTGCGGACAAGCACTCCAAACAAAAATACTGAGCAAGTTTCTTATCAATCAGCTTTTTATTAAGGCCTATCGCATCTTTATCTAATTTAGCTTCGCAAACTCGGCACTTAGGGGTTTTATCCATCACAAATCCCACCTTACCGTATAGGTCGAGAATCCGAGATTGCCGTCGGGGAACATTCCGGGGTTGACGAACCTCATTTGTTTTAGCACCGTTTCCTGCATACTCTTAGCCGGTGTCAGGCAATACTTATCAAATTCCTGTTTGAATTTCTGTGTGCGGATAAGCGTGCTGTCGACGTGTGGGAAAAACAGCTTCAAGTACGCCGTACAAAGACGCAATACCGCTTCTTTTTCACGACCTGATGTGTCGCCCGTAGCCGCTTTTACTTCAACAAGCTCCTCGACCATTCCGCGATACTTCATCGTTTCCGGCGTGGCTCTGAGCAGGTGCATAATCTCAGTGAAGTATTCGGAGTTCAACGCCCAATCGTTAATAAACATTCTTGGAGATAGTGCGGGCACAAACTGTCCGGGCACAAAGCCGTGGATTCGCTGTAACAACGCACTATCGCGGAAAATCGGGTTAATGTCGCCGATCATATCTTTGTCACTGTCCATATTTTCATAGGCAATGTTGCCGAGGAATACGATGCCGGCCTCACCGTCAATGCGAGTGCCGCCAACGGTCACATATCCATCTTCCATGTAGCCTTTGAGTATGCCCGCCATTTCCTTGTCGTTTGCGAATTCTATGGATTTAATCTCGTCAACAGCAATAAAGTCATTGCAGGTTACCAGACCTTTGGCTCTCGCTCCGGGGCGGCGGTCAATAAATAGCATAGTACGGCTAACCTGACCGCCTGTGAGCAGCCAGCCGTATTTACTGATTTTGCCGAACATGTACGACTTGCCCGTTTGCTGAGGGGCAAGTTCAATGAGATTTACGCGCGACTGAATAAACGGCAGCAACCGTGTCAGCATCGTATGCTTCGCTTTCCAAATGTCACGCTCAATCCAGCCTTTACGGGCAAAACCATCGGGATTATAGTCAATCGCGCCGAGCAGAACACCCATCCACTCGCCAACTTCAAAATGACTACGCGCCTCGCGGAAATCGTCAAGGCTAACCTTGTATGGACAGAAATTTTTGAAGTCGAGCAAAGTGAACCGTCCGTTTTTCTTGCCGCCCTCTGGTGGCATATAACCGAGTTTAATCAAGCCCCACCCACCGGCTTCGCCTATTAGCTCATCTTTTATACGATTCCACACATAATCCTCAATCATCGTGTGGGAGTGCGAAAAGCCAAGCGATGGTATCTCGAAGCTGTAATAGTTCGAGTTTGAATTGAACGACACGTTGACTTTGGCGAGGAACAGACGGGTTTCGCCGTTAGACCGCGCCTCATCCTCTAGCCGTTCTTTTTCGGAGCGTGGCGGGATAATCGTAGCGACATAGTCGCTTAGTGAGTCAACATTATCAACCGCACCGTCAGCACCCGTTCTGCGTTTCAAAATCCAGTCGCGCAAGAAGGCCTCGATTTTTGCCGCCTTGAACATCGACATTACAGTCGGGTCCTTGAAGACTGTGGTGGAGGGGAAATATTCCCTCAGTTTATTTATATCGTACATTTATTTCGCCCTCCTTAAATAATGCCTTCAAATTTGTCGACTATCTTGGCGGTGGTCTTTTTGCCGAGTTGTTTCGGAACTTGAGTGACGGCGTTCTTGGTAAACACTATGACAGGCACAAGCCGTTCTTCAAGCGATGCGCCGCCGTGTAATTCATATAATTTACCGCCCATTTTAGGCAAACGGTTATAGCCGCGAACAATCCAGTAAGTTTCTTTTCTGTCCGGAAAGTATTCGCTTTCAAACTCAGGCGGTCTCGCAACGCCGGAAGGCGCAAGCAAATAACGCCAGTCTATTGGCTCACCATATTTCTGCTTGTCCCACGGCAATGTAATACTTTTACCCTCATTATGAGCGATTACGGCAAGACGGGATGCACCGTGGTCGGCAGTCAAAACGACACGCGCAAAACGAGTAAGCCCTTCGGCAATACGAATCATAACTTTCGTCTCAAATTTTCGTAAGGTTCCCTCAAAATTTTGTTCAGGCAAGGACGCTTCGTGCTTTTCCGCTCCATTGTGAACGATATTATCTACGCTCTTTATTTCGGGCAAAGTCCGTGCCTCATCCCATTTTATCGGGTTAAATAAGGTTTCCGTAGGCAGTTTTGCTGTCACGACCGCTTGAGACTCAATGTTCATACCGCGCCTCTCAGCCATTGCAAGTAGGAGTGGCATATACTCTGCACCCATTGCATCCACTACGAGCAATGCAGTGTCAGATTGTCCTGCCAACTCAGCGATAACCGCATCGCGTGTCGGATATGCTTTCGGCACAATGAAATCAAAGGCTCGCTTCACAAAGCCGTCTGTAATCGTGTTTGAAACTTTAAGGCGACGATATTCTTTGAAGTATGCTGTAGTAACTTCGTCAACATAATCAAACGTAGCTGAGAAATAATCTGCGAGAGTCGGGAAGAGTTCGCCGTATTGTTTTGGTAAACCATACGACAAATCTTCCATTGAAGCTCTGCGTACTATCTCAACCCGCTCGGCTGTTGTGCCGCAATTCAGGAATGGCAAGGCATCAGTGTTTTCTGTTGTCTGCCCGATGAATTCAACAATCAGCGATTCGTAATTGGCACCTACGGCGGTTAAGGCTTCGGCGCGTTCGGTGGCGTGCTTATTCGCGTTGGCATCCGAGAGTACAGTAACGGCAGTATCTACGACATATTTCCAGAGCAAGTTATCACGGGTTACCTCGCCGGAGATAACTTTTGCAATATATGAATCGCTCGGCAGTAACCTGCGCAATGACCAGATGTGCGCCGACCACAGGTTATCGGAAGGCAGTTCAAGAAGCCGTTTAAGAGCAAGCCGCACATTGCTGTATGTCGCACCGAATTCCTCTGTAAGATAAACTTCGGCAGACTTGCCGCTTTCGGCGGATTTAATGAGCAGAAATTCAAGGGCAGTGTTATCCAAATCGGCGTCAATGCCGTAGTGCTGAACAGCAACATCACGAGTACCAAGTACGAATGTGACCGCATTACCGACACCCGCTTGTGTTTCGGTTAAATCCTTTAAAATGAGAGTGTGTTCGCCGGACGGTTCATACTGGAAAGCGTTTTGACTGAGTAATTCCTTGTAGCCTTTGAAACCACCCGTTTTCACCCATTTGTCAGAGAACGCTCGAATGCTGAGGGGGTCGAGTTCCTCCTCATTGCCGTCAATGATGATAATGCTCCGCGATTCCTGATATCGTGGTGCAAAATCGGGCTTACTGTGAACAGACAGCAAAAAGTCTGCGTTCAGTTCATTGGCATCAAGCCTACTGCGAAGTTCGGACTTAAACACAGCCACACCATCAGTAGAGAGCAAGGAAATATATGAATCAAATCCTGTAACTATCACTCGGCAATTAAGTGCATTGATTTTTGCATCAAGCACACGCATTACCGCATCTGGCATAGGCAAGAACGTATCTTCTTTTGATATGCAGTCGGCAACGCAGACTACCTTTGAACCTTGCTCCCTATGATAGTTCAGCAATTGCGCCGCCGTGGTGTTGTTAGGATAAACGATAACACGAAGGGCGTTGGGATTACTGAACGTCAGTTGTAAGTATCTGTTCATCGTATATGCCACTTTTATCCCTCCCAAAACAGCAAGCCCAATTCCGGGTTCTCATCGGCAAGCTCCAGAAGTTTTCGCTTCAAGTCTTCTGCGCTTCTGTTGCTGATTTTCTCCTTTATCTGAGGTGCGATTGCGCCCTTGTACTGGCTCGTTATAAAGTCGTCGATATTGGGGAGAGTCGGCCAGTTGTTCGGCTGAATGCCGAATTTGCCTCGCAGGTATTCAAGCAACGACGCAAGGCTAATCTCAAACCTTTTGTATTTTACGGGAATAATATCGCCTTTCAGAGCGTTTTGACAATCCTGTATGCTTAACGCCTTGACCGATTCCAATGTTTTGAGAATCTCCGCAAGTTTCGCTGCGGCAAATGTCTCCGGCTTTTCTATCGCTTTGAGCAGATCGAAAGTGTCCGGAACGCCGCCGAAAATGTATCGTGCAGGCATACAGTTATTCATAGCCCACTCAGAGGGCATTGCGGTGCTGGAAATGCGTGTCCATTCGCCTTTGATTTTGAGGACAACGGAGCGTTTTGCAAATTCCTCAATCATAATGCGGATATTGGTCATGAAAGTGTTCTCGTCCAAACCAAAACCGCCCGTCATCTCGCTTAGCAGAGAGAGAAGGTCGGCATCATCAAGCGTTACGTCGGTGAGTTTGGATTTGAGAATCACCAACGATTCAACTTTCGTATGGTCAAAGAACAGCCGGTGAATATCAACAAAGCTCTGCTGTAAGGCAAGTTTAATGTCATTTGCCGAGCCACCGCCTTGCATAGCCGACATGAAGTCTGCCAGCATTGGACGGAAAGACTCAATAAGCTGTTTCGGCAGATGGTTCGTATCCGTTACGGCATTTTTAAGCGCACTAAACACGCTCTTATATTCCGTGAATTCCGAATAACCGCAAAGCGGCTTAGCGAGAGAAATAATTTCATACTCGCACAGCATGTCGTCTATTTCTCTCGTGATGTCAGCCTGTTTCCACAGCCAGCCTGCGGTTTCTTGGCAACGGTCGAGTATTAAACGGCAATATCCGTGGGACAGGTCACCGATTTGCTTTGCCAGTACGGACACTTGCGGATTTACCTTATCAACATATATCTCAAACGCCCGTATAAAATTTTCTTTCTTAATGTATCCAGCAATCTCTCTCACAATGTCAGGGTCGCTAAGAATGATACTTCCGGCATTCTTTACGGCATTAACTCTATCATCAACCTTGCCCCTGCTACTTGTTGTGAATGCTGTGCAGATGTCCGTGAGGACACTTTCGATATTTTCGGCCTTCGGGTCGTTAGCCGAATGAATATACTCCGGCAACACCCACAACGGAACCTTCGCTGATTCAGTTTCGACTCGGCTTTGAATTTGGCTCAGAACGCTCTCGACCGTGGCGTTAGCTATTGGCGTTGCGCCAAACATTACCGGCACCGATTTAATGAACTCCTTTTCCTCTTTGGAGAGGCGGCAGATTTCCTTTTCTTTGTTGCCAATTTTGTTTGCGCCGTCATCCTTAACAACCGTCTCGATAATTTCGGCAAGGGTATCAATGTCGAGGTCATTGCTGATTTGCCCGTTTGTCCAGCGGTAGTTTTTCGCCAGAATATCACGCAGGCAGTAGCCCAACACGAACGCCGAAAGAGCATTGTAACGAAGCCCGTACGGAGCGCGTTTGAGTTCGATGTAAATCACACGGATTGACTGCTGACCGCCTCTGCCGACCGTATTGGCAAACTTCTTCTCGAATAGAGCGTGAATCGCTCCGAGCGGGTGGTCGAGGTTTTGCACGAACCAATTCGGGTCGTCGGACACGCCGTTCTTTTTCAGCGTGTTCACCAAGTTTGCAATCGGACCCGCCGAGCCGCTGAATGTGATGCCTGCTTTTGCGTAGGCTTGCAGCGAACTGTTCCCGAAGTGCGGGTCTTGGAATCCGAGGTGGTCAACGCTGAACTTTACCGTTTTGCGGACATAGCCGATTATCAGTTCCTTGAACTGATTCCAACTGATATCCGAGGTTGCAATCGATCCGTTCTTATACTGGTGAACACGAATTACGGTGTCATTCTTTTGAAGCTCTTTGAACCAGTCATTCTCAAGCCCATCAAGCGCATCGCGGATTTGCTTTTTCACCGCAGTATCATTTTCGGACATATATTGCGCGTGCTGGCGGATATATTCGCTCCACAGATTCATGTTGCTGTGACAGAAAGACAGCCGCGGGAATGTGAACATTAGGACACGGTGGTCGTTAAGCTGTTTGAGTATGCTGTCGATTCTCTGCGGTATCGCTAACTGCTCGTCGTGGTCTTTTGCGACAACGAACCAAAGGCAGACAGAACCATCATCCTTGCTAATTTTTTCGGTATATCTGTCACGAGTCGCCGGATTGATATTTATCAAGGTTGTGTGGCTTTCATCGGACACACGAACATCAAACCTACCGGAGCTATACTTGCGATAGTTCTTGGTATGCTCCTCAAGTTTCGCTTTAGCCTTTTCATGCAGCAGGTCGTGAAACTTATCGCGATACTTCTCAATATCTTCCTGTTTAACAGTTGAAATTGAAAACAGCGAGATAATGCCGTTGGTAACCGAGAAGCAATGTTTCTTTTCTAAATCTTCTATGATGCCAACAGGGTCGGCAATCGTGCCGTCGCCCTTGAACGACATTTCTATGTTCTCCATGGTTGGCTTCAATCGGTCGTGTCCGCCGGGAGCAAGTTTGTCAAGTAAACAGAAAAGCAGTACCGCTTTTAGGATGCGCAGTTCAGGCGCGTCTTCCGTTTGATTCTGGAATAATCGTTCTTTTGTTTGCTTATAGAATGCCGCTATGCTCTTGATTTCATTATCAACGCCGAGTTCTTTTCTATTGCCTAAAAAGAAGTTCCACAGATAATCTACTGTTAAATACTGCTTGTTAGGTACTCCTGGACCGCCATCGCGAATAAAATCTTGAAAAGATGTATCATCCGCTCCACCTTTAAGATACTCAAAAAAACTCCGTTGGTTAGACTTCGCCGTTTCTGAAAGATGTTTCAACAGAAATGCGGCCATTGGGTGGATGGGGAGAATATCATAGAAACGTTCGCGTTTAGGGTCGTCGTTTCCATTAAACTTATCGATAATTTGACGCACAGAATCCCAAAGCTCATCTTTGGCATCTTTCCATTCAGCAGCAGACTCGGGTAAATCGTTTATTGCACGTCTTGCGAGATAAAAGGCTGTGTCATTTGGCATCTGCAAGTTGCAAAAGTAGAATCTGTCGTTTGCTCTTTTATAGTTTTCTGATCCTTCCGCCATATATGCCGTTAGTTGCAAATGTGTTATTGGAACGAGAAAGAAATGGTTTATACCCGGTGACTCAGTAACATCCTCGAAGGTTTTCAACTGTTCGCTATGCGCCTCAATAAATGGGTGAAACTCATCAAAGAGGTATACAACTCGCAGAAGATTGTTACTTTCCAAAATCGCTTTGAGCCATTTGCGGAACATAGGAACATCAAAACTCAGGTAAATGCTATCTTCTCTCAACACACGTTCAACATCGCTAAGTAATCTCGATGATGTTTCAGAACGAAGAGCATTGACCAGTTTGCTTGTAGTATTAATATCTGGAGCAAGGAAAGCGAGTTGATTTTGAATTTTGTCGCGTATCTTGAAAAAATGGTCTCCCTCGCGTTCAATACGTTCTATAATCGTATCAATGCTGGACATTGCAGGTATGGACATATTGCGTTCGTTAAGCGCAGATATAATTCCTTTTTGCAATCGAACGAGAAGACCATTGCCTTGCGGCATATTGTCGGCATTATAGTCATACACAACAAGTGTACCCTCTTTACGACGGTCAAAAAGAGACTGTTCGAGACTTTCGCGGTCAGACAGGCCATTCGCCGCATTTTGGGCAAACCATGTGCGAACACGCGATTCGTCATCCATAAATAATTTCTGTATGACCAGTGATGCGTTGGATTTACCGGTTCCGAGATTTCCCGTTATCCATACTGATTTTGCACCGGAGGTAAGCACGGACAAAAGCGTTTTGCAAATTGTCTCGAAATCAATATGCGGATAAAAATTGAGCCAGTGGTCGGGTGACTTGTTAATTTCTTCGCGCGTCATCATCGGACGATATTCATCGTCTACCTTGAAGAAGTCGGAGTAGTGTTTCATGTTTTATTCCCCCAATGCTAATTTTACAATATCTTCAAGCGTGTGCCTCTGTGGATAAACCTCTAAGCCGTCGTTGCCGTGGGTAAACGTCGTAGAGATGTAGTCAGGGTAACGAGTGCGGAGTCCCTCGCATTGCTTCTTAAAGGTGTCCGGCGCAATGCCGAATGCCACGAGCGGCGAAACGAAGGTGGAATTCGCGTCAGCCGTGAGCAGTTCGCGGACAGTGAAACTGCCGCGCTCGGCAAGTTCGGCGATAAGGTACAAGCCGTAGAGAATTGTCAGCGGCTGCACATTCTTCGCTTTGCGAGTTAAAGCAATTACTTTTTTTCCTTTATATTCCGGTAACATAGTGGCATTGCTCTCGCCGCCGAGTGGTGACTCATCCGCTGTGTTTTTCAGAGCGTCAAGGCGGCGGTCTTTTGCGTTGTTGGTGAGCGGATAGCTCTCCTGTAACGACTCTAACAGGTTCTGAACTTCTTTGCGTTCATCAAGTTCGATCGTGACACAATACCAGTTAATGAGCGGCGAATTGTTCACGAGAGCCATCCATACGAACTCCCAAGCTATGTCGTGCTTTGTCTTATCACGGAAAAGCTCTACTAGCTGAGTAGGCTTACGATCTTTCGTAACAATCATCGCTTGCGGAAACCACTTCTTGCAAGCGTCAACCTTTTTGTCACCAATAGGATGTTCGCTGTCCCAATGAAAGAACGTATCGCCACGCTCCAATAATGCGTAGATAAACTCCTCTCTGAGCCCGAAGTTGTTGTAGCGAGCGAATTCATTCGCCACGCTGTTTGAATTTTCCGGCTTGTACATTGACCTATACCTCCAACAAGAATTTTCTATTTCATAACAACCGTGGCATTTAATGCATTTGTCGCCGTTTACCTTTAACTTTCCATCTCTGAATGTTATCGCTCCAAAGTTGCATTCGGCCTCACAAGATTGACAACCCACGCACCCCGATACCTTTTTAAGCAATGAGCGTAGTAGAGGCACTAACGCTGTAAATTCAGCCGACGAGTGAAACTCGAAGTTAACTAACCCGCCGCCTGTATAAGGCGCACGATAAACGAACGGGATTCCCTCATAAAGCGATTTTGGCAACTTCAAAAGCTGCCGCTCTGTTTCCCTCTCCGTTACGACCGTCCCCAATGTCTTAATCCATTCATAGAACAGGTCTTTCTTGAAGTGAGGACTTTGGAAAATTATCTTAAGCCCATCTATCTCTTCAAGCGGTGGTGTTAGGGTTTCTCTCAAAACTATACCGCTTCGGCGAGCCTGCCAATGGCGCTTGCCGATATACTCGCTCTTTTCGGTAGCAGAGGAAAAGTGCTTAGCACTTGTCCCGATAATAATGTCGCCGTATGGCTTTAGTTCTCTCGGATAACTCTTGTTTACAAACCACTCGTATTTTTCCGACGATTCCGGACACATCAAGCAACCCACACGGGTCAAACCTTTTTTGTACGCGCAGTTAATCATCAAGTCGTTAGCGAAGATATAGAGCCATAGCTCGTGTGCGCCCCAGTCGAGAATAGGCATACGGTTAAGCTGCGAGGCATTCTTTGCACCGTCCGAAGAGTCTTCGTAAAACGAGCGGCTGTAGCTCTCATCGCCGCGAACACCGACAAACGCCATAATCTTCATCTCCGACTTACGGAGTTTCTCTTTAAGGCACATCAGCGCGGGTGTGCTTTTATGAACCGAGCAGCACCAGCGTATTGTCCGCGAGGGCGGAGCGAATACTCTCCAGTTTTCGAGAGCCGATGTCTCCGCTTTCGCTGTGATAAACTCACGGTCAAGGTAGCGTTTCTTTATCTCATCCAGCACTTTGTAAGTGTCCGGCAGTTCCATATCTGTGTCGCTGAACACTACCGGCACTGAAAGCGGCAAGACGCGATGGCAGATGTCAAGCAAGGCTACAGAATCCTTGCCTCCCGAAAAGGCGATATAGGCAATGTCGCATCGCTTTATGCTTTCATCGTATAGTTCTTTCGTTCTGCGTTTGGCGTCGGCAATGACAATATCCATAATCGATGCGTTTGCCGCTACCATTGCTTCCACATCGACGGGTTCGAGTTTCATCTTACCGTCAAAGAATGTTTGTATATTCAACGGTCTGCCGTACTGTGTATTGTTTAGCTGAGCCACTTTGCGTCCGCACGGTTTGCCTTTCTCGTCCACATCCGCTATGAGGTATGTATTCTTCATCCCCCACATCAGCGGTTGGGTTTCGCGGCGGTCGTATTCAAAATAAGCTCCCAGACCGGTTAGCGAAAGTTCCGGCGCAAAAACGGGACGAATTTCGCTCGCTATATATTTTCCGGTTTGCGTGATTAGAAGATAACCGCGTGTTTTTTTGTCAAAGACATATGAGTACAATTTATTTCACTACCTCCCCAAAAATATAATATTTCCACTCCCGGCGAGGTTCGGCTTTATAAAACGCGGCAGTAAGCCGCTGGAAAGTATCCCAGTCAGGCAGATTGAATTCTACCATAAAGTTCACGCCAATTTTAAGTGAAAGTGCGGTATGCAGGACATCACGCGACGGGTCAAGTCCGATGTCCATAAGGCGCTCAAGTGTTTCTGCAAGCACATCCGAAAAGTTCTCAGGCAAGCCGAGCGCATTGTAGGTCTGGTAACATACGCTGTCGTTTATTTCAACACGGATAAGCTCTTCGGTAGCGCATTGCTTTATTATTTTACCGAGCAAGTCAGTCGAGAAAGCACAGAACTTTGTATGCAAATCGTCCTCGTTGCAAGAACCATAGTATTCTTCGGAAATCACGGAGACAATTTTCGCGGCCACTTCCTTGAATGTTCCCCACACGTTTCCGTTGCTATATCGCGCTATTCTGTTTCCAATTTGCGGGGCGCGAACACAGCGCACTCCGCTTTTACCGATTTGTTCGTAGAAGCTCTCGAAATCGTCTGCGTTTCGAATGCAAGCGGAATTCACTTTATCTTCGTACAGCATATAAAATTCGGGTATCTCGAAACAACCATATTCCTGTAAATACGAATCAGCAAAATCGACAATATCCTTGCGCGTGGCAGTATCGGCTACTGTGTCGAACAAGAAGTAGATGCCGTCGTCTCTACGGAACATTATTCGTTTTAATGCAGACTGCATTTTCTCATCCAATCCAATGCCAGTGGCATTGGAAAGCAGATTGATATATGTAGTCTCGAAGCGGAAACCTGTTGAGTAACTACGATTCAACGCCTCAATTAATGCATCGGGGATGGCAGTAGCCGAAACAGTGTCATCCTCATTTTGAGTGAGCAGTTCTGGGCGATTCGTTTCGAGAAAGTCTTTTAGCATACGTAAGGAGCGGATGTAACTTCGAGCCGAGCCTGACGGATTGTTTGTCTGAGTGGGGTTGCTTGTATAGAACTGTTCAATGGCATCATACGCCTTTTG
>Ga0082212_10007494_pt1 | contig 14424 bp, 9 predicted proteins | sample TergutNt197P3_FD_71548 | JGI IMG/M metagenome (GOLD analysis project Ga0082212, IMG submission 71548) | Neocapritermes taracua P3 segment gut microbial communities from Petit-Saut dam, French Guiana - Nt197 P3 | ecosystem: Host-associated > Arthropoda: Insects > Digestive system > Gut ... | reverse complement strand
CCCCAGTGAAATTGAAAATCTGGAAATTTGTAGTCTTCATAGTTACTCTCCTTTCAAAATGGAATAATCGAGATCAGATAGCGTCCGCTATTATAACACATGAAAAGGCAGGAGTCAAGAAAGAACATCTAAAAATGCGTCTCTATTCCCCTTTGAGCAAAAACTTTTCGACGGCATTGAAAACGCTGGGAGAGAGGAGCATTTCGTTGTGCCCGACGTTGAAGAGCATCCATTTTTCGGCACCTTCGAGTTTCGTGCCTTCCGTACTGACCATCCCGTCATTGTCGCCCGGAATCAAAAGGCTGAATCCCATATTGTTTCCGCGTCCGCCGGCAACGATCATAAAAGGGCAACAGGGAATTCCCAGCGATTTTTCCACAGCCTTCCAGTTGGTGCCGAGTTCATCGCCGCTTTTTCCCATGAGGAATCGACGGACAGGATCGTTGCCGATCAATCGAGTGGCAATGACCGCCCCGTGATTCGGCGGTCCTAACATTACCAATCGACCGACTCGCGGATCAGGAGAAAATGTTTTTCGGAATTCCATCTTATTTGCCGGAACCCGCCAGTCTTCGTCCAACGGTCCGCTCAAATACCGTCGAATGACGATTCCGCCGAGACTGTGTCCGATGAAATCAATCCGCTCGACCGTCGGCGGCAAATTTTTCACGAGGCGATCCAGCATTTTTGCATGTTCATAAATCGACTGCATCGTCGAAGGATAGGACATGCAGAAAACATGGTCGTGCGTTTCCTGCTCTCGAATCCAGTCCCCTAAATTGCGTGTCATCAAGGAGTTAGAACCGAATCCATGTAGAATAATGACCACCGAGCCGGTCATGGGCTGCACCTCTTCTTCGGCTAGAATGGCATCGAGTCGGTTTTTGCATTCGTCGAAGGTGCCCAAAGAACGTTGGACAGAATTGGCATCTAATAGCCGATAGGAGTCCGTTGTTACATTTTTCTGAATGTGCCAACCGTTGCTGTATAAAACGTCTCCCCAAAAGAGGATACCGCCGGTCGTTTTGATCGGAATCTTTTCGTCCAGTGTCCGCAGAGGATTATTGCTTTCTTGTCCACATAAAGTTGTGGACAAAAAGACAAACGAAAGGAACAGTACAGTTTTATACAAACGAGTCATATTGAGTTTTTCGTTGTTTTATCAATCGTATCGACATCAAACCCTCTCAAAAGGTACGGCATGTCTTCGACACGATATTTCAGAATTCTCTAACACAGTGTAACATTTTGGAGGAGATCAGTCAATAAATATCTGGTTGTTTCGGCTTCTCTGTGGATTTTCGCATGTCAGGATAGTCTTCAATGGTGTTCACTGTACCTTCTCCGAACACTGATACCGTAAATCGTCAATGGATTCCAATTTTCCATTCCGCTTGACATAGAAAAAATCCCAGCCGTTGTTGTTCGATATATTGAGGAGTTTCGCCGACATCTTATGGATGGATAAAACATCATGGTCATCCTCAACGTATCCCTCGCTTGTCAATGTGCCGACAAACGTATTTTTTTTATCATAGAGTTTTTCACCCACTGACAAGTAGCCGCCCTCAATCAGTTGCTTGGTACTGACACGCGGCGGTTTGACTTCGAGACTTAAATCAAACAAAGAATTTTCTTCCGATTTCACCTTTGCGATTCGCTCTTCGGCAATCGCGATATATTTTGCTTCCCTTTCCAAACCGATGTAGTTGCGTCCCAAACGTTTGGCAACCGCTCCGGTTGTTCCGGTGCCGAAGAATGGATCCAAAACGGTGTCTCCCGGTTTCGTGGCGGAGAGAATAATTTTGTAGAGCAATTTTTCCGGTTTTTGTGTGGAATGACTTTTCTTGCCGTTATCATCTTTCAAACGTTCATTGCCAATACAAATACCGATGTCCCAAACGCTCTTATCCTGTTTGTCGCCGTTGAGATGCTTCATCGTTTTGTAGTTGAACGTGTATTTTGCCGCTTGACTTTTCGTACACCAGAGCATGGTTTCATGTGAATTTTGGAATCGTGTCCCACCGAAATTCGGCACCGCATTGGGTTTCGACCAAATTACGTCATTCAAAATCCAAAAGCCGAGATTCTGCATAATGTAACCAAGCCGGTAGATGTTTTGAAACGCTCCGATCACCCAAATCGAGCCGTTCGGTTTGAGGATTCGCTTACACTCGGCAAGCCATTTTTCGCTGAATTCGTCGTACTCTTTATAGGTATTGAATTTATCCCAGTTGTCTTCAACGCCGCTGAATTTTGTGCCGTTCGTCCGCAACAGTTCCCCTTCCGTTTGCATCCAATACGGTGGATCGGCGAAAACCATGTCAATGGAATCGTCAGGAATTGAAGACAAATTTGTCAAACAATCACCGGCGATGATTGTATTGAGACAATCGGTTAGGGACATAGAGTTGATTCTAACGAGGTCGGCAACGTTTGCAACGTGCCCCATACGATTATCAGGAAGATTGTAAAGTTGTAAAACTTGTGATGGGCGTGTCCATCGAATTGACACCTTCTTGAATTTTGTGTACCATTTGTATTCTCTGTGTGCAGTTTTTATATTGATGGCAGAACCACGTATTATGATTACACTGGACGGTCGCGGTCGCCGGCAGTATCGTCCCGGAGAAACGCTTGCCGGAAGTTACCGACTCGACTCCATGAGTGGAGACGACATTCGTGCCGTCGAATGTTCCGTTCTGTGGTACACCACCGGCAAAGGGAGCGAAGATTTGGGGATTTACGCTTTTTGGCGGTCGTCCATTGAATCCGGCGACTGGATTGATCCTCGTTCGCCCGGTCGTTTTAATACAGTTTTGCCGAAATCGCCCCTCTCTTATACTGGGGTGATTGTCAAAATTCATTGGACGATACGGGTTCGAGTATTTCTTGCAAATGGTCGAGAAATCGTCGAAGACTTTCCCTTTTGGCTTGGCTCGCTTCCCGATGTCCGAGTGGTGAAACCAGTTACGACAGCATCAATTTGAAAGAGCGAAAATTTTAACGATCGTCAAGAAAATTCTTGCCGCTTTTCGATTTCCCACATGCTATACCTATACGACTGATAGTGGCATTTCCCGCGAACTCACCGGCATACTTACGTCATACCGGCACCCTTGCGGGTGCCGCTCTTGATTTCCCTCTTTCCCCATTCCCCGAATTCATTTATAATGGGAACACCATGAAACACCCAGCCCTCCTCGCCGTCGTTTTCTTGACCGTCTTCTGTGCGATCTGCTCGGCAGTGTCGCCGCCGATAGACATCGAAATCTATCCCCAGCCCTTTCCCGAAGAACCCGTCGTCGAAGACCCCATCGTGCCGGTCGCCAAACCCAGCGCACCGCCGACTCGCACCGAAATCGAACAATGTGTCAAACAATTCGATGACCGGGAAGCAACGGTGCGCGAGTCGGCAATCCGGCGACTCTGGGCGTATCCGCAGTCGGCTTCCGAACTCACCGTACAGGCGTTTCGCACCGGAAACCTGAACGTCCGACTCACCGCTCTCGAACTGCTCAAAGAATGGAACGCACCCATCGAACCCTTCGATCCTTGGAACACGGAAACGTTCACTCCCGAACTTCTGTCGGCACTCGAAACTTGGCAAAAGGAGACCGCTTCAAAAATTCCGACCACCACGAATCGGGAACTCACTGCCGCACAGCGTGCCGAAGCGTCGGAAGAAATTTCCCGAATGCTGCGCGTGTCCGATGAGGAAACCGAAGCCATCCGCGCCCGCTTGGCACGATTGGAAACAGCACTCCTGCCGCTGGTTTATGAGCGGTTGAAAACGGCAATCACCGACCGTGACCGGCAGCGGCTTCAAGCACTGCGTTACCGATTGGTCGCCAGCGAAACATTGGCAGCGCAACGACCGGAGGCGTTGCTCCAACTCGCTTCCCCTGAAACCGCTGTGCGCCGAAAAAGTGCCGACGAACTCGCTAATTTGGCAACCGTTGAAGACCAATTTTTGCTTCGGGAATTGTTCAGCGATCCTGATCCGCTCGTTCGGGAAATCTCCCTTCGCGGTTTGCAAAAAACCGGCGGAGCCGCCCAAACGATGCTGCTCGAACTGCTCGCCGACCCGGAACCGAACGTCCGAGCGGCAGTGCTGAAACAACTCGAAGACAAGCCGAATGCAAGCGTTAGCGAGAAAATTATCGAGTACGTCAAAACGGAAACGGACGCGGACCTCGTCGGACATGCCGTTCGAGTGCTTCGTCAGTTGCAGAAACAGAACGACAAGGCAACGCGGAGTCTCATCGAATTGCTCCAGCATGAAAGTTGGCAGGTGCGTGCCGATGCCGCCGCTGCGCTCAGCGAAAGGGAACGGGGAAGCGGAAAATTTGACCGCACACTGGAAAACGAAGTACAGAATGCCTTGACCGAATTGTTGAAAGACAACGATAGTTTCGTCGTCAGCAAAGCCATTGATGGTTTGAGAGGTGCCGATTCGCTTGCCGTGGGACAGTTGCTCGAAGTGATCGAACGCTTTCCTGAATTGGCAAGTCATGTCGTTACGACCATCACTTACCGCTCGGAAATGCGGAGCAGTGCGATGACGCAGTTGCGGCGGTTCATCGAACATGAGAATCCCGAAGTTCGGGCGGCAATTTTTGAAAGTCTCCACGATCTCGGCGAAAAGGAACTCGCCATCGGGATGGCAGACTCCGACAGTCGGGTACGCATTGCCGCCGCGAATGCACTGCGTCGAAATCTTGATTCGGTGCGGCAGAGGGCGTTGGATCGGGATAACGATTACTCGTATAATCGGGCAACGGTAGAAATCCAATCGTCGCCGAGTTTGCTCACGAGCGTTGGTCGGCTTTTCGGTTCCGTTCTTACGGGAAGACCAACGCCGCCGGTTCTCCCACCGGCTATTTACGACGAAGATGAGCCAGTCGAGTTTGATATTGATATGCCAATGCCAACCCGCAATGATACCACCATTGCAGTCCCGGTTGTTATTGAAGGTTTAGTTGAACCGCCTGATTCCGAAGACGAAATTATAGAAATCGAAATACAATTTGATCCTCCCGCAATATCACCACAAACTTCCGCCCCGCAAGGGGCACAAGACCTAGCCCAGGGCAACGCCCTGGGTAACAATACCACCGCGAAAACAGCCGCCCTGCAAGGGCAAGATAATGCCGCGACGACGGACTCGGCTCTCTTGCCCCTTACGGGGCGGCAGGATGTAGAGGCGGACTCGGAATCCCAGGGCGGCGGCGAGTACGCCTTGCTCTGGGCTAGGTCTGATGCCCTTGCAGGGCGAGATGCGGCAGTAGATATTACGTCCTTGCAGGACGACTTCCCCGTTGTTCCGCCACCGCCTCTCGTCGCACCGATTCCGATTCCGGTTGAAATTGTTCCTATTGATACAACAACGATTCCCCCGCCTCCTCCGCCCGGTGTACAGTTACCGCCCATCACGCGAATTGATCCCGACCACCATAACCCGACTCCACCACCGCCAACGTGGATCGTACCGCCCGTTGCGCCGCCGCAGGTTCCCCTTGCCGTTGCCCCGTCGGTTGCATCGCCTACCGTCATTCCACTTCGTTCCATTCCGGCTTCTGTAGACGATGATGTTTCTGTGGACGATGACACTTCCGCACTGCAAAACTACATTGCTGCGAACACTTCCAGGGTGTCATCTGCCGCTCACGATCAGTGGCTTACCGATTTTTATGCGGGCAAGAAGCGACCTGACTGGGCGGTCAATCTGATCGAACCGTTGGAAAAGATGCTCGCCGCCGAGTCGGTGGAAGAACGAGTTGCCGCCGCTACCGTGCTGGTGCCGCTAGGAAAAGCGGACGAAATGATTCCCCTGCTGATGGAACTCACGAAAGAAAAACCGGAATTGTTCAATTCCTCGACGATTTTTCCGTGGCTAACCAGTGAAAAGCGGCTGGCGTTGTTCCAAGAGTGGCGAGCGACGCACAAGCCGGATGCCCGGCAACTCGCCGGATTTTTCGAAAGTTTCGTGGAAATTGCTCCCGACATCCAACAGGAAAATATTTTCTGGGACATACTGGGAGAAGAAAACGTTTCCGACGAAATCATGAGCGTGATCTATGAACCGTTGAGAACGTTGTATATGGCGGATAGTTTCGTCTATAACCGCCGGAATGCGCCGCCGAAAAAAGTGCAGGCAGAACTTGCCGAAAAGTTGGTCACGCGAGCGCAGTCAGGCACCGAACATCAGCGGTTGGCGGCGTTGGCAGTTTTGGTGTCGATTGATGTCGAAAAAGCGAGCGAAGTTGCCAAAAGGATTGATAACGATGCAGCGTCCAGTGCCGAACTCCGCCGTGATGCGTTTCAGGTTCGATTGCTGACGCAAACGAACGAAACGTTGCGGACGGAACTCGCTTTGGAAACGCTCAAACAGAAAGATACGGCACGGAGCCGACTGGCAATTCGCTCGCTGGTGAGCAACGAAGATTCCTACGAATTGTATCTATTGCGGCGAGGGATGTTTTTGCAGTTGCCAAGCGAGTTTGAGATGTCTTTCGATCAGCAGAAGAGTTTGACGGTGCCGAAGGGGATTGATTTAGAGACGATCAAGCCGCTGATGAAAGATGAGAGCGACGAGATTGCGGCGTATGCCGGTTATTTTGCGGTGTTGCTCGGCGAGTCTTCCGGTATGGAACCGCTGTTGAAATTTTGGCGGAAGAATGAGGATGCGGAATCCTTGTCGGTATTGGTGTATCGAGCGATTGGTTCGCTTGATGATTCGCAGTACATACCGATATTGCGGGAGATTTACGAGAAACTGGACGAGTATGAAGTTCGTGATTTTTACTGGCACATTCGGAGGATGACGGGTTCGGCAATTTTGCCTTTCCGCAAGGAAATTCGGGACAAGTGGGGAATGGATGTCTTGCAATAAAGCGCAAGAGCGAATCGGCACAAGAGCGGCACCCGCTAGGGTGCCGGTATCGCTAGGGTGCCGGTATCGCTAGGGTGCCGGTGTTTAGTTGGTACTCCGGTGCAAAAAAACTTGAAACAATACTATTACCATGCAGCAACGTCTCGAATACGCACGGAAAATCGCTCAGCTGGCAGGCGAATTGACGCTCCGCTATTTTTACAATGCCGAAAAACTGGTAGTCGAAAGAAAAACCGATGAGTCTCCAGTTACCGTTGCAGATAAGGAAACCGAACAGTTTTTGCGGCAGCGCATTCTCGAATGTTTTCCCAGCGATGCCATTTTCGGAGAAGAATTTCCCAACACTTCCGGCACTAGCGGCTTTCGTTGGTTTCTCGATCCGATAGACGGCACAAAGTCGTTTATTCATGGCGTTCCGCTTTACAGTACGCTCATTGGTTTGGAAAAAGATGGTCGTTGCGTCGGTGGTGTAATTGCGTTGCCTGCCTTGCATGAACTCGTCTGGGCAGGGTGCGGACTCGGTGCGTGGCACGAAACGCCGCGCGGCGAACCGAAGCGGTGTAGAGTGTCCGAATGTTCCCGGTTAGCCGAGGCAACGTTTGTAACGAGCGAAGTGTTGACGTTCGACAAGAGCAATCGGCGTGAAGCATACAACCGGTTGGAACAAAGTGTGCGGCTCACGCGGACTTGGGGAGACGCTTACGGTTATGTTTTGGTGGCGACGGGACGTGCCGACGTGATGGTTGATCCGGCGATGTCCGAGTGGGATGCGGCACCGCTCTTAGTCATTCTCGAAGAGGCAGGAGGACGCTTTACCGATTGGAAGGGGAATGCCACGATCTTCGGCAAAGAAGGAGTCGCCGCTAATAGTATTTTACACGAACAAGTGCTCGCATTGCTTGGAAAAACCTGATTCTCCGGAAAGTTCAGCGTGTCATTCAGACGTTCTCCGGCACCTCGTAAGGACTCCGGTAGTCCCGCTTCCAGTAGTTCGCCGCGACTTGATGCAAACGGTGCGCAAAGGCGTGCCGAAACATTTTGGTTTAGTTCCGCAAGTTTTTTACCTTCGTTCCTCAATTCGTATTATGTTGTAAACAGTTTCACAAGGTTGTTTCTGGCATGATTTACAGGATAAAAAACAATTCTACCCCAAAATTTTTCCCCCAACATTCAGCAACAGGGGTCTTGCCTTTTATGGGAGAAATGCGATATTAGATTCGAAATCGTCATTTCCTTTCTTTTCACTTTCAAGGAGAACCGCATGAAAACCCGATTGCTCGCTGCCGTTTGCTTCGCCGCCGTCATGGCATGCACCGCCTTTGCCGATGTCCGACTGCCGAAAATTTTCGACAACAATATGGTCTTACAACGAGATATGCCCGTCCCCATCTGGGGCTGGGCTGATCCCGGCGAAGAGGTTATTGTAACGTTTGAAATTCCGGGAATTGTTCGGAAACTTTTTGTAAACGACCCGGTAATTGCCAGTCCCGATGGAAAATGGTCAACAATTTTACCGCAGCTCGATGCCACTGCCGAATCCTGCACGCTTACCGTCAAGGGCAAGAACGAAATCAAACTCACCAACATTCTCGTCGGCGACGTTTGGCTCTGCTCCGGGCAGTCCAACATGGAATGGTCGATAGCCGGAACCGAAGCGAAAGAAAAGGAAGAAGCCCTGAAAACGGCAGACAATCCGAACATTCGGCTCTTCCAAGTTACCAAAGTTTTCAGCCCCGACCCGAAAGAGGAATTGACCGTCGCCTCTTCGTGGAAACCGGCAAGTGCTGCGACGATACAGAATTTCTCCGCCGTTGGTTATCACTTCGGCAAAAAACTGCAAGCGGAACTCGACGTGCCGATTGGTTTGATCAACTCCTCTTGGGGTGGAACTCGCATCGAACCGTGGATTCCTCCCGTCGGTTTTGAAAATCTCCCGGAACTCAAATACTTCGTCGATTTTCTGAAAACGCCGAACCCAAAGAATGACCAGCAACAACCGACGATGCTTTACAATGCGATGATCCATCCGTTCGTTCCCTTTGCAATAAAGGGGGCGATTTGGTATCAAGGGGAATCGAACATGGGAGAAGGAATGTTGTACGCCGAAAAGATGAAAGCCCTCATTCAAGGCTGGCGGAAGGTTTTCGACAATCCCGACCTCGGTTTCTATTATGTGCAACTTGCACCGTACTTTTACGGCGACCAACCGACTCGGTTGCCGGAGTTTTGGGAGGCGCAGTCCTCCGTTGAAAAGGCAGTGTCAAAGACGGGACAAGCGGTGATTAACGATTTGGTCGATAACATTCGGGACATTCATCCGCAGCGCAAGCAACAGGTCGGCGAGCGGCTTGCGCTGCTGGCATTGAATCGAACCTACGGCAAGAACGAATTAGTTGCCGCCTCGCCAGAGTTCGAGAGTTTTGATACAGGGACGAATCCTGATTCGGAACATGAATGGGTAGCCGTCAAATTCAAAAATGCCAAAAGTCTCAAAACGCGTGATGGCAAAACTCCCGATAGTTTTGAAATTGCCGGTGCGGATGGTGTTTATCACAAAGCCGATGCTCACTTCATTGGGGATGTGCCGTTTATAGTTTTGAAAAGTGATAATGTCCCGAAACCTGTTGCGGTTCGTTACGCTTGGGATCAATCGGCGCAGCCGAATGTTGTGAACGAGGCGGGTTTGCCGCTCGGTGCCTTCCGGGCGGGAACGATTGAGAAGAAATGAAAACGTAATGAGCGGCACCCGCAAGAGTGCCGCTCTTGTGTGTTTTCAACGGTTTTCTTTGCGGCAAAATTTAACCGCAGAGTGCACAGAGGAAAACTGGCAACTACTGGCATGATATCGCATAAACCGTTTTTTTTGTTTTGCTAGTCGTCTCAGTGTCCGCACTAACTACATTTCTGCATTGGTGTCGTAACGGAAGACCGCCGTCGGCATACTTTGATGCTCCGCAATGTTAAAGAGCGGTGCCCAGCGGTCAATTGCCGATTTCAATTCGTCCGGCTTGAGCGGCGATGCCCAAAGCACCTTGATTGCCGTCCCGCAATGACCGTTTTCAATGTCCGCGATGCTCGGTAACGTCGCCAAGACCGTACCGTGATAGCAAAGTTTCCGCAACGTCAGATATGCCACCAAAAAATCCGCCTGCCGACCCGGCTTGAACCGAATGAACGTCTCGTAAGCCTGCGCCCCTTGCTTCATGGCACCGAGCAACTGCAACTCCACCGTCGGTATCAACGTAAATGTCGTTCCCAATAACTGGTCGGGATCGGTAATCGGTAAATCATCTTTCAAGGCTCGCATCGCAATTTCGATGCGTTCCAACAATGCCTCATTGTCCCCCGGCATGGTTTGCGGCAACATTTTCGTCGCTTGATTGAGTTCGCTCACGCCATCCAGCATGACATCCATCAACTCTTGCGACATTTCGATTTGCCCCTTGCGGACATGGTCGAGCAACGTTTCCAACTGGTGCGACAGATTTGCCGTAGCGGTTACGCCCAGCATCGTAAAATTTCCCTTCGCCGCATGAAGCCGGCGAAATGCTTCTTTCATCAACTCCGGGTCTTTGTCGTTTTCCAGCGACAACAGCACGTCCTGCAATTCCATCAAGCCGCGGGACAATTCCGTCAGCAAGTCCGATATGTCGGTATCGGTCAAGTCTTTTTGACTCGTTTCCTCCATTCGGTTGGCAATTCTGTCCCGCTGCACTGAAAGTTTCGACTTGGCAAGCAACTCTTCCTGCGTGTGCATCGTCGCCGTCGAACTGGGCATCGAACTTTCAAACGCTGCCGATCCGGTATCAGGTGCCGACTCGCTGAACGAAGCCGCATCGTCGTGCCCGTCGTAGGGGGTAATCGGTTCTCCGACCGCCTGGGCAACGGTCGTGTCAATATCGACAGTCATTCCGACTCGTCCGCCGCTGATGATGCACGTCCCGGCAATTCCGGCGACATCTTTGTTGAACATGTCGGTGGCTAGCGGAACATTCACCAACTTGGACGGCGCAAGAAATTCCGAAACGATGCAAGCGATTTTTTCTTTCTTGCCTTCGATAATGACAATCGGCACGACTTCGGGATTATCCAAACGTGTCGGTTCGCTACCCAATAACTCGGAGAGATCGAACAGCGCCAGCGGTGTGCCAAGATATTTGATGAAGCGATCACGATCCATCTGGGCTTGAATCTCGTGCGGTTTGAGTCCCTGCAAACTGATGACTTGATCGATAGACAAAGCGTAAAGCGTGTCGTTGCAGCGAACAATGAGCGCATCAATGATGTTGACCGCCTTCAATCGCGGAATGTGAAGCCGAAGCGTGCAACCTTGTTTCGGCTCGTTTTCCAGTTCGATGGTTCCCTCGAACTCGCTCACCATCGTGTTGACCAAGTCGAGTCCGACTCCGCGTCCCGATGTGTCGGTTGCCTTCTCCTTGGTCGAAAATCCTGACGTGCAAAGTACACGTAACAAATCCGGCTGTTCGTTGGGATGAAGAAAGCCCTGTTTTCTGGCTCGGTCGAAAATTTTCTGTTCGTCGATGCCGCGACCGTCATCGGAAACGACGATTTCCGTCTCGTGTTCGTGTTCGATGGCTTTGAGCAGAATGATGCCGGTCTCGTTTTTGCCTTGGTGAAGCCGCTCGATGGGGGTTTCGAGACCATGATCGGCAGAATTGCGGAGCATGTGCAATACCGGTTCGACAAGCCGCTCAGCAAGGGCTTTATCGACGAGAACTTTGTCTCCTTCGAATTTGAGTTCGATGTCCTTCTTGAGATTTCGGGCAAGGTCACGCACTGGTCGGCGAAACAGTTTGAACGTTTCGCCGATTTCGACCATGCGGATTGCCATGACGAGATCGTGCAAATCTTGGGAAATCCGGGCGGAAGACTCGTCGGCGGACTTGATGATCTGCAAGTCGCCATCAGTCATCGGACGGCGATTCGTAACGGCATCGGACATATCCCGCTGGAGTTCGTGCAACGTCGAACTGGTGATAATGACTTCTCCAGCGAGATTCAATAACTTATCGAGGTGTTCGAGGCGGACCAGCATCCGGTCAACACCGCGATTTTGATTCGGATTTGCGTCAGACATGTCTATCATTGTACCCGATGGTGCGAAAAATGCAATTTCAGGAAACCAGAATACTGTCGGACGGAAACGCCGAGAATGTTAACAAAAAAAGTGTCAGAAAAAAGGAAAGAACTTTGTGGCAACCCCAACTTGGCTTGACAGCGTGAAACTCGTTAGTGGGCAGGAGTTCCGTGTGCGTGCAACAAACGCACATCGATCTTTATGACAACCTTTTTCACATCTTGTATTCCTGAGTGCGGTGTCAGTTGAGGACAATGAGCATCTCGCGGAAAAACCAGTGCGAAACTGTCCGGCATCATCGTCAACCGAACGGCAGACACGTCCACTGCTTTCCAAAAACGAATATCATTTTGTTCATCGTAATCGGTATCGGGAGTCAAACATTCGCGGGGCGTTACATCTATCATTTCCGAACCCGACTGCAGAATTTGAACATCGGCGTACCGTTCGTGCGTCTCAAAACGTCCTTCGTTCGACGCTTTCGTTTTATAGGAAGAAACCTGGGCGAACATGTCCGGCTCTCGAATCCAATGCTTACCTTCCGGCATCTCTGAATCAAGCCGAGAAAGAAATGACTCCAAATCCTTCCAAACTTCCGAAGGCAAGTAATGTGGTAGGTGAGCGATTGTGTCGAAAATCATTGTTACAGGCGAATATCGGTGTCAATTAGGTACGAGTTACTTTCACGAAGTATATCATAAAAAAATGAGAAAAACAATGCAAAAAATCCACCGCTACGCAGAATTGACAGACAAACCTCTGTGTGGTAAATTGCGGACAAAATATGAAATGGAAACTCCGCTCGAAGACATTGACGTTGAACGTGCCTGTTTGGATGGGCATCGTCAATATCACGCCGGACAGTTTTTCCGATGGCGGAAATTTTTTTGAAGTGTCGGCGGCTGTCGAACATGCATTGCGGTTAATCGACGACGGGGCAGGAATCATTGACATCGGCGGTGAAAGCACTCGACCGGGTGCGGCGGGTGTGTCGGCGGAAGAAGAATTGCGGCGAGTTCTGCCAGTCCTTCGGCAACTGCGGAAAGAGCAGCCGGACATGCCGATTTCCGTCGATACGACCAAAGCCGAGGTGGCGGAAGAAGTGCTGAAAGCGGGGGCGGATATTATCAACGATGTCTCCGGTTTGTCCGATCCCGATATGATTGCGGTGTTGCAAAAAACGGGAGCGGGTTATTGTTTGATGCACACGCAGGATGTTCCGCAATACGACGATGTCGTTGCCGAAGTTTTTGCGTTTCTCAAAGATCGACGTAGAATGCTGATGGATGCTGGTATTACACCGGAGTCGATTGCGATTGATCCGGGTTTGGGATTTGGCAAGACATCGGAACATAATTGGCGATTGGTCGAAAATGTTGCGAGTTTTCATGATTTGGATGCTCCGATTTTGGTAGGACATTCACGTAAACGTTTTATTGCGGAACGATTTTCGGACAGTGAAGAGGGGACTCGATGGGTGAGTCGTCAACTGTTTGAGCGAGGAGTACACATTCTTCGGGTTCATGAGGTACTGGTCAATTGTAAGAAATTTTATGTACCCTCGTAGCCGTAGTAGCGCCTCGCAGTCCAATCGGGCTGCACCTTGACATGTTCCCCTGTTAATGGTATGATTTCGGGCTATTCTAGGAATTTTACAACATTGCACGACGCAGAGCATCAATGAACATATCCCCCCGATTTTTTAACCTCCTTCTCGTCTCCCTCGTCCTCGGTATGCTCTATTGGATGAGCATGCCGAACAATACGGCACAGGAGGATTCCGCCGACGAAACCGTCGCCGTCGCCGCTCAAGAAGACGAAACCATCGCGTCAAGCCAACCCACTATCGGTCCCGCCGAAACAGAAAACGACGCACAAGGCTCGTCCGAAATGCCGTTGTTGCCGTCGCCGGACGGGACGGGGGCGACTCTTCCAGTGACCGAACTGGAAATGCCCATAGAAGAGGACGCGGCAGCGGAGACCGGCACAAGCACCGACCCGGTGCTACCGACGTTTCCCGAAAAGCCGCAGGTCGGCGACTCTCCCGTCTTCAGCGATTCGATGCTCGACAAAGAAGCCGGGAAAAACAAAGCCGAACTGACGATTGCGGAAACCACCGTGTCAACCGTAACACTGACGGTGCCGCAGGCGGATGCGTTTGCACACTTCGGCAAAGGACTCTTCGCCGCCGCCGACTATACGGTCTGGTACAAATTGGGAGACGACGAATGGACGGCGACGAGTACCACAGGCATTGTTGGTACGGTTGCTTCAGACGGCACCCTTCTCCTCGTTGAGATTGCGGGACTCTCCGCAAGTACAAAATATGACTTTGCTCTGACACTCACACCGGGAACCGGTGAAAATTGGGCGCATGTGGAGCCGCTCGCTCTCATGACGACTGCAAAGACAAAGGCAAACTATCGCGGAC
>Ga0082212_10007493_pt1 | contig 14427 bp, 6 predicted proteins | sample TergutNt197P3_FD_71548 | JGI IMG/M metagenome (GOLD analysis project Ga0082212, IMG submission 71548) | Neocapritermes taracua P3 segment gut microbial communities from Petit-Saut dam, French Guiana - Nt197 P3 | ecosystem: Host-associated > Arthropoda: Insects > Digestive system > Gut ... | reverse complement strand
AAAACACTGATGTTTGGTTATTTAAATCTTTTGACATCAAATTATTCCTTATTGGTCAGTTTTATAGGTCTTGCCCGTTTTTTCAAGAGGTATCTGCACTCTTCTCTCTGCAACATGTTTAAAGTGTTTGTGCAATTCACTCCGCATTCTATAGTACAGTTGCGATTCTGTTTGCCCGCTCCTTTTCGGGTGCTAATTAGTTATTCCTACTCATCAGGCTTTTCGGATTCGTCCCGTTTTTTTTGGAGGTCTGCTCCTCCATCTTTTATGCCACTGCAAAAATAGATGGTATTTTTCTAATATGCAATATTTTTTCCTGTTTCCTAATAAGTTCAGCGGTATTTTTACAAAAGCAGCATTTAATCGTGTGACAGGAATAAATGAACGCCAATTGTGGCATTATGCTGCAAGTGTACGTCATCCACGTCAGGTACAACGAAAACGTATTGTTAATAGTATGCATCAATTAGGAAAAGAACTTTTATCGGTTGACTTGTAATAACTCGAAAGTAAAACATCAAAATTAGTTATGTTTCGGAAGAGAGGTCAGCGTACAACATGCGGTTTAGCCTCGCTGCTACTTCGTGGTGGCGCAAAGGCGGCAGGAGCCTGGTTGTCGTCGAAACTGGCGGCGCTTTTTCCCAAAAGATGTTCCATATCTAACCTCAAAATATGTGTCCGGAGAAATGATTTACTGATATACGTTTGGGAAATATCCGTAAAATCGGGGCTATATTTAACTACGAGTAAATCCAGCGCTTTAAGGCGTTCTTCTTTTGGAAGGTCATAAGCGATACGCCCAAACACCAATACACTTTCGTAGGCTGTGGAAAATTGTGCGGGTAATATTTGTGTACGGCCTACCACACAAAAACTGACACGATTGTTTTGCCGGATGTTTTCCAATTTGAAGCCTTCGGCGGCACAGTGAAAATAGATGCTTTTACCTTCCATCGCGTAGTTGATTGGGATACCGTATCCGTAACCATTTTTTCCGCACATTGCCAGAAAACCATATTTGCCCGTTTCGAGCAACTGCATCGCCTTTTCGTTGTCTATTGCCCTGTCCTTGCGGCGAATGTCGCGAAACTGCGGCAATGCTTTGCACAGTACCTGGCAGTCGAACGCTATTAGTCCGTATGTCTTCTTTTCGCTGTGGTGGTACTGATAGCCTCGTTTTTGGTAGAACGCCCACGCGGTAGCGCTGGCGGTGAGTTTTATTTCATCACTGCCACGCCGTATGGCTTCGTTTTCCAGCGCTTCCAGTATGGCCGAACCGATACCTTCGCTCTGACGTGCATGATGCGTGAACAACATATCCACAATGTCGCCCTCAACACTCAAACAGCCAAATCCTGTAATACCTGCCACCGAATCCATCACGAGGGTGTACCGTTCATCGAAAAAGCAACCCCACGACGCCATGTCGGGTTGCGACGGCGCCCAGGCCTCTACCTCTTCTGGCGAATAATAACTGCTGCTCACCAGATGCACCGTTTGTGTGAAAAGAGAAACGATTGACTCCAGATCGGCAGGAACATACAAACGTATCATTCGTACAATAAATTAGTTTACACGTTGGAACTGCAAAGATATGCTTTTTATGGAATTTTGTTATTCAGTTGCTAATTGTAAGTCCGCCAGTGCGATAGCGGTTGCCGCCTCGAGTACGGGCGGTATGCGCAATGCGATACAGGCGTCATGACGGCCCTGTATCTTGAGGGTAGTCATCTTACCGGTACGAATATTCATGGTTTCCTGTGGTTTGGCAATAGATGAAGTGGGTTTCACAGCCACACGGAATACAATGGGATTTCCGTTGGTAATACCGCCGTTGATTCCTCCAGCATGATTGGTACCGGTTTTACCATCGGCGCTAATCAATAAATCGTTATGTTCACTGCCGTGCATCCGTGCAGCACCGAATCCGGCGCCAAATTCAATACCCTTGACGGCAGGGATGGCAAATACAATATGACTGATATGCGATTCGACGCCATCAAAAAACGGCTCACCGTACCCTGCGGGAATACCTTCAACGGCACATTCTACAATGCCACCTGCCGAATCGTATTCCGCAATACATTGTTCCAACTTCTCCTCCCATTCAACACTTCCGCCTATTTCGCAGATATGGGCAGCGACAATTGCCGGAGTTATGATTTTTTTAGCAATCACGCCGGCAGCTACCAATCCTGTAGTGATTCGACCCGAAAAGTGACCGCTGCCGCGATAATCGGCAAAACCTCTATATTTCATCCCTGCCACAAAATCGGCGTGTCCCGGACGGGGAATTTCGGAAAACTGCAAATAATCGCCTGATTGTGTGTTGGTATTCTCAAACATGATTACAATGGGCGCTCCGGTGGTAAACCCGTTGAACACACCTGTCATAATTTTCGGAATATCTGCTTCCGTGCGGGGCGTGGTTCCTTTGCTGCCGCTGCGTCGCCGTGTAAGATCGATTTCAAAATCAGTTTCCTGCAATGCAATACCCGGCGGACAACCATCCACACAAACGCCGGTACACATACCGTGCGACTCACCGAAAATATGAACTCGAAACAGCCTTCCGAAAGTATTCATAACGCAAAACAACTATTATTACATGTCACATACTTATTAAAGTACAAATGTAATACATTTTTTTCATTACCATGCTCATATATGTATTGCTGTTCGATTTTACGTCCAATAAAAATCAAATCACTATTCCAACCGGTAGACAATGTGGTATTTGCCTGACGATATTTCATCTGAAGCCGCTTTAGCCGCGCGGTACTGTTTCCCGTCCATTGTATAATCTTTTACATTTTCGGGAAGTTCCAGTAAAGCTCTGCATCCCGGAGGAACGGTAAGATTCATTTGTAACACTCCTTCCCTGACTTCCCAATCAACTTTCAACGTTCCGAGAGGCGTTTCCTTCGATACTTTTGCCCAACTGATGCCGGCAGGAACTTGCGGAGCAATGATGACACGACGGTATCCGGAAAATTTTTCGTCGGGACGAATACCGCCTATCGCCTGATAAAACCATGCGCCTATTCCGTTGTAACAGTTGTGGATACGGCTTCGTTCGCCGTTCCAGTGCTCCCATGTAGCCGTAGCGCCATTTTCAATCATATACAGATATCCGGGGTAATCCTTCTTTTTCAGCATACCATACACCCAATCGGCTGAACGGTTCAGGATAGCCCATTCCGTCAGAACGGGGATGCCTACCAATCCGGTTGCTAAATGTCCGCCCTTGTTCTGCTCGGTTTCCGTATATAAGGTTTTGGTAACAGCCGGAATGAGCGATTCAGGCGTCGCCTGCGCCAGCATCGGATAGATAAGGTCGATCTGCGAACCGGTGGCATAACTGTTCGTAGCGCTGTCGAAAAAACGTTCGTGGATCAGTTTTCTGAGTTGCTCTTTTTTCACGGCATAGTTAGACGCATCATTGGTTTTGCCCAGAAACGCAGCTATTTTTTCCATCGTGGCGTAGCATACGCTGATGAAACAGTTGTTGACCAGATCAACCGAAGGTTTGGCCGTCTGATCAATACCTTCGGGAGTAGCCCAATCGCCCAGATACCAGTTACGGTAATTTGTATTAGGCCACTGCTGAAGTAAACCATCGATGGTATAAGTCTGAACATATCCATCAAGCCAATGTTGCATCACCGGATAGTATTTTTCAATCAGCCGCGAATCGCCGTAATTGATGTATGTATTCCACGAAGCGGTGATGATAAATCCGCACCAGTAGGGGCCGCCGCCTGCACTGTACGGATTGGGCGCCGTGTGGGGCATACCGCCGTCGTCGCGGATACAATCCGCCCAGGCCTGCATCCAGTTGGCATACAGGGGCGAGAGGTCGTACATGGTTTGTGCGGTTTGCGTTGAAGCATTGCCGTCGCCGCCATATCCGAGCCGTTCCAATTGCGGACAATCGACTAAATACCCGCCCAGACTGAGACAGCGCAAAGTATATTGAATCATGTCGTGAATGGCGTTCATCTCCGGGTCGGAACATTGAAACGATGACGCTTCGTCAAAATCCGTATGAATCAAATAACCGCGAATATCATCCAACGAAAGTTGCCCGGACAGATTCGATATTTTGATGTATTGAAATCCGTGATAATTAAATTTATTTCTGAACGATTCCCCGTTTTTGCCCGATGCGATGTAGCGGTCTATCTGTCCCATGTTAGCCGGTTGACCATTAACCAGGTGATCGGAATATTCCATGACAACTTCCTGATTTTCCTTTAATGCAGGAAAATGAATTTCAACCCAGCCTGTCAATGCTTTTCCCATATCTACCAACCATGTGTCCTGCCCCAAAGAAGTGATTTGTGCAGGACGTATTTCTTCCCGTATCCGGTTAGCTTCGGTCATTCTTGGCGACACAGCGTGTTCGGGCACTTCTACTTCCTGCGCTGCAATCCATGTGTCGGCGTCTAATGTCGAACTTGTAAAATCAGCCGGCAACTTGCTTGCTTCAACACGTTCGCCGCCGAATCTCCATGACCGCCAATTACCGATTCCCGTATATCCGCTCTCCCTGCAACTCCATGAGGCATTGGAGGCAATCAGCGTTTCCCATTTGCCGTTTTTCAACACTTCTAATTGCGCTTTCACCAACGGGCCTTCATACGCCACGCCGGGCAGCCCGGGTTGATACCAGCCGCGTCCCGGCCATATCACCAAATCGTTGCTTCCCTGCCGGATGTATGACGACACATCGTAGGTCACCACCTGCGATCGTTTATCAAATTGCGTTACCGATGGCGACAAAACGTCAATTCCTACTTTCGCGCCATTGATGTACACCTCGTGATACCCCAACGAATTGACATACAGAAAGGTTTTTTCTGCGTGATCGTTTATTTCAAATTGTTTTCGCAACAAGGGGCTTTCAGGATTGCCGTCTTCAGCGGGCAACCCGATATAAACGCCCTTCCAGTCGCCCGGCGCCAGCAAGCCAACGCTAAAGGAAGAGATACCGCTCCAAACCGGCTGACGACATTTCTCATCCCACATGCCGATTTTCCAATAGGCGCATGAACGTGCCTGTAATTCTTTCCCCTTGTACAGAACCATTGTCGAAACCGGCGATTTGACCTTTCCCGAGTTCCATAAATCTGCTTCCCCTTTTTCCAGCAACAGGCTGTCGGTGGCCACCAATATCTGATAAGCCTTTTGTTCCGTACCCTTCCGGTCGGATGACAACTTCCAACTAAAATGCGGAATGGTTGTATCAATACCCAATGGATCGATAAGATTTTCGCAACGTAAATCATAAACTTGCAGATAATCCGGCGATGTACAACATGCTACGGTTATCATCAATGTGGCAATAGTAAGAAATATACGATTCATAATAGATTTTTTTTGTGGTTGAATAATTGATGCAAATGTATCAATTTTTATGGAATCCATTTATTTTATAGTTACTCCACCTGTATTTTTTCCACCTGCCTCACTATTCTCCCATCTTCCGTTATTCCTTCGATTACCACAGAATACGTTGTTTGAAAATCGGAAGTGTAAAATTCAAAAGATACTTCCCCTTCTTCAGAAATCACCACATCAGGTTTCCAGAAGATAGTAGTGCGGTAATCTGGGATATTGGATTGTTTTGCCTCTAAGGTTTCATATTTGGGAGCAAAAAACTCTGCCGCTTTCTGATAGCCTAACGGAGTGTAAACAAGAGTGTTAATTTTTCTAGTTGCAGTGCCGGATGCCCTTCTTGTGGTAATGCTAATGACGCCACCACCGCCACGTATACCCAAGACAGATGCACTCGGGCCAGGTTTGATAATGTCAATGGTTTCAATATCATCAACGAACACAATACCTTGCATAAAATAATCTGTCACATCCGCTCCGTCAATATATATCCGTACAGTAGGATCGGCACCTATCAAAGTCCTATCCGGTATCCAGAAATTAATAGTACCATTTTCATCTTCTGCATATTCCATTTGTGGGATCAACATCTTGAAAAAAAGAACAATATCCATCGAAGTAGAATAAAAATCTTCAATTGTTTGTCTTGTTATTGTAACATCAGATGATGCATTAAGCCAGAACTTATCTCTGGGTTCAATTTTTTTAGGCGCCGTCGCAGTTATTTTCACTTCTTCCATATACAGCGACCACATATCTTCATCAAATTTTGCGCGTTGCTCCGCTTTTTCCATAAAAGCCACAACGCCGTCTGGTTCATTTCCTGTTTCTGCTGCTGTTTCCGGAATGACAGGTAAGGGGCTTTGCGGTGCATCAACCAACGCGGGAAACACATCATGATCAACAAAGATTTCGATATTGTAGTCTCTTCCTTTCCTGTTTTTTGCCTGTATGTAAAACTTGCTGCTGTCAGGATATACCAAACCCGGAACGATAAATGATCCGTTGCTGTCGGTTGATGTAATCCCTAAGTCTGCGTCGCCGCCGCTATACATCATGATGAGTATCTGGGCGTCGGGTACTGGTTTGCCGTTAATTAAGGTTTTTGCCTGACCGGATAATTCCTGAGCCATTTGAAAAGGAATTTGCGGAAGTACCGGATTTCCTTTTACCACTTCAGGAATGTTGTATCTTCGCCATCCGTGCGTCATCATCAGCAAGTCCATAGCAGCGGGATCCTGTAAATAATAAGCCGGATTTTCAATACAACCCTTCAACTCGGATGACAGTAGTAAAGTAGATAAAATGGTGGTGGACTCATCCACTGTAATATCCTTATCATCCGTAACAGCTACTGAAAAATGGCCAGAAGCCCCACCCCAACCCTCCCCCAAGGGGGAGGGCGGAATTAAGGGGGCAATGATTTTATCCCGTTTTTCATACACTTCTTTATCGGTGTGAAAATCAACTTTTGCAGAAGCGTCGTCGTTTTTGCTGAATATCAAACGTTCGCTCAGCGGATTCATTTGCCCGTCGAACAACACAAACTGTATCACGCCGGCAGGAAACTGTTCTTTTGAAAATGTGGCGAACTCCTGCTTTTTATTCCATTCAGCGAAATAGAGTACATCTCCGCGACAGTGTACCAAAAGATAACAGGGAATATCGGGCGCATGTACGGATTTTTGCACGCCGATATGAAGTTTGTCGTCTCGCACGGATGCATTCAATGATCGTGCATGAGCCTCAGGCTGCGAGAGTTCATACTGTTTTTCCAAACCGTTTTCGTTACGGAATTTCACAAAGATTTTTTTACCCGTTTCCGGCCGGTAAACGAAAACGCCCATACCGGCATACCGGGTTTCCATGTCTATGTAATCAATTGCAGCGCCTCTCTCATCCACTATTTCACCGGAAACCGTTTCAGGATAACCCTTCCTGTTGAGGGCTTTAAAAGCGACTTTGCAGGGAACTCTATCTAACAGATTTCCTCCCTCAGGAAAAAAGGAAACATCAAAATCGTCTTCAATACGGTTAGTGAGCGAAGCCGAAATACTGTTTCTGCTGCTCCTGTCTGTTTGTTCGGTTTGCACGGTTTGTAGCTGTTGGCTTTGAGTAGAAAACAGATTTCCTATCCTGATATTTTTCTTGAAAAAGTAATCATCGCCCAAGTTTTCCATATAGCGCGTATAGGCGCGGAGTGTATAATTGCCATCCGGAACGATGTTTGAAAGCGGCAAATGTCCGTAGAACATGCCGTCGGTTTGCCGAATCATCACACGTTCAATCAGCGTATCCACAGGGCTGATCAGTTCTACATACACATACTGGCTGTACGTAGGATGCAGATGCGAAATGGCGTCCACTACGTAAGCTTTGAACCATATTTTTTCGCCGGACAGGTAAAAATCACGGTCGGTGTGCAGATGAATCTTTTCCTGCGGATAGGCTTCTAACTGGGTGGTTATGTTTTCTTCGAAATTGAGAAGTTTGTTGGATGGTAAGGCCAAAAAAATTGAAGCTGTTTTTTTTGCAGTTTCAGAATAATCAAGTGGAACCATTGACGACAATCCAACTAACGATGTGCGATATTCCTGTATCTTCAAAAGCCCCTTGTAAGTTCCATCCGAATATATTTCTATTTGTGAAGGTCTGAGTTCCACCACCACCGGATATTCATTATCCGTCATCCATCTTATATCATCATACATATCAGACGGAATGGACCTGGCATAGCACATCAAAAACAAAGGTTCTTCGATATTTACCCAAACCTTACCCTGATCAGTCTGTAAAAAATCTTTTATCATCATAGGCCCTTTTTTACCATTCATCATTGAATCTCTACTAATTAACTGAAATCCATCCTGATGGATTTCTTCCCGATACAGCGCCCGCAAAAAACGATTGATAGAAACAGCATACGCATCACGCCGTTTCTTTTCCCAATTAGTTTTTTGACGGCTGTTTCGAGGAGTTAACTCCTCAAAATAGGGCATTCCATAATATGTAGTTTCATTAGTCTGGTAATCATGTTCAAAACTCTGAAATACGTACCGGATGTGGTATCCCATTTGATGATTGACTATTTCAATGGGTTCTCTGCACAATGCTTTTAAAGTATTGTCATTTTTATAAAAATATACTTTTTCAGGATTAAGCACTTCAATTCCACGTCTCGATGGATTCTCTCCCAATATTTTGCTCCAGAATAAATTAACGTCTCTGTTGTTGTAAGTCTTGGCCGCCCTGATAGTGATTTCCTCTAATTCATTGGTTTCTAAAGCTACATCAATTTGATGCGCATCTTGCGGTGTATCTATTTTATGAAACACAGACTGATAGCCCACATGAGAAACCACAATTTCAAAACTTCCCCTTCCCGGAACAGTGAGCGAGTAGTTTCCCGCTTCGCCGGAAGTGGTTCCAATGGTGGTGTTGGCAATGTAAATGGAAACGCCCGGTATTGGCGTTCCATCAGACGCATCGGTGATACGACCGGATATCGCTTGTTGCGCTATAATCACCGGCGAAAACGAGAGAAAAAAAACGATGCGGAAAATGATCATCTTTATTCTAAACGTGTTCATATAAAATCAATTTGATAAAAATGCACTGAAATTTGCTGTAAAGTAAATCAAAACTTTTTGATAAAAAACGATATTTTTCAAAATTTTCTATCTATCTATCGTTTACGGTAACGCTCCAATAATTTCACTCCACCCGTATTTTTTCCACCTGCCTCACTATTTTTCCATCATCCGTTATTCCTTCAATAACTACAGAATAAGTCGTGCTATAATCGGAAGTGTAAAATTCAAAACTTGCTTCCCCTTCTTCTGAAATCACCACATCCGGTTTCCAGAAGATAGTAGTGCGGTAATCTAGGATATTGGATTGCCGTGCCTCCAGGGTTTCGTATTTCGGTGCATAAAACTCTACCGACTTCTGGTAACCTAACGGAGTGTAAACAGCATAATTATGTTTTATTACAGAAACGTCACTGCCTCTTTTGGTTGTAATACTGATGGCTCCGTTGGCTCCACGCATCCCAAACACCATCCCCCCGGATTTAAAAACATCAATGCTTTCAATTTCACCAATCGGTATTGAATGTTTCGTAATCTGATCCCACTCAAATCCGTCAACAAATATAAGGGCAGGTTTCGGGGGGCCAACCGCTCTGATAATGACAGTGATGAGACCATCCTCGCCTTCAACAACTCTTACACCTGCTGCTAAAGCTGTAAGATAATCAGTAAAATATTGAAATCTAAATTTATCAATGTCTTCTTTTGATATGAGCTTATCAGAGTACCTGTTAGCCCAAAACCAGAGCTTGGGCTCTTCAAATGGTGTTTTATTTCTTGACGCTGTTATGGCTACTTCTTCAATCTGCATTGACCAAATATCTTCGTCAAATTTAGCGTGTTGTTCCGCTTTTTCAATAAAGGCGCCAATGACAGATTCTTCTTTTGTCTCTGTCTCTTCTGCCTTCGCACTTGTTATGGGGCTTTGGGGGGCATAGGATATTTCGGGAAATATCTCGTTGTCAACCAAAAGTTTAACTCTGTCGCTATCCCTTTCGTTTCTTCTGTTGTTGCGAGCCTGTATATAAAACGAGGTACTGTCGGCAAATTCTAAATCCTGAAAAGTAAAAAATCCATCCTTGTCAGTAATAGTTACTCTGGCTTCATCTTGAGCTAAAAGACTTATTTCGCTACCGGGCACTGGATTACGAAAGCCCAGACTTTGTACCTGTCCAGATATTTCCTGATCTATTTGAAATGGAATCTGAGGATATTCCATATTTCCCTTAACCACTTCCGGAATATTGTATCTTCTCCATCCATGCGTGAGCATCAATAAGTCCATCGCAACATCATCCCGTAAATAATATGCCGGATTTTCGATATAGCCCTTCAATTCAGAAGAAAGCAGTAAACTTGACAGGATGGTAGTGGATTCATCCACTGCAATATCCTGATCATCAGTAACCGCTACTGAGATAGAAGCCCCACCCCGGCCCTCCCCCAAGGGGAGGGAGAAGGAATCGGAAAAAGACAGGGAGACAGCAGCCTTATCCCGCTTTTCATATATCTCTTTGTCGGTTTGAAAATCAATTTTTGCTGATACATCGTTTTTGCTGAATATCAGCCGTTCGCTCAAGGGATTCATCTGCCCGTCGAACAGAACAATCTGTATCACGCCCGCAGGAAGTTGTTCCTCCGCAAACGAAACTCCTGACTGCCGATGATCCCATTCCCCGAAATAAAGCGCCATTCCCCGACAGTGTACAAGAAGATAACCCTGTATTTCAGGAGCATGGTCAGATCGTTGTGCGCTGATCAGAAGTTTTTTGTTTCTCCATTGTGTAGCCAATGAAAAGGCGTGAGGGTTGGGCTGAGGGAGCTCGAACCGTTTTTCAACGCCGTTTTCGTTACGGCATTTCAGAAAAAGCCTTTTGCCCGTTTGCGGTATGTAACCCAAAACGCCCATGCCGGCATGAACCGTTTCAACATAAGCCAGTTCAATCCCGTTTTCGTCTGTGATGATACCGGAAATGGTTTCGGGATAACCATTTTTGCTGATGGCTTTGAAAGCAACTTTGCATACAATGCCTTCCAAAAGGTTGCCGCCTTCGGGATAAAAGGAAACATCAAAATCATCCTGTTCCGTCTGCGTTCTTCTGCTCTTTTGCGCGGTTTGTTCACGCTGATTTTTGACAGACGTCAGATTTTCAATCCTGATATTTTTCTTGAAAAAATAATCGTCGCCTAAGTTTTCCATATACCGCGTATAGGCGCAGAGGGTGTAATTGCCTTCAGGAACAGGATTTGCAATCGGCAGATGGCCGTGAAACATGCCATCAGTTTGCTGTAACATTATCCTGCTTACAAGTGTATCTGCCGGAGAGATTAATTCCACATACACATATTGGCTGTAAGTAGGATGAAGATGAGAATGCGCATCCACAACGTAGGCTTTGAACCATATTTTTTCGCCGGGTATGTAAAAATCACGATCGGTGTGCAGATGGAGCTTTTCATGCGGATAGACTTCCAACTGAGCATTGATTCGCTCTTCGATCTTCTCAAGATCGTAAGAGGGTAAGACCGTAAGACCGTAAGAAGTATCTAGCATTGTTTGTGCGGATAATGAAATGTTGATAAACAATGACGACAGGAAAGCGATGAGAAAAATGGTCATCTTTATTGTAAAATTTTTCATACAAAATCATTTTTTAAATGCACTGAAATTTGCTGTAAAGTAAATCAAAACTTTTGATAAAAAAAACGTTTTTTTTCAAAATTTTCTATCTATCTATCTATCGTTTACGGTAACGCTCCAATAATTTCACTCCACCCGTATTTTTTCTACCTGCCTCACTATTCTCCCATCATCCGTTATACCTTCAATAACTACAGAATAAGTCGTGCTATAATCGGAAGTATAAAATTCAAAAGAGGCTTCGCCATCTTCTGTAATCACCACATCAGGTTTCCAGAAAATGGTAGTGCGGTAATCAGGGATTGGCGATTGCTTTGCTTCAATAGTTTCGTATTTGGGCGAATAAAACTCTACCGGTTGTTGATAACCTAACGGAGTGTGAGTGGCCTGGTTGAATCTTTCAGTTTTGACATCCCAGCCGCTTCTGGTTGTTATACTAATTACACCGCCGGCTCCGATCATACCAAATTGATGACCGCTTTTGAAAATATCAATACTTTCAATTTCAACAACAGGTATTTCCCAGCCTTCCGGGTGATGAAAACCGTCAACAAACACAACCGGCGTACCTCTCCCCTCAATAGTTCTCCAGGAAACCATAGGCGGTCCTCCACGACCACTCACATACATAGCGCCCGGTACAAGCATGGCAATATAATCAGCGACATACGTTAAATTTCGTTTTTCAAGTTCATCTCTTCTAATAGTTTGATTAGAACCATTATTAGCCCAGAATCTAAGTCTGGGCTCATTTCTGTCATTTGTTGTTCGCGACGCGGTAACTATCACTTCGGGAATTTCATAAACCATACTTATATCATCGTCATACATGGCACGATGTTCTGCTTTTTCTATAAAAGCTTTGACTTGTAGTTCTGCTTCTGTTGCTGGTACCATAGTTTCAAATATGGGGGTTTGTGAGGCGTAATTCAACACGGGAAACGATTCATCACTCACAACAAGTTTTAGCCTGTCTCTGTCCACATTTCTGCTGCGTAAAGCATTTAAAATAAATGCTGTACTGTCTGGAAAATTTAAATCCTGAAAGAAAAACAATCCGTTATTGTCTGTGGAGCTTAATCTTAATTCGTTAGGCGACATAAGGATAATTTCGCTACCGGACACAGGATTACGAAAGCCCAAACTTAGCGTCTGTCCGGATATTTCCTGATCCATTTGAAAGGGTATTCTCGGATAGTCAATATTTCCCTTAACCACTTCCGGAATGTTGTATCTTCTCCATCCGTGCGTCATCATCAGTAAATCCATGGCATAATCATCCTGCAGATAGTATGCAGGATTTTCGATGTACCCTTTCAACTCAGAAGAAAGTAATAAACTTGAAAGAATGGTAGTGGATTCGTCAACAGCAATATCTTTATCATCGGTGATGGCAACTGAGATAGAAGCCCCACCCCGGCCCTCCCCCAAAGGGGAGGGAGACCATAGTGAGGCTGTTACTTTCTCCCGAATTTGGTATATTTCCCTGTCGGTTTGAAATTCAACTTTTGCGGAAGCGTCATTGCTACTGAATACCAGCCGTTCGCTCAAGGGATTCATCTGCCCGTCGAACAGAACAACCTGTATCACGCCCGCAGGAAGCTGTTCCTTCGCAAACGAAACTCCTGACTGCCGATGATCCCATTCCCCAAAATAAAGCGCCATTCCCCGACAGTGTACAAGAAGATAACCCTGTATTTCAGGAGCATGGTCAGATCGTTGTGCGCTGATCAGAAGTTTTCTGTTTCTCCATAGCGTAGCTAATGAAAAGGCGTGAGGATTGGGTTGAGGAAGTTCAAACTGCTTTTCAAGACCGTTTGGATTTTGACATTTCAAATAGAGTTTTTTCCCAACTTCCGGTATGTAGCCCAAAACGCCCATGCCGGCGTGAACCGTTTCAACGGAAGCTAATTCAATACCACGCTCATCGGTTATTTTTCCTGAAATCATTTCTGCATACCCTTTTTTGTTGATGGCTTTAAAAGCAACTTTACAGAAAACGCCTTCCAAAAGATTACCACCTTCGGGATAAAAGGATACATCGAAATCTTCTTCAATCCGGTTGGTGAGCGAAGTCGAACTACGGTTAGTGAGCGAAGTCGAACTACTCCTGTTTATTCTCCCTCTACTGCCAACTTCCCCTGCTTCATCTGTTTTCCCTGTTTGTGATAAACTGCCTATCCTGATATTTTTCTTGAAAAAATAATCATCGCCCATGTTTTCCATATGCCGCGTATAAGCGCGTAGTGTGTAATCTCCTTCCGAAATATTTTTTGTAAGTGGCAAATGTCCGTAAAACATGCCGTCGGTTTGTCGTAGCATTACCCTACTCACGAGTGTATCTGCCGGAGAGATTAATTCCACATACACGTATTGGCTGTAAGCAGGATGAAGATGCGAATGGGCATCCACTACGTAGGCTTTGAACCAGATTTTTTCGCCGGGTACGTAAAAATCGCGGTCGGTATGCACGTGAAGCTTTTCCTGCGGGTAGGCTTCTAACTGGGTGGTTATGTTTTCTTCGAAATTGACGCGGTCATATGAATTATTTCGTACTCTTTGTGCGGATAGTGAGGCGTTGATAAACAAAGACGACAGAAAAACGATGCGGAAAATGATCATCTTTATTGTAAAATTTTTCATACAAAATCATTTTTTTAAATGCGCTGAAATTTGCTGTAAAGTAAATCAAAACTTTTTGATAAAAAAACAATATTTTTCAAAATTTTCTATCTATCTATCTATCTATCTATCTATCTATCTATCTATCTATCTATCTATCGTTTACGGTAATGT
>Ga0082212_10007492_pt1 | contig 14429 bp, 9 predicted proteins | sample TergutNt197P3_FD_71548 | JGI IMG/M metagenome (GOLD analysis project Ga0082212, IMG submission 71548) | Neocapritermes taracua P3 segment gut microbial communities from Petit-Saut dam, French Guiana - Nt197 P3 | ecosystem: Host-associated > Arthropoda: Insects > Digestive system > Gut ... | reverse complement strand
TATTTACAGTTGAGAGGGGTGTCCGGGAGACTGCTTTTTTTGAGGCTGGTTGCGAAGCAGGAGGCGGAAGCCACTGCTCATATACCCCGGAACATTTGTAGAAGCCTCAAAAAAGCATCTCCCGGACACCCCTCTGAAGTGTAACTGCCGGAGGGTCAGGGAATTCTTATTCGAAGTCTTCCGGTTTGTAGTAGCCGTCTTTCGTGAGGATATCGAGATAATTATCCTTATCGACATATATCGCTTTGCATATCGACGTTGAGACGATCTTCACGTTGTTGTCGTATCTGTCGGTGTTCAGGTTCTTCGGCGTTTTACCGCTCAGTATGTCGTCAACAAGGCTGACGGCCCATGTTGCGAGCGCCCGCGTATCGATGAACATCGACATCGACTGTTCGCCGTCCCTGATCGCAATGACATTGTCGACGTCGCAGTCCATTCCCGTCAGCACCGGCAGCGGTTTCCCGCCGCCCGGATACCCGGCGTCTTTCAGCGCTGCTATTACGCCCATCGCCATACTGTCGTTCGTCGAGAGTACCGCGTCGAGTTTTGTGCCGTTGCCATAGTATGTATCAAGCAGTTGCTCCATGCGCGACTTTGCGTTTTCCGTCGCCCAGTTTTCTATCGCTGTCGTGATCGGGTCCGTCTGCCCGCTCGGGACTACGATTTTTTTGTTGTCAATGTACGGCTTCAACGCGTTCATCTGCCCGTTATAGTTTTCTATTGATGTACTGTCGTCCGCGGCTCCGGAGAAAATCTCCATCGAAGCAGGCTCTGTCCTGTTATCCAGATTCAGCGCGCTGATGATGTATTTCCCCTGCTCCTCGCCGATCTCATAATTGTCGAATGTGCAGTAGTAGTCTACGTACTGCGTATCCATGATCAGACGGTCGTACGCGATTATTTTTATTCCCGCCGCGGACGCTTTTTCAAGCGGCGCGTCTAGGTTGTAGCAGTCGGCGGCCGCTATTATCAGCGCTTTGCACTTTCTGTTTATCATTTTCATGATTTGCTCGACTTGTTTGTCCGGGTCATCGTCGGCGTACTCCAGTTCAACCTTATACCCTTTCGCTTCGAGCTGCATCTTGATGTTGCTGCCGTCAAGCCTCCACCTCTCGACGTCTTTTTTCGGCATACACACGCCGACCCACTTCTCATTGCTTGACGCGCAGGCTGCGAGCAGCCCTGCAAGCATAAGAAGCGTCAGTGCTACTGAGATGATTTTCATCATCTTCTTCATCGTTTTCTTTTTCATTTCTATTGATACCCTTTCTTTCTGTGGTTTGCTGGCTAGGAGGCGGTGCAAAGCCGGCTGCGCCGGCTCTAGATGATGGCGGGACTTTTTACACAGGCTCCTAGTTTTTAAAAACTCAGTTTCAACCGCTGCGGGAGCAGTATTTTTTTATCGTTCTCATGCACAGGTCAAAGTCTATCGGCTTTGCCAAGTGCGCGTCCATTCCGTTTTCTATCGTCCGGTCGATGTCCTCCTTCAGGGCGTTTGCGGTCATGGCTATGACGGGTAAATCGCTGTCTTCGCGCTGCGCCGCGCGTATCGCTGAAGTCGCCTGAAACCCGTCCATCTTCGGCATTTGCAGGTCCATTAAAATGCAGTCGTAATATCCGGGGTCTGAGTCGAGATATTTCTGCAGCGCTTCCTCTCCGTTTGACGCTTCATCGATCTCGAGCCCGCTGTCTCCCAGCAGCTCCAGGATTATCATGCGGTTGATCTCAACATCGTCGACAAGCAGCAAGCGTTTATCCGCTATTGACACGGTCTCGTATTCTGTGTTTTCGCTTTCCTCTTCTTTTGCCTGCTCGCCTGACGCGATTTCGAAAGAGAGCGTGAAAACGAATCTGCTGCCGACGCCCAGTTCGCTTGTCACTTCCATGTTGCCGGACATAAGCGTAACAAGATTATTGCTGATTGAAAGGCCAAGCCCGGAGCCTTCATAGCGCCGCGACAGAAAACTGTCCTCCTGCTCGAAGGGGAGGAATAACCTGCTCAGGAACGACTCGGACATGCCTATGCCTGTGTCGGTCACCGAAAACTGTACCTGACACTCCCTGTCATCTCTCTGCAGGCAGTCGGCGTCGATCGTTATCTTGCCGTTTTCAGTGAACTTGCTGGAGTTCGAAAGCAAGTTGATAAGTATCTGCTTGATTCGGAACTCGTCGCCGATCACGAGCGGGGGTATTGCTTCGTCCACCCGCGGCAGCATTACATTGTTGTTCTCCATAACTCTCAGTTTCAGCATCGTCACGCATTCATCGATCAGCTTGTGGATATCCATCGGCGCGTAACGTATCTCCGTCTTGCCTGACTCCATGCGCGACATTTCCAGCACGTCGTTTATAATGTTCGACAGGTGCGCTGAAGATGAGACTATTTCCTCAAAACGGTGAAGGCTCAGATTCGTGTCGTGATCCCCAAGCCCCAGTTTCGCGAGGCTCATGATGGCGTTCAGCGGCGTACGCAGTTCGTGGCTGACGCGCGACAGGAACTCGCTTTTCGCTTTGCTTGCCGAAAGCGCGTTATCCTTTGCCAGCACCAGTTCAGTGTTGTCGGAAATCACGATCACAGCGCCGCTTTGCATATCTCTGTGAGCGACTTTGCTGCATATAAACGAGTAACAGCGTTTCTCTCCGCAGGTCACGAGCCATCGCAGACATTCGTACTGCTCCCGGTCGATTTGATCCGCGAACTTTTGTTTCAGGCTTACGTAATCATCGTCTTCATCATCCAGCAGCGCTTGCATAAACTCAGTTGGAGAGTACGAAGCGAACGCGTCTTTGAAGTTCCGGTTTGAGAACACTATGTCATATCCCGGTTCCAGAATGGCAAGCGAAGCAGGTATGCTGTCGAAATATAAGCCGATAACGTCGAGCGTATCGTTCATGTTGTCTATCAGCCTCGCGAAAAGGCCGCTGAAACACCCCGAGTCGCCGCGCGTATCTATCCTGCCTGTGATAATGTCGCTGAACATCATTTCATTGTTGGAAACCAACTGTTCCAGAGCGCTGCGCATCAGCTCATACGACTTGCCCAGAACGCCCATCTCATCGCCGCGGTCCAATATGTTTCCCGGTATTTCAACGGTAATGTTCCCGTTTGTTATCTCGGCAGAAATGTCGGTCAGCATCTTGACCGGACGGATGATGATCCTCTGCAGCATTATGAGCATCAGGATGATAATGAGCCCGGAAACGCACACAGCGACAATGATGCTGAATATAAGGAACTCGTTCATCTGCTTCCCGATCGGCTCAAGGTTTATGTCTATGCCGATGATTGCGACAATGTTCCCGTAACCGTCGGTCACGGGCGTGAACGAATGGCTTATCTTCCCCTGCCGGTCCCGTTCAGGTTTGTCGATCACATATGCCGCTTCTCCCGTCCTGAACACTTTTTCTATCTCTGAGTAGTTCGATTTATAGTCGACGGCGCCCAGGTCGTCATGCATAACAACTCCGGTATAACCTTGATAGAACGTGCTGAACAGGAAAGTGTAGCAGTCTTCAACTCCGGCGTCGGCGATTATGTACAGCTTATCGACGCCTGAGGCCTGCTGGATCTCAAGCAGGCTTCTGAACATCGCGTTATACTTCGCGTCTTTCAGTTCTTCAAGAGACTCTGCGTATTCCAGCATCTCCTTCATGGCTTCTTCATATTCCGGCGTGTGGGGATAGTCTCCCCTGTTATACCGCTCGATGACGGCCCGGTTTGCGATGTATCGCTCCGAGTCAGCCATGAACGTTTCGCGGGATGTGAGCATGTCCGTATACCGCGAGTACTGGCTGGCGTCTCTGTACTGCGTGAGCAGCGTGCGTCCGGGGCTGTACAGTTTCTCTTTATACAACCTGTCAAACGTTGAGCGTATGAACGCTGAGCTGATTGCCGTCAGCAGCACCGCAAAAATGATGATACCCGCGAATATGATCGTAAGCAGCTTGAAGCTTATGGACATGTTCTTTGTGTTTGCCTTTGTGATGGCGAAGTCTCTAATGTCTTTTTTGTTCATGATGATTTATCTGTGTCCCCCCTCCCGTTTGACATCCCCTGACGATACGCTGCGAGCGTTTCGGGCGTCTTTTTCCGCCGCGTATATCACTGTTCAGCAATCGTCCGAAGGTCTGCTTTTCGGGGTCTGTCTGAATTATAAGCGTTAAAGCAGCTTTAAGGTCAAGAGGAATTTCAACATTTTTTATGAAACTGCGATGTGCCTGGTTACACATCAGAGGGGTATCCGTGAGACTGCCTTTTTTGATGCTGATTGTGAAGCAGGAGGCGGTAGCCACTGCTCATACACCCCGGAACATTCGTAGAAGCTTCAAAAAAGCATCTCCCGGATACCCCTCTGATGTGTAACTATGCCTGCGCAAAAAAAGAAACCGGCGCTTTGTGCGCCGGCTTCTGCTGTGATCTGATAATGGTGGTTTATTCTATGATGTGCGCGCTCCGCAAGTTGTGCAGAATTTTGCGTTTTCCGCGAGTTCCGCTCCGCACTGCGGGCAGCGTGTTATGACAGGCGCCGGAGGTTGGTACTGAGGCTGCTCAGGCTGCGGCGGCGGCGGCTGGTACTGAGGCTGCTCAGGCAGCGTGAACTGCGGCGGCGGCGGCGGCGGCGGCGGCTGGTACTGAGGCTGTTCAGCAGGCTGATACTGCGGCTGTTCGTATTGCGGCGGCTGATACTGCGGCTGCGGCGGCGCCGACGGCGGCGGCTGGTACTGAGGTTGCTCAGCAGGCTGATATTGAGGCTGCTGATATTGCGGCTGCTGCGGCTGCTGATACTGCGGTTGCTGCGCGCCCTGCGGCTGATAAGGGTCGTATCCGGCAGCAGGCCCGCCGTACGCATAAGGCGCTGTTTGCGCTGCTTTGTTTTTGCGGATGAGCAGCAACGCGACCACAGCGACTCCCACCAGAACCACTATCCCGACAATCAGCAGGATCAACGGCAGCGAACCGCCTCCGCCCCCGCCCTCGCTGACAGCGGACAATGTCGTAGTCGAAGTGGGATCCAGCACCCAGGTAAGTACATTCCCCTTGACTTCTGTTGCGTTGTTGGAGGTTATTTTGCCGGGCATTTTGATCGTTATCTTCATGTCGATACTGTCGAGAGCAATACCGTTTTCAGCCATATCCTCGCTGTCTCCGGCAATGTCCGATCCGGAAAGCTTGCCGGAAACTTTATATGTCTTTGAGTTCCCGCTGCCTGTACTCTCAAAAGTAAGCCCATCCATGTTTGCTGAAGAATCCTTCGTGATATCCTTAACATTCATTGTCGCAACAATGCCTGTATACTCAGAATCGCTGTAATCTTTGAATGAGTAATCTTCCCCGTCATCTTCCAAGCTTTCTTTGAGTTGCTGCCGGATTTCCGCGTCGGTAATTTCCATCATTGACAATGCGGACTTTGTTAATGCGATCGTCGTGGATATGCTGGCGGAATTGTCCTCATTCCAGACGATGTCGATATGCATTTTCATACAACTGCACAGCAGAACAGCCAGCACAAGCAGTATCGCGCACAATGCTGCTCTTTTGAGTTTCAGGCCCGACGACCGCCCTCTAATTTTCTTTTCTTTTGACATTTTCCAGCTCTCCTTTCAAATACTGCTGACATGATACCAAAAATGACACGTAAACACAAGTCTTAACTGCAGCAATCTTTTAACGGTACCTGTAGCGTTGCAGTTCAGAGGGGTATCCGGAAGACTGCCTTTTTTGAGGCTGAACTTATAGCAGAAGGCGGCAGCCACTGCTCATATACCCCGGAACATTCGTAGAAGCCTCAAAAAAGCATCTCCCGGACACCCCTCTGAAGTGTAACGTATGGCTACTATTCAGTGGGTATATTCTGAGGTTCCTCTTGACGGCAGCTAACCTATTGTGTTATTATAGGTGACGTTGGAGGTGATAGCTTATGTCAGCAGGAACAACAGTGTTCAGCGTCCGTATGGACGCCGGTATTAAGGATAGCCTTGATGAGTTTTGCGCCGCCGTAGGTATGAACGCAAACACAGCGATTAATATGTTTGCGCGCGTTGTCGCCCGTGAAAAGCGGCTGCCTTTCGACGTAGCGATCGATCCGTTTTACGATGAGCGTAACATCATGCATTTACTGAAAGTAAAAGCTGATGCCGAAGCCGGGCGGAACATGTCGGTTCATGAGTTGATTGAGGAAGAAGATGATGCTTAAATCGTGGCATGACACGGCGTGGGATGATTACTTACAATGGCAGTCACAGGACAAGAAGACCCTGAAGAAAATCAACGGGCTTATTAGGGATATTGAAAGAAACGGGTACAACTGCATTGGAAAGCCCGAGCCGCTGAAGGGCGATTTTTCCGGTTGGTGGAGCGTAAGGATAGACAGTGCTAACCGCCTTGTATTTCGGATTGCCGGGGAACAGCTTTTCATATACGCCTGCAAAGGGCATTATGACGATTGACTTTCCCAGCGCAATTAACTATTCAGCGAAAAAGAGGAATTGTACTTAGCAGTTCCTCTTTTTCCTGTGCCATACCGCCAGGCTCAATCCTGTGTTTCATCATTTACAAACGACTCGTATATATACGCGTCGTCGCAGTTCACATTAGTTCCTGCCTGCTGCTCTCCATCTTCCTGTATACGAGTAAGTACATCGTGCTGAAACACGCGGCTCCTCCCACAAACTGAGAGACAGCTTCCGCGATGAACACACCGTTCGTACCCATACCGATCATCGGGAACAGGATCGTCAGCGGCGCAGCTACGATCGCCTTCCTCAGCAGCGAAAAGAAAATGGCGTTCTTTGACCTGCCAAGCCCCAGAAAAACACTCTGCGACGCCATCTGCAGCGACATGAAAATGAACAGCGCGAAGTATATACGGATAGCCGGTATCCCGATCCTTATCAGCTCCTCTTCCCTGTTGAACACTCTGATAAGCGCGCCCGGGAACAACATTATACCGGCCCAGATGACCGCTGAGTATATCACCACAAGAGAGACCGAGAATTTTATCGAGCTGCGCACCCTGCCGAACATTCCCGCGCCGAAGTTGAAGCTGATCACCGGTACAGTGCCGTTCTGGACTCCCGACACCGGCATGAACACTACTTCCCTCAGAGAGTTGATCACCGCCATGACCCCCACATACAGATCGCCGCCGTAACGCCGGAGCGTCACATTGCAGACTATCTGCGTCAGCGAGGTCGTAAGGTTCATGCAGAATCCGGACAGTCCGAGCGCAAGTATCTTCTTCACCCTTTTTGCCTGAAGCCTCATACATGAGATTCTTAAATGCAGCGTCGTTTTCCTGCCTGTGAGAAAGCGCAGCACCCATACCGCGGAGCAAAACTGCGCGATGACTGTCGCCAGAGCGGCGCCGTGCACGCCCATTCCGAGCGCAAAGATAAAAATCGGATCAAGCGTCGTATTTATGATCGCTCCTATCGTGACTGTGAGCATTCCTATGCCGCTGAACCCCTGTGCGTTGATGAAGGGGTTCAGCCCCAGGCCGATCATGACAAAAATAGTCCCGACGGAATAATAAGCAAGATACTCTCCCGCGTAGCGGTATGTTTCGTCGCTGGCGCCGAACAAATACAGTATCGGTTTTCTGAACACAATGACCGACGTGGTCATCAACGCTCCGAACAACATCAGTATCGCAAACGAGTTGCCCATGATGCGCTCTGCCTCGCCGTCGTTTCCCTTCCCGCGTTCTATCGCAAACAGCGGCCCTCCGCCTGTCCCGCAAAGCGCGGCGACGCTCATTACGATGTGTATGATCGGCATCGCGACGCCGACGCCTGTCAGCGCGAGATGCTCGGCGCCCGGCATATGCCCAAGGTACACCCTGTCTACGATGCTGTACAAGATGTTGATAAGCTGCGCAAGAGTCATAGGCCCGGCAAGCCGGAGTATCGCATCCGAGACTCGGCCTTTTGAGAAGTCTCCCTTTTCGACTCTCTGTTCTCCGCTCTCCACTCTCAACTTCTCCGCCACTTTACTCCCTGCGGCGTATCTTCGAGCGTGACGCCCATCTCCGCAAGCTTATCGCGGATAGCGTCCGCCTCCGCCCAGTTCTTCTCACTGCGCGCAGCCTGACGCGCGGCGATCAGCGCTTCGACCTCTTCGTCCGGCGACTCTTCTTCACCGCCGTATATGAGCCCCAGCACGTCCGTCAGCTCATTGAATACATTCAGAACTGCGCGGGCGAACTCCTTAGAGGGGTCCGGCTCCGCAGTTATGCTGTTGGCCTCCCTCACGAGCTCGAAGATAACGGATATAGCGTCCGCAGTGTTGAAATCATCGTCCAGGGCCGCGCAAAACCGCGTGCGATATTCCGGGAGCGAGCCGACTAACGCGGATTCACCCTCCGACATGGCGCCGGAGCCGTTTGCGGAAATGAATTCCAGGTTCCTTTTCGCTGTCTTGAGCCTGTCGAGCGCGCCCTTGGCCTGCATAAGTATCTCGCCTGAGTAATTCATCGGGCTTCTGTAGTGGCTCATAAGAATGAACATCCGGATGTTATCGTAACCGTACGCCTCTGCGGCGTCGCGCACTGTGAAGAAGTTGCCGAGCGACTTCGACATTTTTCTGCCGTCGACGTTTATATATCCGTTGTGGAGCCAGTACCGCACAAACTGCTTTCCGCTGTAACCTTCGGACTGGGCGATCTCGTTCTCGTGATGCGGGAATATCAGGTCCTGCCCGCCGCAGTGTATGTCTATCGTCTCGCCAAGGTACCTGTTGACCATTGCCGAACACTCAATATGCCATCCGGGCCGACCGCCGCCCCACGGAGAATCCCAGGAAGGTTCACCGGGCTTTGCGCCCTTCCAGAGCGCAAAGTCCATCGGGTTCTCCTTGCCCTCGGTGACGTCGACGCGCGCGCCCGCCATGAGTTCCTCAAGCGGCTGGTGCGAGAGCTTCCCGTACTCAGTGAACTTGGAAGTCCTGTAATACACATCGCTGCCGCTTTGATACGCGTACCCTTTATCAATCAGCGCCGTTACCATGCTGATGATCTCGCTTATGTTTTCCGTCGCCCTCGGTTGTATAGTCGCTTCGCGGACGCCAAGGCCGCCTGCGTCGATAGGATACTCGGACATGTATCTTGCGGCTATCTCTTCGCTTGATACGCCTTCCTCGTTTGCTTTATTAATTATCTTGTCGTCGACGTCTGTGAAGTTCTGAACGAACGTGACCTCAAGCCCCCGGTATTCGAGGTAGCGGCGCAGCGCGTCGAAAACTATCATCGGCCGCGCGTTTCCGACAGTGATGAAGTTATACACAGTGGAGCCGCAGACATACATTTTGACCTTCCCGGGTTCCAGCGGCGTAAACTCTTCTTTTTTCATCGACATTGTATTGTATAGTTTCAAAATAAGATCCAAATCCTTCCTGCTTTAGCACAAGGGGACGGTTCTCTTGTGCTGTTTCGCTAGCACAAGGGGACGGTTCTCTTGTGCTGTTTTGCTGGCCCGAGTGAGCACATTTTGAGCACACGCACATGTTGAGCCGGCCGGCAACACAAGAGAACCGTCCCCTCGTGCTATTGACCTTTGATTAACACAAGAGAACCGTCCCCTTGTGTTAACTCTCAATTCTCCATACTCCGTCTGCGATGCTGCTTTCAGCGTCGCAATAGGTGCATCTTTTGACTTTGCTTCCCGCGGCGCTTTCCGCGCAGAGCTGGGGAAGATACTGTTCAGACTGCGTCACGCAGGCAGGATTGCAGCACATGAACCCTGCGGTCGCTTCCGGCAAGGGCTGCATCCGCCTCGGTAGATTCGCAAACTCATAGAGCAGCGCCATCCTGATGAACATGCCGAAGCGCGCCTGTTCAAAATACACCGCGCGCGGATCATCGTCCACGTCCGGAGCGATCTCGCTGTATCTGGGCAGGGGGTGCATGATCAGCATATCGGACCTTGCGGAGCTAAGCGCGTCTTTTGTAAGTATGTACGCGTTTTTCAGCCGTTCATACTCCGTCGCGCTGACGAACCGCTCGCGCTGGACACGCGTCATATACAGTATATCAAGCCCGGGTATCGCGTCCCGGAGGTTCCGCATTTCCGTATACTCCTGCCCGCAGGCGCGCATGGCCCTGAGGATGTACTCAGGCATGCTCAGAGCTTCGGGCGATATAAGGCTGTAACTGATCCCGCTGAAGATCGAGAGCGCTTCCACAAGAGAATGTACCGTGCGGCCGTGTTTCAAATCGCCGCAGATCCCGACGCGAATGTTCTCTACAGCGCCCCGTTTTTGGGCTATCGTCGTCAAGTCCGCCAACGTCTGCGTCGGGTGGAAATGGCTGCCGTCGCCGGCATTGACGATCGGGACCTCAGAGTACATCGCGGCTGCGGCAGCAGCCCCTTCCTGCGGGCTCCTCATGACAATAGTGTCCGAATACGCGGCGGCGATCCTGATCGTGTCCGCAAGCGTTTCACCTTTTGCTACGGACGTCCCCATTGGATCGGAAAAGCCGAAGACGCTTCCCCCAAGGCGCAGCATAGCCGACTGAAACGAAAAGTTAGTTCTGGTGCTGGGTTCGTAGAACAGCGCGGCGAGTACTTTCCCCCGGCATGATTCCGAATAATCGCCGGGATGCGCAATGATATCACAACATCGTGAGTAGAGTTCGTCCCACCATTTAAGCGCCATATCGCCCAATCCAACCAGATTCCGCACCAATTATGGCTCCTTTCCCGTCATTTGCTGATCAGGTTATGCAAAGCTCCGGCAATTGTATCACAAGCTGCGCCGCATCGGCAAGCCGTGCGGCGCAAGTTTTGGTTATTTTTACGGATGGCGAGTTGCTGTTCACGATCTCATCGTCATTGCGGCCTCCGCGCCGCAATGACGAGACCATTTGACTGTTTTCCCGGCATACCCTGAACTAAAACGGACGCCGGCAGAGGTTACGCCAGCGGGTTGTAGTTTCTCAGCGGATAGATACCCGAGAGATCGACGTATCCGGCGAAGCGGGTCCTGCAGCCTGTCTTGTCAAGGTGCAGGAAATCACCATCGTGCGATACGCCGTAGCCGAACGCGCAGTCATACCCTGTGCGCAGGTTGCGGAACAGAGAATCTATGATGCCTTCCCACTTGTGTTCGACCCAGCTCATGCAATAGATACCGTCGCGGAATTTCAGATACTCGCATGGAGAGCTCCATACCGCGCTCCCCGCCCTGTTCGCGGGGCTTCCCGGTTCATCATTTGTTATGATCGTCCATGAATAGGAGTGCGGGGCGTTGTAGATGTGGATCGAACTCATGGTATCGGACCAGTACTGCGTGAACGCGCGCCCGAGCAGTTCATCGGTGAAACCGTGGCGGAATATGCGCGTCGGCGTTACGCCCTCTGTTTCCATTATTCCGAAATGATAGTGAGGCTCCACGTCGTGCAGATCGTACTTGTTACCGAGCTTGCTTCTTATGCATGTTGCGAGGCCGTTCTTGAAATCAAGCGCAAAGACGAGATGGGACGGCGGGTTTGTCCCCGAGCGGTAGAACGCGAAAACGACGAAGTCTTCGTCCAGTTCCGTCGCGCGGTACTGTTCCGTGCGCCATATGTCCTCGCCTTCGATCTTATACTCAAGTTCCTTAGCTGATTTGAACCGCATTTCGACGACGAAGCCGTCATCGCTTCGGAATACGATCGTCTTTCCTGTGCAGTATTCCGTATCAGCAGGGACATAGGACGATATCATGATCCTCTCTTTCGTCCTCTCCTGGCTGAAAATAAGGGGAGCTTTCGATATCCTTTCCACATCCTCGGGAGTGATCTGCCTGGTCATAATGCTCGGGCGGTAGGCGTAGCGCGTTCCCTTCTCGGAGAAATCGAAACGCGCCCTGGTGAAGTTTGAGAGCTGATCGCCCCGGTCGTTAAAGTCAAAGAACGTTGCGTAACGCCCAAGGTATTTCCCGCGGCCCCTGTACACCGTGTGCTCGAAGGCGTCGTTTTCGTCTATGCCCATAGTCATGCCGATTTTCTCCATGCTGAACAGATCAAAGATCTCCACCGACAGGCGGCCTGAGAATTCCACCTCTCCGTAGCAATGGATGTATGTGTGCTCGTCGACTTCCAGAAGGTCGGAAACGAAAGTCAGGACGTCGCCGCCGTCCGGCGTATCGAGTTCAACAAATGTCGTGAAAAGTGAAGACACATAGGTCGTCAGCCACTTCTTGCCCCTGTCTTCCTTCCACTTTATCATGGCGTTTTCAAGCTGAAGCGTGATCTTAGGGCGCTGCTCGGGAGGCGCCTTGCCGGTTTCTTCGACATATCCCAGATAATACTGGCGCTGCACTTCACGGTTGACAAAAGGATCCCGTTTTCCTGCTTCGCCCATCTGTATGAGCGATTTTGTTGTGTCAGGCACGTCGCCCTCGTAGTCGATGAACCACATCTCGAAAACGGCTGCGCCTTGCGTCTTGCGGTCAACGATGACGGTGTATCCCTTTTTCGTGCCCGGGACCATGTGCGTAAACAACGTGAAGTCCTTCAACGATTGCGCGGCATAGTCGCAGGCTACCGCGGCGCTTCCGTTCTCCTTCAGGTTGAGTTTCGAATCTGACAGAAACTCGTACTCCAGCACGGGGCCTTCGACAGGGAGCTTATCCAGGATGATTTTCATCGTTTTGCCTGAGAATACGCCGCAGAGCGCGGACGCGCATGCCGGCGGAGTGCTTTTTGCGAGGACGTCTTCGACCTGTTTCTTGTTGAGCTGCTTATAGTCTATTCTGAACATGATGCCCCTCCTTAATAAATAGCGAATACTGCACCATTGTAGCAAGAAGCGCCGTTCTTTTCAAGCTTTACGTGCAACTGTCCTGCATTCGAAGCGCTGCCACGTTACAGTTCAGAGGGGTATCCGGCGTATTCGTTATTTCCATCCGCTGTATACGCTGCCGTCAAACTCGCCTTCATCCGGATCGCCTTCGTCCGGATAGACGTCTTCATCTACTTCGCCGGCATACTCATCCCCGGTACTGCCGTCATCCATGCTGAACCTGATCCGCGTGTCGGAGTCCATCATACGTGTGAGGATCGCCGCAACCTCAGCCCTGCTGATGTTCCCGCCCGGGTCGCAGATCCGCGCAGCCTCGTCGCGCCCCTGAACAATGCCGGTGCGATAGAGCTTATATATCGCACCGACGTTCGGGTGAGACATATCGACGTCCGGTATCATGCCGTCCGATACCGTGTTCGTCTCGCTGAACGCCTCGTCAGGCAAAGCCCGCGAGAAGATCTCCATATACATCGCCCTCGTGACGGGGGCGTCCCATTCGAGACCCGTATCTATAATATCATGCTCCATTGCGTAGTCGGCGTAATCCATATACCACGGGTCGCTGCCTGTCTCGGCAACCTCGCCGGTCGTATACTTCCGGTGCATGCAAGCAGCCAGTTTCACCGCTTCGGCATACGTCAGGTTATCCTTCGGCGCGAAGCGCGTCTCCGATTTTCCGTTTATCAGCCCAAGCGAGTACGCATATACGACGTCATCGTAAAACCAGTCGTCCTCGCAGACGTCGTCCGTGAACGGGTTTATCAGGGGGCGAACCGCCGCCGCCTTGACGGCGCCGATCCTTATCATGATGGTCGCGAACGTCTGCGGGCTCCCGCTGTCGCCGACGAGTATAACGGCGGTAGTCTCGGGGCGCATTGCCGCCGGGCGCCGCCCGCTCATTACCCCGTCGGAACTGACGCTCAGCCACCCCGGCCCCTCATCCAGGCTGAAAACATACGGCGCCTCTCCTCCGCTTACTGCGCCAACAAAGCTGATCGGTGGTATCACGGCGCCCGCTTCGCCTGACTTAACGTCGAACGACGGGCTCCGCGTGAACTTTACGCCTTTGCCGCCGACCGCTCCTATCCTGATGGTAATAGCCGCCGAAGCCGGAGGGGAGCCGCTGTCCGTAACTATTATAACGGCCGTGGTTTCAGGCTGCGCCGTGTCCGGCCTCGTGCCGCTCAGGACCCCAAGCGAGCCGATCTTCAGCCAGGCGGGGCCGCTCCCTATGCGATATATATAAGGCTTGGTCCCGCCGCTCACGCCGTCGGACACGTTTGTCGCCCTGATGGACGTACCGGCGTCGCCTTCAGGGATGTTGTACTTTGCTTTGTACTCGAATGTCAGCGCGTTTGCGGACACCGCGCCGACGCTCAGAGTGATAACCTTCGTATCCGCAATAGGTTTCGTGCTGTCGCGCAGAATTATCTCAAGCGACGTCGCGGACTGCGGCGAGTCAGGCCGCGTCCCGTAGACTTTCCCCGCCGGATTGACGATGATCCACGCGGGGCCGCTGATTTTCTGGAATATGTACGGGCGCGTGCCGCCGACGACGCCGCCCGATAAGTCGATCTCTACCGTTGTGTCGTATCTGCCCGGGGGTATATCGAAGTACGGGTTGTATGTGAACGCGAGCTGGCCCA
>Ga0082212_10007491_pt1 | contig 14432 bp, 9 predicted proteins | sample TergutNt197P3_FD_71548 | JGI IMG/M metagenome (GOLD analysis project Ga0082212, IMG submission 71548) | Neocapritermes taracua P3 segment gut microbial communities from Petit-Saut dam, French Guiana - Nt197 P3 | ecosystem: Host-associated > Arthropoda: Insects > Digestive system > Gut ... | reverse complement strand
TGAATCTATTTATCGAAAACTACAAAATGCAACCCGGCATGACGCTATACATATACAGCAACAGTTTTGACAACTATGCCGGCCCGTTTGATGCGAAAGAAAATGCCAACGGGGGCATATTACCCGTACAATCGCTGCCCGGCGACATGCTCATCGTAGAATGGAATATCCCTTTCGATTCTCAATTCTCAATTCTCAATTCTCAATTCTCAATTACAAGTATCGGTTACGGATTTCGCGATGCATCGGCAGCCGGTAAAATAGTTTCTCTGGCAACGGCTGCGATTTGCAACGTGGATATCAACTGCCTGACAGGAAACCACTGGCAGCGCGAAAAACGGTCGATAGTGCGGTTGCAAACTACCATACGAACGGGAAGCGTCACCACAACACATTACTGCACCGGCACATTAGTCAATCAGGCTGTGGACGACGATCGAAAAAAACCCTATATTCTCACTGCGAATCATTGCATTTCAACTGATGAACATGCACAGAATACCACATTTGTTTTTGGTTATGAAAATCCATATTGTGATGGGAAAAATCCGACGTTACCTGCAGGCATATCCGGTTCGCGTCTGGTGGTTACCAAAATGGAGCTGGACTTTACCTTGCTGGAATTGTCGCACAATGTAACGGAGGCGCATCGTCCCTACTATGCCGGATGGAATACATCAACAGGCATACCTCAGAGCGTCACCGGTATACATCATCCGCAAGGCAATGAGAAGAAAATAGCCGTTTCAAATAAGTCTTTGGGAACGGGTACATTTACCTCAGAGGCTGATAAGCTGTATTGCGACAAAAATGCGCACTGGATTGTCAGAGAGTGGAATGAGGGAATTACGGAGCCCGGTTCATCGGGAAGTCCGATTTTTGATGCGGAACACAAAATTGTAGGATTATTGTCAGGCGGCGTTGCTAACTGCGCAAACCCAATAAACGACTATTACGGCAAATTCAGTGAACAGTGGAACAACTACGCGGAAAGTCTCAAACCCTGGTTAGACCCCGACAACAGAGGCGTTACGTCACTCTGGGGATACGATCCTCTGGCGCCATTTGAAGGTCGGTGCGATACGTTGGGAAACATCGGCAGAAACGAAACAAAAACGCTTGTCGAATCGGGAGGATGGGGATACCTTACCGGCAGAAACGACCGGAACTGGATCAGTTTTGCCGAAAAAATCAGGAACGACTCCGTTGCAGTGATCATTGGAATGGAGATTAACGTTGCAAATGTATCTGAAACGGGTTCAAAAGTACGGTTTTCTATCTGGAGTGGCGACGATTTCCCTGTTACAATCCTGTATGAAAAGGATACAATCGTGCCGGCATACTACAACAACTACCCGATGCACATATATTTTGACAAAACGCTGAAGATTACAGGCAATTATTTCATCGGCTACAGCCTGCAATACAACGATCCGGCAGATGACTTTTCCGTGTATCAGTCGGCATTGCGACCATATCCCGGTATATCAGGCATGTATGTCGAAGAAAACACCGGCTCCTGGATTCCTTTAGACGGATATATACCGCCTGTTTTTTCGTCGTTGGGGGTCAGGGTGATGGGAAGGTTTGGCAAACAGATCCAGCCTAACCATTTGTCTACATATCGCGACTTGAAAATCATTTATCCACAAGGCAGCAATACTGCATTTTTACTTTTTGATCTGGAAAAATTGTTTGATGTGCTTCAAACGGTGACCATTGAGTGTTATGACACATCGGGAAAACGGATGTTGTTACTCGCTGACGTTAAAGGAAGTATGGAGACGTATGGCGGGAAAACCTACCTTCAGGCCGAATTTGACGTCACTAACTTGCCGCCGGGAATCTATCTGATTCGCGCAATTGATAAAAAACAAAAATGGTCAGGCAAGTTCGTCAGACTTCTTTAATTCATAAAAATCATCAATCATCATAAAAGAGAAATCAATGAACAGACGTAATTTCATTAAAAGCGCCGGCGCAATAGCCGCTTTGGGCGTTGTAGCCATAGATCAGGCGGCATGTACCGCTTCGGCGACGAGAAAGCCGTTTCGCGTGACGGCTACCGATTCCAATTTCGAACGTGAACCGCTGATCCGTCCTTTCGGTTTTAAAGGCGGCTACATGAAAGAGATATGGCAAAGCGCTTTCATGCTTCAGGGCGACAGCGGTATCCGGAAAGTGGGCGTTTGTACGCACAATGTTTTGTGGAGTGATGCAGAAGTATTTGCTGCACATTCGCCTGCTGCGGGCGACGCCATCATGTTTGCCATCAGCGAACGGGGTTTGCAGATGATCAAGGATCAAACCTTTGAATCGCCTGTACACATGGTCGAAAGTATAAAGGACGAGTTGTGGGAGTACGGAAAAAGAATCACCTGCAATCCACATTTGCGAAAAACTTTCGTGCTGAATGCACTGGTTGGCGTGGACAACGCCGCATGGCTGCTGTATGCCGCCGAAAACGGTATCACGAAGTTCGACGACCTGATCCCTTCCGATTATCGTCCCGCTTTATCGCATCGTCACAACACGGTGGCCAGTATTCCTCTGATGGCTTACGCAATTCCCGTTAGCGAAATAGTGCAGGCTGTAGACGACGGTTATTTCTTTATGAAAATCAAGATCGGACAACCCGGCACGCAGGAAGAAATGCTGCAAAAAGATATGAATCGCCTGACTGAAATCCATCAGGCCATCGGTAACCGAACCACTACTTACTCAAAAGACGGTAAGTTGCCCTACTATTTCGACGCCAATGGCCGTTACGAAAAGAAGGAAACCCTGCAACGCCTGATTGATCATGCGAAAAAAATCGGCGCATTTGACCAGATTGCCATCATCGAAGAACCCTTTCCCGAAGAATTGGAAATTGACGTGAGTGATTTGGGCGTCCGGCTTGCCTGCGACGAAAGCGCTCACACCGACGTAGATACTTTGAAGCGGATTCAAATGGGTTATCGTGCCGTTGCTTTGAAAGCTGCCGCCAAAACCATGAGTATCACCATGAAGATGGCAAAAGTGGCTCATGAACACAATATTCCCTGTTTCCTTGCCGATTTGACAGTTAATCCGATATTAGTGGAATGGAACAAAAATGTGGCCTCGCGCCTGTCGCCTTTCCCGGGTTTGGGAACGGGGCTGCTGGAAACTAACGGTCATCAGAATTACGTCAACTGGAACCAGATGCTGAACTACAAACCGTCGTCGGGTGCGCCGTGGGCAAAGACTGTGCAGGGAGTATTTCATTTAGATAAGGATTATTATAACAGAAGCGGCGGTATTTTTGATATTTCGCCACATTACGAGGAATGGTTTAAAGTTTAATTTTAAAATGTACTTAAATGAACGAGCGTTTTTTAGAACTCATTGAAAAGAGTATCAAAGCACACTGGGAACTGCCTGCTTTGACTGATTATAAAGGTAATACTTTTTATTACAAAGATATGGCTAAAGAAATCGCCAAACTGCATCTTGTTTTCAGGCAGGCTAATATCTGCAAAGGCGATAAAATAGCATTGATGGGCCGGAACTCGTCCCGGTGGGCGATTAGTTTCTTCGGAATTTTATCATATGGCGCCGTTGCCGTTCCTATTCTGAATGATTTCAAATCCGACAATGTACATCATATCATCAACCATTCCGATTCAAAACTGTTTTTTGTGACCGACTCGAATTGGGAAAATTTAGACAGGCTGGCAATGCCTGAAATAACATGTTATATTTCTTTAGACAATTTTTCCGTCATTTATTCACAACAACCTGAAATTAAACAGTTTTGTGAACAGATTGACGCCCGTTTTCAGGAACAGTATCCGGAATCCTTCACGCCGGAACATGTGAAATATCATATCGAAACGCCTGATGAATTAGCTCTGCTGAATTATACTTCCGGGACGACCGGATTATCGAAAGGCGTTATGCTTCCGTTCCGAAGTTTATGGGGTAACACGCGGTTTGCTGCTGACATGTTCCCGTTTGTTCATGCCGGCGACAACTTTGTTTCCATGCTGCCGATGGCGCACATGTACGGACTGGCGTTTGAAATTATGCACCCAACCAATAAAGGATGTCACATTCATTTTTTGCCGCGCGTTCCCAATCCCAAATCGGTTATTGAAACTTTTTCCGTAGCCCGGCCCACTTTGGTGATTGCCGTTCCGCTCGTTATCGAAAAGATTGTCAGGAATAATGTGTTTCCGATTCTGAAGCAGACCAAAATGAAAATTCTGCTCAAAATACCTTTGATCAATCAAATCATAAAGAAAAAGATACGCACAAAATTAGATGCTGCTTTCGGGGGTAATTTCTTTGAAATTGTACTTGGCGGAGCGCCTTTAAATAAAGAGATTGAAACATTTTTGAAATCAATAGGATTCCGGTATACGGTCGGGTATGGCATGACGGAATGCGGGCCGTTGATTTCCTACGAACCGTGGAAAACCTTTAAACCCGGTTCTGTAGGCAAGGCTATTGACCGCATGACGATTAAGATTGACTCGGCTGATCCTGAACGCAAAACCGGTGAAATTTTAGTGAACGGTACGAATAATATGCTGGGTTACTTTAAAAATCAGATGGCCACAGATGAAGTAATGATGGCCGACGGATGGATGCGAACCGGCGATTTAGGCGTCATCAGTTCAGATGGCTTTTTGTACATTCGCGGAAGAAGTAAAGCCTTGATATTAAGTTCCAGCGGACAAAACATTTATCCCGAAGAGATTGAAAGCGTCCTGAATAATCTGGATTATGTTTCCGAATCGTTAGTGATCCAAAAGCAGGACAAACTTATCGGACTGGTATATCCGGATTGGGAACGGGCAGAAAAAGAAGGTTTATCCGAACAGGGCCTTCAAACCATCATGAAGAATCAATTGGAAACTTTCAATCAGCAACTTCCCAATTTCAGTAGATTATATGAAATCAGGCTTCAAAAAGAGAATTTCGAAAAGACGCCCAAACAGAGCATTAAACGCTATCTCTATCAGGATGAGGAAAGTTAAACCAAATTAATAAGCTCTGTCGTCACCTTTTACCACCAGAAGGATTGTTTTCAAAATGATTTGTAAATCTTTTACAAAAGTCCAGTTTTCCACATAGAAGATATCGGTCAAAATTCGTTTTTCCATCAGTTCAATATCCTTTGTTTCGCCGCGATATCCACTCACTTGTGCCAAACCGGTAATACCGGGCTTTACAAAATGACGTACCATATATTTGTCCACTTTGGGCGAGTATTCATCAGTATGCGTCAGCATGTGCGGACGCGGACCTACCAATGACATGTTGCCTATCAAAACATTGTATAACTGAGGCAGTTCGTCCAAACTTGTTCTGCGTAAAAAATTTCCGATTTTTGTTTTCCGGTTGTCGTCAGCGGTTGCCTGTTTGGTATGAGCATCTGCACTAACGCGCATGGTTCTGAATTTGTAACAGTAAAATTCTTTTCCCTGCTTGCCGGTTCGCTTTTGTTTGAAGAAAACAGGGCCGGGTGAGCTTACCTTGATCAGTATGCCGATGATGGGGAAAAGTAGCGGAAATAAGATGATGATGGCCGTCATTGAAAACACAAAATCAAAACACCTCTTGACGACAGCATGATGCAGATAACTCAACGGAATATTGCGCAGGATAAAAACAGGCATGTGGCCGATGTGTTCAATGATCGGCAGTACGCCGGTATGATGATAGCCATAAAAATTAAAACCGGGAACAATATGAAAATTGATCACGTGGCTTTCTGAAAATTTGATAAAATCACTGATTTTCTCTTCTTCCGAAGCAGGTAAAGTGCAAAAAATATTGGTCACCCCATAATTTATAATAAAATCTTTTGCCTGTTCCAAATTGCCTAACAACTTTTTATGAGACAGGTTAGGATTGTCGTCAAAAAAACCGAGAATAACGATTCCATTGTAAACATTACGAAGCATTTCATCAAGGACTTTTTCGCCGAGCTGTCCGGCGCCAAGTATGACGCCTTTACTGATGGTTTTTTTAATGGTAAAAGTCAGAGCTTTTCTGGTAATCCATTGAGTACCTGTAAGCAAAAAGCAAGTAATTGAAAAAAAGATCAGAATAAAAAGGCGGGAAACGTCTTCCGCAATTTTAAGAAAGAACATACAAGTAATCAGAATCAATGCAGTAATGGCTAATTTGTATATATTACGCCTGAACAGATGAGGTATATGCAACTGCTTCACATCACTAAAGTCCACGCGGATAAGCGCAAAACTCAGCAAATAACCTAAATTTATCAATATGAATACCATACGATAAATAAAGGCAAATGGCAACTTGAATTGGAGGAGCATACTGAAAAATGTTAAATTTAACCAAAAGAGGTCTTCCAACATATACAGTAAGCTGATGATAATAAGGTAATGTCCTTGTCTTTGCATAGCGAATAATCAATTTATACAACCGCAAAAATAAAAAATATGAAACACAAAAAAAATATAAAACACAAAAATAATCATTTTTATCATCAGAAAACATTAAGGAGGAGTTACAGCGAATGGTGATTTTGCGGCGGCATTTACTGCTTGAATAATGTCCGGTAAATCCGTCGCGTTTATGGTAACTGAAGGCGCACCTCCCCAGGTTTTATTGGCTACATAAGGCGTTGTAAGTTTCGAGATGTCATAGCCTGTAATTGTTTTAACCCACATAGTCGCAGCAATATAACAACCGAGATTGGATAAATGTGTTCCATCATGATTCAGATGGTCGCCATGCACCCGATAGTTTTGAATGGCGGTGCCGGTAGGAATAATAAAATCAAAAACACCGGTTTTCAGTTCAGGTACAATTTTTGTCTGAACCGCAGTACATATCGCCTGATACATCTTGTCCTGATTACCGTAAGTACCGTTGTAATAACTTATGCCATCAGCCCAGGCCCAAGTCATGTGCCATCCTAATTTAAAATTTTTGTTGGTCGCATTTTTCCTGACATAATCAATTAAATAATCAAGATCAGCGTTATATGTTGAAGAAGCGCCTGATTCCATACTGGCTTGTTGCAGTGTAATCACATCCCATGCTTCCTGTTGGATCATCTGTAAAAGAGTGATACCGGTCGCTGAGGTTTGTCCGCCGCCGGCTAAAAAAGTTCTGCGTTGTAGTTTAGTGGATTGATTGGCTCTTGCATGTTCAGCATGATCTTTCAAAGTTCCTCCGCTAATAAAAGCGTTAACCAGAGTAATATTACCGGTTACGCCAAGTTGTCGTAACATATCGGACAAATATAGCATTGAATTTTCAGTATAACTGTTGCCTATCGCTAAAATTTTAATTCCGTTCCTGTAAGGGTCAGGCTGTCTGGCCTTACATCCTGCAAAAAAGAAAACGCTAAAGGCAAATAACAAAATTACTTTTTTCATACTGTTCTATTGGTTGGTCTATATTATATTGATGGAGCCGATCAGATAAAAACCATCCGCCGTCCTGCCCTTGTTGTCTAAATTATAAGTCGGTTTGGGGTCGTTTGCATTGCGGTAAAGCCCTAAAACCAGATGATAAGTTCCTGCGGGAGTGTCCTTAAAAACAACGTTGGCTGTGAAGTTTGAAGTAGCGCTTCCCTGGATAGTTTTAGCGTTCCAGTCGGTCGCAAACGAAGAAACTACCCTGTCACTATCGTCAATAAGCGCTATCTTGATCACACAGCCGGTCAACATATTGGTAACGCCAGAATTTTCGATGGAGAGTGATATATTCATCGTTTCGCCTGCTGAAACTTCTTCGGGATAATTTGCAGACATCATTGAAAAGTTGTACCCCATCAAATTGGCTGCTTCTTTGACAAGGTTAGGCTTTTGCGTTAACATGTACTGAGCATCACCATTCCAATGCCCCATCCCAATATAGCTTGGTTTATAATTTTTGATGTTATCTTTAAATCGATCATCGTTCCATGGTTTGCTTCCGACAAAAGACCTGAATGGTCCCAAAAATTCCCAAACAATGGGTTGTTTCCCTATGGCCATTTTTATTACATCCCCATTTCCTGAGTGACCTGAATTAGATTGATTGCCCATAATTCCATCATTCCGAAGACCAATACCATTATCGACTACCCATTGGTTAGAAGCAGTCAAAGGAGGTTCAACCCAGCATACAATCAGTTGTATGTTCTTAAAATTATCAATATAAGGTTGAATCAGTAACGATTGCAATTGTACATTCGTGATTGTTTTTGTATAATTTTCAAATGGGTACATGTGCATCTCGCCCCAATTTCCATAATTTCTGATGTCAATAAATGCAATATTCGGATTGTTGTCATATTTCTTTGCCAATGCTTCTGCAAATTTTTTACATTCGGCAACATACACAGGATCGTCCCAGACAGGAATGTAATATTTTCTTTCCGAACTGCCTTCGCCATTACCCATGGTATATTTTGCACCCTTGTCAAACACCCACTTCGGAGTACAGTATACATTATTACCGGAGGTATTAACATTCATCACACCGAAAGCATACTGTTTGCCACGCGCTGCCCAAAGAGAAATCTCGTTATCAATTGACGACCAGTTATAAACATTTTCCTGCGGATTTAGTGTAGACCAGTCATACCTTCCGTAACCCGTTGTTGCCAAAGCGATGGTTGCAGCACTCTGTTCAGAAGGAGATCCGTAAAGTATCCAACCCTGACCGGGATTTAAAACCACTGCTCCGCTTTTTTCAAACTGATGGTTACTGCCTTCTTTGTTGTCCTTACATGCTGAATGTAACAACAAAATGCTTGCCGCAAACAAAAAAATCCTTGCGGGTTTCAGGTTTGCGATATATAATGGATGAAAACTCATGGCGCTGATTCAAATGTAAACAACTTTTTTATTTCATTTTTTTATCGTTCATCATTCGTTCCAATTCGGCAATACGTTCCTGAGCGGCCTGTAATTTGTCTTCGAGCTGAGAACGTTCGGCTTTGAGTTGAGAGCGTTCGGCTTCGCCTTTTTCTAATCCTATTGCTTCGCCTTCTTCCAGTCCTTCTACTTTGCCTTCGTTTCGTCCTTTATGAAGCGCAGTGCGAATTTCGGCGTCGCGCATCAGTTTTTCGTCGGCGTCGCGCAAATATTGCGCTTTCTCGTCTTCGCTAAGCGCGTCAAACGCCAGTATTTCCCGTGCCTTATCAAGTCCTTTTGCCGTAAATTCATCTTTTATCCGGTTGTTTTTCAGATAATATATCCACTCGTCCAGGGTGTCTTCTGCCATGTCGTCGAAACCGTTTACCTTGATGATGTAATATTCGGGATACAACTCGCCAATAGCAGTTTTGCCGTAAAGTTGCCGCTGATCAGGGCTTAGCAGCAACTCATTTTGCGTATGCAGACCTTTGAAATTAGTAAAGCCATGATATACATAATCATCTCCTGAACCAATGTCAAAATAAACAATGTTTACCGAATATATTTTACGAACTTTGGAATATGCTTCGCCTGCAAAAATATGTTCTGTAATGGATTTGCTCACGCCATACAGCATACGGTGAAAATATTCGTCAATGCTGTCATATTGCAGTTCGATGATGACCAGCTCGCTGTCGTCGGCTTCGACTAATATATCCACTCTATTAGTTCTGTCCTCTTTTTTTGTCCTGTTTCCTTCGCTTTCGCCAATGTGTTTGATGATGATTTTCCGGCGAAGCAATTCGCTCAAAAAGCCTTCCAATACCTCGAAATTGGCTTTGTTGCGAAGCAAACGTTTCATCGCCCAGTCAAAGGAAATCATATTGCGTACCTTCATACTGAAAATGATATTACAATAAAATAAGAGGCAAAATTAAAAAAAATATTCATTGAAACAACCTCTTATTTCACATCTCTGTATAAAGCGCTAATATCCGGGCGATGCAAAAGCAGCATTAACCGCCTGCGCAATTTTAGTACGTTTTGTTTGATCAATAGATTCGCCGGTGTTGTATGGCAACGGTAAATTTGAAAAATCATATCCGGCAATGGTCTTGATCCACATTGCAGCGGCAACATGACTTCCAAGAGCGTTTAAATGCGTGTTGTCAGAAATATTAAGATTGTCTCCGAAAAGAGCGGTAGCCCTGGCGTTTTGAATGGCGGTGCCGGAAGGAATGATAAAATCAAAATCACCGGCGTTCAGTTTAGGTACAATCTTTGTTTGAACGGCATTACAAATGCCGTTATACATATTGAGTTGATTGTTATATGGATTTGAACCCCATTTACCATCTCGCCCGGTTTTCGCCCAGGCCCATGTCATGTGCCAGCCGAATTTAAAATTCGGATTGTGTGTCATATTACTGTTCACATATGAAATTAAATAATCGAGGTCAGCGTTATATGTGCTGGCTGTAGCTGATTCATCACTTGCCTGTTGTAGCGTAATCACGTCCCAGGGTTCTTCTTTTATCAATTGCAAAAGCGAAGAAGGAGTTGTTGTGGAAGGGCCTGTTCCACTTGCATTAAAGAGTTGGCGTCTAAGACCGGTATTCGTTCCGTTTCTTGCGTTAGTTGCATGTTGGGACAAACTTCCTCCGCTGATATAAGCATTAACAATTTTAATCGTACCGGTTACGCCAAGTTTTTGAAACAAAACATGCATATATTGCATGGTACCTTCAGAATAACTGTTGCCTATCGCTAAAATTTTAATACCATTCTTGTAAGGGTCGGGAGGTCTGGGGACGGTAACTACCTGACTGATGGTTGATGTATAGTCATTCCATGCGGGAATGGTTACAGCGATGCTGCAGTCGGTATCGGTAATTGCGCTGACAAACACCTGATAATTCGTGTTGCGCTCAATGTCAATCGGGACGTTTCCGGAGGTAAGCACAATGGTATAAACTGCCTGTTTGCCAAGATAGGTTCCGGTAACGACAAATTCAGTAGGGTTATTTTTACTGTTTTCGGGAACATAAAGCACAGGACTTGCCGAATGAACTGCCGGGTAGGCGGTCAAGCCGGCTGAGGCCGGCACTGAAAGCGTTTCAGTCTGGAAAACATATCCCGCATCAGGTGATTGTTTTACGGTTACCGTATTGATGATAAATTCGTTTTTGCTGAGGATTTCTATTTTGGCAACTGTCCTGATTAATTCAATCTGAACGCTGTAGCCGTTGACGTCTCCTTTGCCGCCCATCAGATACGGCGACTGTGGCATCAGCGTATAATTGCCGGTCATATCCGTCAAATCGGAAACGTTGGACGGATTTGCCGCTATCAGGTCAGAAGAAGGATTTGCAATTGCGTAAAGCGATTTGACCTTTTTGGAAATGGTCAGCGATACGCCGGTTAACGTCGGATTTGCTAACGCAGGAAAATTTTGTATCACATTACCCTGATCATCAACGCCATAAAGAATCAGATTGGTAACCAAATTTTCTGCCGGGCTTGCTGCCGACGATTTCAATGAAGACGACAGCGATTGTGGCGAAAAACTGACTGCTATCTGACGATCGCTATCATCAAATATTTCCTGTTGACATCCTGCTAAAATGCCAAGGAACAGGGTCATTATAAAAACTACTCTTTTCATACTCAGGATTATCTGATTTTACATGTTTTTAAGATTCAAAATTGACGTCGGGTATGATATGTTCATCGGCGGTGATCACGCCTTCCCATGAAGGTATGTCGATGGTGAAAGTACATTCCTTATCGGTTAATGCCGATACGCTAACCATATAACAGGTGTTGCGCACGATATCAATCGGCGCCTCATCCTTTGAAAGAACAATCGTATATGTTGCCTGTTTGCCGAGATATGTTCCGGTAATTTCAAATTCAGTCTGGTTATCTTTGCTGTTTTCGGCTACATAAACAGTTGTATTCGTGTTTGCAGGATAAGCAACCCTGGAGGAAGTAGCCGGCGCTGCCGTCGATTCTTTTTGGAAAACAAATCCTTTATCAGGGGTGTTCTTTACAGTTACCGTGTTGATCTGAAATTCGTTTTTACTGATGATTTCTACCTTTGCAATAGCCCTGATGAGTTCAATGTTTGCATTGGATCCGCTGACTGTCCCTTTGCCGCCCATGATGAATGGCGATTGGGGCGCTGCGGTAAAATTAGCGGTCATGTTCAGTAAATCCGAAACGTTTGAGGGAGTTGCGTTTTCTATATCAGCCGTTGGATTAGCAATTGCATAAAGCGTTTTGACCTGTACGGGAATGGTCAGTTTGAAACCGGTCAACGTCGGATTGGATATGACCGGAAAAATCTTTACAACCGCGTTCTTATCATCTACGCCATACAGGAGAAGCTTTGAAATCAATTCTTCAGCATCAGTTGCAGTTGATTTTGATTCCTGATTTTCGAGCGAACCGGCAGACAAATAAATCAACACCTGATTTTCGTCTGCAGGAAGATTTTTTTCACATCCTGCCAAAACGAATACACTTAAAACCAACAATAAAACAATTCTTTTCATTTTTTTCTATTTTTTAGATTATATTTTTTTTATGATGAGACGAAACATGATATTTACAATTAGGGTACAGGCACATAAGGTGAATCATAGGCGGCATTTACCGCCTGAACAATATAATTAAACATCGTTTGGTTAATTTCAACCGGAGCCATACCATTATACTGGGCAGAAAATGTGCCAAGTATGGTGTAAGGTACGGTTAAGCCGGTAATATCATACCCCGTAATGACTTTAATCCACATAGCGCCTGCAAGATAACATCCGACATTGTTTAAATGATCGTAGTCAGTATAACCATATTCCGGCGGCTTGAGGCCATACGTGGGGCTGGCGCTGTTCAGTACGCTGCCGCCGAAAAACTTGCGGCCGTTCTGAATGGCGGTGCCGACAGGGATGATGTAATCAAAATAGGCGCCGGAATTGGGCTTCAGTTTAGGCGCAATATTATTTTGATCTATCGTGCAAATTCGTTGAGTCCATGCTAATGGATTATCGCTTGTGTGGCCGGACGCCCATGTACTATGCCAGCCGACTTTATAATTCGTGTGTGGGGCGGATTCTGTTCTGATAAAATCAAGAACACACTCTATATCGGCATAGGCTGTAGATGGAAAAACGGGATTTTCCCAGCCTGTGGTTACCGATTGCAGCGTAATCACATCCCAGTTTTCTTCTTTTATTATATCCCGAAGCGTCACATTTCGTGTCCATATTATGTTCGAGCTCGTCGACGTTATATCAGGAAAAGTTTGCTTTTCAAAAACCGGATCACCATATTCATTTGTGCCACTCCAGTTATTGCTTCTGATGAAGCCGGCATGAGTACTCAATCCGCCTCCCGGCACATAAGCATTAACGATTTTTATGTTTGCGGTTGGTATTCCAAGTTGTTTTAGCATGACGTGCAGAAATATCAACGTGTTTTGTGCATAACTGTTGCCTATCGCTAAAATTTTAATGCCATTCTGGTAAGGGTTATCGGGCGGAGTGACTGGTTTAGGAACCGTAATTGTCTGACTGATGGTGGTTGAATAATCATTCCATGCGGGTATGCTGACGGCTACACTGCAATCGGTATCGGTAATGGCGCTGACAGACACCTGATAATGTGTATTACGCTCAATGTCAATAGGAACGGTTCCGGATTTAAGCACAATGGTATAACTTGCCTGTTTGCCAAGATAGGTTCCGGTGACAAGAAATTCAGCAGGTTTATCTTTGCCGGTTTCGGGAACATAAAGCACGGGATTCGCTGAATTTACAGCCGGATAATCAGTCAATCCGGCAGAGGCAGGCGACGACGGCGATTCCTGTTTGAAAACATATCCCTCGTCCGGTAAATTTTTTACGGTTACCGTGTTGATCTGAAATTCGTTTTTACTGAGGATTTCTATTTTGGCGACAGCCCTGATCAATTCAATCTGAACGCTGCTGCCGTTTATATCTCCCTTGCCGCCCATCAGAAATGGCGACTGGGGCGCATTGGTAAAATCGCAGGTTAAATTCATCAGCTCCGAAAGATTGGACGGATTTGCCGCTATCAGATCAGAAGAAGGATTGGCAATCGCGTAAAGCGATTTAACCCCTTTGAAAATGGTCAGCGGTATGCCGGTTGATGCCGGATTTTCAAATACAGGGAAATTTTGTGTCACATTACCCTGAGCATCTACGCCATAGAGCATCAGTTTTACGATCGAGTTTTCTGCCTGACTTGCCGAGGATAGCTTCAAAGAAGATGTCAGCGTTTGAGGTGAAAAACTGACCGTTACCTGACGGTCGCCTTCAATAAGCGCATCCTGCTGACAACCTGCAAAAAAGCAAAGGAGCAGGGTATATATTACAACTATTCTTCTCATATTCAGCAATATATAATGATTAATTATATTGAAAACTAATATCCACTTCGTAGTAGGTATTGCGTTCGATGTTAATACCTGATGCTCCGTTCATCAGACTGAAAGTGTGAGCGGGATTAATGGCGGCGCCATCATATTGACCTGCTACAGTAAAAACTGTC
>Ga0082212_10007490_pt1 | contig 14432 bp, 10 predicted proteins | sample TergutNt197P3_FD_71548 | JGI IMG/M metagenome (GOLD analysis project Ga0082212, IMG submission 71548) | Neocapritermes taracua P3 segment gut microbial communities from Petit-Saut dam, French Guiana - Nt197 P3 | ecosystem: Host-associated > Arthropoda: Insects > Digestive system > Gut ... | reverse complement strand
AAGTAAGCGTTAAATAATTCAGCGTTTCCCAAAAGGACGGAAGAAAAACAAGTGCCCAGATGTTTTTCTAATGCCCTGTTAAAGCCAAGCTCTTTCTTTTTTATGAACTAGCAATTTTTTGTAGTAGGAGCTCACTCTCGTTTAAGCATTCTCCATGGTTGATGCAGTAGAGTTCTTCGGTAGCCAAGGAGATTTTGGTCACAGAAAAATCGCTACCTTTAGGGTATATATAAAAAGTATCATCTATATTGCTAAGATCTACACAATCGCCTCGTCCCTTGTACTCATACTCAATGTGGCAAGAGTACAACGACTTTGGCGACCAACTGAGAGTAAATGTATCTGCTTCACAAACACCCGTCAAGGTGAAACCATCCATATTATGAGTCAGAAAACCAGGTTTATTGAATTTTACAAAACCTCTCGCATTGGGAAGCGACTCAATATGTACTTCAGCTTCAAAGGAGTAATTGCCGCTGACGACTTCCTCTCGCACATTGATTCTTTCCCATTCGTACCAATCGGGGATATGAGAAAACTCTGTTTCTCCGTTTTGCGCACGAAGTTCTCCCAATTCTGTCATATACCAGACTTTTCCGCATTGTTTACACCATAATTTGTTTTCACTAGAGGTCATCCTGTATTCAGCATTGCAGGCCGGACATTGATATAAAACTTTGTGTAAACCTTCTGCACGACGTTTATGTGAAATGCGTATACTTTTCTCTTTTTGCCAGGCAAAGTCATCATAAGTAAAAGCATTACTTAGGCGGGCGTTGATTTCATCAATAGATAAAGTCTGAGTTTCCTCCTGGGTAAGTAAGAGCTTCATTTCAGACTCCACCGGCTTCACTTTGCGGCTACCAACGTGCCAGAAAGGGGAATTGATGTGGTGGCCGTGCATTAAGAGCATAACCACTGGTACATTCATTTTGCGCACCATTTTGCCCAATGAAGCTGGCAAAACAGCCGAGGTGCCACAAAGCGAATATCGGGCCTCGGGGAACAAAACTACGATGTCACCATTGTCGCGAGCATGGAGCATATTTGCTACTAAATGGATACTTTTGACAAATTTGCGATTACAGATACCACCAACCGCACGCAGCAGCCATTCCATGCCAATATAGCCGTCGATAGCCACGACGTAATTTGCCCGGTGGGGAAAAATCCCTTTGGTCATAATCATAAAGTCCATAAACGCATTGTGGTTGCACAGCAGGAAATAGGGCGGTTTTAACCCTTTGGGCAGGCCGGTTTTATCAATCCGTGCGCGATGTTTCCAGGCTTTTGGGAAACTGAGCAGCCATGTCACCGGCGTTAGAACGCGCCATTGCCGGTTAGGTTTGCGCGCCAGGTCAAACCGGTTAAATCTTCCAATCATAATATAATAATCCTTGCTTCCTCATAGTCTAGTTATTTGTCAATCGCAGCGCCGGCAGATCAATCAATAGTTGAGGCGCATCTTGCCGCCTCGCCTGTGCCAGCCGGGTTGCCGTCAGTATATCATATGGCGCCAAAGTTTGCCAAGAAAAAAAATGAATGGAAAGAGTACAATTTCGGCTACCCCCTGACCAGGAGTAACATAGTTGCCGCGCATACGATGGCGCAAGGCGATGATGAAATTCATAGCTAACTAAGGCGATGATGAAATTCATAGCTAACTGATGATTGCAATAGCGAATCAGTTTTGCTACAATAGCCGCAAAACGAAGAAACTGGCGGACGGATATTTATGCTTTCTGATAGCCGCAAAGGGTCGCTTTGCATGATAGCGGCTTCAATATGCTGGAGCTTTGGCGGATTGTGCATAAAACTCATACCGTGGGGCGCGATGAGCATAATCGGATTTCGCGCCTTGTTCGCGGCTGCGGTATTCGCTATATACCGCAGGAGCGTAAAGGTGGAATTCACGCGCGGCAACGTGCTTGCGGCGTCATGCGTCGCCATTACGATAATACTATTCGTTTTTGCCAACAAACTTACCACCGCCGCCGCCGCCATACTGCTGCAGTTCACCGCGCCGATATTCATAATACTCATCCATCTTGTGTTCTACCGGCAGAAGCCGCGTCTCAGCGGGATCGTCGCCGTGATGGCGACGATAGTCGGCATGCTGCTGTTTTTCGCAGGGCAACTTGACGCCGGAGGGGCGCTTGGCAACATACTGGCAATAGGCTCCGGCCTTGCGTTCGCCGGAGTTTTCGTGTGCAACAAAAGACCCGACGTCAATACGGAGCAGTCGCTGTTCCTGGGGTTTCTCATTAACGCCGCAGTCGGGCTGCCGTTCGCGTTTTTTCAGGTCACGCCAGATATTCTGGCATGGGGCTCGATAATCTTTTTGGGGATCGTCCAGGTCGGGGTCGCGTATATATTTTTTTCAAAGGGCATCAAAAGGACGCCGGCCTTGCTCGCCTGCCTCATAACCGCTATGGAACCGATACTCAATCCGGTCTGGGTGGCTTTGACGATCGGCGAGATTCCCGGCGTTTTTGCGGTAGCGGGTGGCGTCGTGATAGTCATTACCGTCGTGTTTTACAACATCTGGGTGGAAAAACACCCCGAAAAACCGGAAACGATCTGAATCACTGCCCGGATACACCCTATCAGTATTTGACAAATAGGAACTTTATGTTAGAATAGCGCAAGCGGATAATATAATGAAAAACAATGAGAAATAAATCCGGATATCCGACGAAAGGGAAGATGTTAATTATGTCCAGAAAATCATTCAAGCTCATATCACTATTAGTAGCAGTGTTTTTGCTCCTGTCAGCCGCAGTAGGGTGCAACAAATCCGGCAACCCCGGCGATGGGCCTACGGCGCCGGACGACACGAATTTGCCTATCTCTATAGGGGTCATGGTCCCGACGTCGGGTTCCGAGGCATATTACGGGAACGATATGTACCAGTCCTACCAACTGGCGGTCGACGAGATCAACGCAGCCGGCGGCATATTGGGGCGCCAGCTTGAGCTGTACCTGGCGGACGACGGGTGCGACGCGAACATGGCCAGCCAGGCCGCGTCGAGGATCATATCAAGAGGGGTTGACTTCGTCGTCGGCGGATATTGCTCCGGCGCTACTATTCCCGCTCTGCAGCAGTATTACGACGCGAACCTGGTCATGCTGGTCTCGGCAGCTAATTCCACAGACATAACCGCTCTGGGGCTTGAACAGTCATTCATGCTTAACAGCCCGGGAACGCACGCCGCAGTCACCCTCACAGAACTCTGCCTGTCTCTCGGGACGCAGAGCGTGGCGCTAATACACCAGGGCGACGCGTACACGAAGAACCTTTCGGATATTTGCCAGGAAGCCCTTCCGCAAAGCGGCATTCAAATAGCTACGATCCAGGTGATGGAAAAGGGCGCGGCCGACGTATCCGCGATCGTCACAGCAATCCGTAATTCGGGAGCTGATTTTGTCTACTGGTGCGGGTATCACGCCGACGGGTCAAACGTCATCAAGCAACTCCGCCAGGGCGGCTATACAGGCGAGATCGCCGTCGGCGACGGATCGGCGTCAGTCGAGCTCATCGAGGCTTGCGGCCCCGCAGGCGAAGGCGTATATGTGACAAGCCCCCCGTTCGTTGAATTCGCGCAAGGGGGCGAAAGGTTCGTAAATGATTACAGGGCAAAGTTCAACGTGGACCCGGGAACATACGCCACGCTTTGCTATGACACTATTTACGTGCTGAAACAAGCGATTGAGACAGCGGGATCGATAGATACGTCGGATGTACGGGACGCCGTCCAGAGGATCGAATACCAAGGTCTGTCCGGCCTTATCAAGTTCACGCCGGACCGCGAGCTTGCTGTTTCCAACTTCATCATACTGCAGATCCGGGGAGACAGGTTCGCGCTGATAACGCTATAGGCTATAGAATATAGGCGGACGGGGGTCAATAATTCGTGTTTTCTATATGGGAGCTTCTCCTGCAGCAATCCGTCAACGGCTTGGTCTTGGGCTCTTTTTACGCGCTGGTCGCGTTAGGATACTCGATGGTCTACGGCATTATAAAGCTGTTCAATTTCGCCCACGGGGACATATACATGACAGGCGCATTCGTGTGCCTGTCGGTATTTGGTCTCTTATCCGGCGTGGTGGCGGGATGGCCGGGGATCATATGCTCGATCCTCGCGGCTATGTGCCTTTCGGGCTTGTTAGGTTATCTGGCGCAGAGGTTTGCATACCGCCCGATGCTTAACGCTCCCAGGCTTTCGCTCCTTATCACGTCCCTAGGCGTATCCCTGATTATCTACAATTCCGTCATGGCGGTGACCAACAGCCAGCCGTTCTTCTTTCAGAGCGGCCTTGACAATTACGCCGGGATACAGATAGGCAATATATCGATCTCGTATATCCAGATAATCCTGCTGGTGATTTCGGCGGTCTGCATGATAGGCCTGACGCTCTTCATTGGGCGGACAATGCTCGGAAAAGCCATGCGCGCCATATCGCTCGACCAGGATACTTGCAAGCTTATGGGGGTCAACGTAAACAAACTCATAGCCCTGACTTTCATAATAGGCTCGGCGCTGGCTGCCGTAGCGGGCGGGATGTACTGCGTATATTACGGCAATGTACAATACAATATGGGCTACCTGTTCGGCATCAAGGCATTCACGGCGGCGGTCGTCGGCGGCATAGGATCGATTCCGGGGGCCATGCTTGGCGGGCTGCTGCTCGGGCTGCTGGAAGCCATAGGCACGCAGTTTGTGGGTTCGTCGTGGAAAGACGTTTTTGCTTTCGGGCTTTTGATAATTATTCTGATACTCAGGCCGAACGGGCTTTTGGGAAAGACGGAGGTCGAAAGGATGTGACCCAAGGTCGCGGGCAGCCGGGCGAATACCGGGATCAGCCGGGAATAGCAGCGGGCAGTCGGGCGAATGCCGGGAGCATCCGGGAGCAGTCAAAAATAAAGAGGGGCGGATTCTGCAATGAGGCCGGTAGCGCGGGTTTACGAGTTGCTGGACAACAAAAAAGCAAGATATGCGACGCTAGCCGCGATTTTTGCGATAGCGGCAGTTTTGCCGACGTTTCTTGGAACATACACGCTCAACGTTATGTGCAACGCGATGTTTTACATGTTGCTGGCGCTTGGGCTGAATATCATTGTGGGCTACTGCGGGCTCTGCGACTTGGGATACGCGGCAAAATTCGCGATCGGCGCGTACACGACGGGAATTCTTGTCAAGGTATTGGGCTGGAATTTCTGGCTTACTTTGCCTGTTTCCATCGTCGCTTCCGTGGCGGCCGCTATTATTATCGGAGCCCCGACGCTGAAGCTCCGTTCGGACTATCTTGCGATAGTCACCCTGGGATTTGCCGAAATCGTGCGCATAACAGCGCGCAATCTGAATATCACGGGGTCCGCCAGCGGGCTCAACGGCATTACAAGGCCCAGCCTGTTCGGCATACATCTGACAAGCTATACCCATTGGTTTTATGTTTATCTTGTTCTAATTGTCCTGTTTATAATAATATCGAACAGAGTGAGGCATTCGCGATTCGGACGAGCTCTGGCTTTTATCCGGGAGGATCAGGACGCCGCGCAGGCCATGGGCGTGAATACGACGCGGTACAAACTCTACGCGTATATCCTTGGCGCTGTCATGGGAGGGGTCACGGGCAGTTTTTACACAGTGCAGATGACCTCGATATCCCCGTCTTCGTTCGATTTCACCCAATCGATAAATATCCTGCTGGCAGTAATTCTGGGAGGCATGGGAAAGATCCCGGGCGTCATCGTCGGCGCCGCGTTTTTTGCGATATTCCCGGAACTATTCCGCGATATTCCAATTATTGGAAATATGAGGATGCTTTTCTTCGGCATATTGCTTGTCGCCGTAATGATAACAAGGCCGCAGGGGCTTTGGCCCGACAGGCTTGGGTCCGGGCGGAGGTGAAGCTATGGAATTGATGCAGGTTGTCGGCCTGACAATGCGTTTTTCCGGGATCACAGCCATAGAGGATCTGAGTTTCGACGTGCGCAAAGACTCCATAACTTCGCTGATCGGGCCGAACGGCGCGGGAAAGACGTCCGCGTTCAACTGCATGACCGGGTTCTACAAGGCGACCAGCGGCGATATCCTTTTTGACGGCTCTTCGCTTTTGGGGCTGCAGCCGTACAGAATAACCAATAAAGGCATTATCCGCACATTTCAGAACGTGCGGCTGTTTAAAAATATGACCGTTTTGGAAAACGTAATGAGCGGGGCGCACAGCGTAAGCAAGCAATCCGTCATGGGCGCGCTGCTCAGGCCGCCCGCTGCGCGGCGCGAGGAACGCGAGATACTGAAAAGCGCGGAGTTTTCTCTGGACTATGTGGGGATACTGGACAAAAAGAACAGTCTCGCAAAAAACCTGTCGTACGGCGACCAGCGCCGCACGGAGCTGGCGCGCGCCCTGACGGCAAAACCGAGGCTTTTGCTGTTAGACGAGCCTGCAGCGGGATTGAACCGCGAGGAAAAAGACAGGCTGGTGGAGCTTATCCGCCGCATCCGCAACGATTTTGGCGTAACCGTATTCCTGATAGAGCATGATATGGATATTGTCATGGAGGTCTCCGAAAAGGTGATCGTCATCAATTTCGGCAGAAAGATCGCCGAAGGCACCCCCGCCGAAATCCAATCCGATCCCGGAGTCATAGAAGCCTATCTGGGCTGCGAGGAAGACGGAGGGGAGGATCGGCAGGAATGAGCGACATGCTCCTCAAGGTAGAAAATCTGGAGACATATTACGATAAGGTCGCCGCGCTCAGAGGCATAAGCTTTGAAGTCAGGGAAGGCCAGATAGTCACGCTGCTTGGAAGCAACGGAGCGGGGAAAAGCACTACGCTGCGCACGATCTCGGGGCTCATAGCGTCATCCGCCGGTAAGGTGGAGTTTTGCGGCAGGGATATAACAAAAATGCCGGCGCACGCGATCACGGAGCTGGGGATAGCCCATATTCCGGAGGGCAGGCATATATTCAAAGACTTGACCGTTTTGGAAAATCTGGAGCTTGGCTCGTTTACGCTAAAGGATAAACATGAGCGCCGCCGCCGCCTGAACGCCGTGTATGACCGGTTCCCGGCTCTGGCGGAGCGGGGAAAGCAACTGGGCGGGACCCTTTCGGGGGGGGAGCAGCAGATGCTGGCGATCGGGCGCGGGCTTATGTCGTCGCCCAAGCTGCTGCTGATGGACGAGCCGTCGATGGGCATAGCTCCTCTGATAGTCCGCGATATTACCGATATAATAAAAAACCTGCACAAAGACGGAACAACGATACTGCTCGTCGAGCAGAACGCGAAGATGGCTCTCGGCCTTGCGGATTACGGGTATGTCCTGGACATCGGCAGCATAGTCCTTGAAGGGAAAGGCTCAGATTTGAGAAAGGACGAAAGAGTCGTCAACGCATATCTCGGCAGTTGACGCTCGGGGAATGCTTCGCGGAGCGCCTTGCGCAATGCGTTATAATGCCTTGCGGAACACCTTCCGGAGCGCAGTGTGAGCGCCTGTCCGGCCAATATGACGCTGAGAGCTTAATATGACAAAATCCGTTATGATAAAACCCATATCAATCATCGCGACAATCATTATCCTATCGATTGCCGGGACGGCGGGGTGCGACAGCCGCCCCTCAGCCGGACCGGGAACGTCGCAGACGCAGGGAACGGCGCCAGCCGATGCGGGACAGGTATCTACTATGGGCGGTTACGTCTCGCTGTACGACCCGGCGCATATCGGGTCTCTCGAAGCATGGGAATTAATGGCAGCGGACAGCCGGTCGGTCATACTGGACGTTCGGACCGAGGCCAGTTATCTCGAATATCATGTATCGGGAGCGATCAATGTCCCTTTCGAGGAACTGGCCGGTTTCGCGGCGGATAATCTCCCGGAAAAAGACCGCCTGATAGTCCTCTATTGCTTCTGTGGCGACAAAGGCGGATCCGCCCTGTCGGCAGTCAGGCTCCTTGCCGATTTGGGTTATGCCAATGTTTACTATACTGAGCCCGGCGACGAATGGGACTACGAAGGATCTACGGTAGATGGCGGCGCGGAGCATGATTCCGGCCCCCGTACCGTCAGCGGCGCCGAAGCAAAAACGCTTCGCGATTCAGATCCCGGAGCTATCCTTTTGGACGTACGTTCTCAGGATGAATATGACGAGAGGCATATAAACGGCTCTACACTTATCCCGGTGGCGGAACTGGAAAGCCGCCTGAATGAGCTGCCCGACAAGGGCGCGGTCATAATTGTGTACTGCAGGGCAGGGGCGCGCAGCGCTTCCGCGTGTGATATCCTGATAACCAACGGCTACACGAACGTCCGCGACATGCAAAGCGTGGATAACTGGCCCGACCCTTTAGTGGCTGCAGGTTGACAGAGAAAAAACAGGGCGCCGGGATTTATGTCCCGACGCCCTGAGAGTTTATAAGGCCCGTAACTCAGTATTTCCCGTAATCGTTGCTGCTGATATACGAGGATTCGTCGCTATCAAGCGCGGACAGCCCCCTCTTTGCAGGCCTTTCCGCAGACGGCAGGCTCCTGTACGTCGAGTTGCCGCCTTTGAGCTTGAATTGCGTAATGAGCTGCTGCAGAATATCGGACTGGCCGCTCATCTCCTCCGAAGCGGCGGCGCTTTCCTCAGCCGTCGCGCTGTTTTGCTGGACGACTTGCGCCACTTGGTCAATACCGATATTGATTTGCGATATTCCCAACGATTGCGATTCGGAAGCCTCCGCTATTTCGGCGATGAGCTGGCTCGACTCGTTTATGCCGGTAACGATGTCCGAAAGGCTCGCGGAGGTTTCTCCCGCGATACGCGAGCCGAGTTCCGCTTTTTCTATCGAGTTCTGTATCATATTCCCGGTATCTTTGGCTGCTTCGGCGCTCTTTGACGCGAGGCTGCGCACCTCCTCCGCGACGACTGCGAAACCCTTGCCGTGCTGTCCGGCGCGGGCGGCTTCTACGGCAGCGTTCAGCGCGAGAATATTTGTCTGGAAAGCTATGTCGTCTATCGTCTTGATGATTTTGCCGATGGAGTTGCTTGCGTCGTTGATATCCTTGACAGCCGCTATCATCTCATCCATCTGCTGGCTGCCTTTTTCAGCGCTTGCCCGTATGGTTTCCGACAGTTTTGCGGTCTTATCCGCAGTTGCGGCGTTCTCCTTGGTCTTTGCAGCTATCTCGGAGATAGAACTTGATAGCTCCTGTATGGAAGCTGCTTGCTCCGTTGAGCCCTGCGCAAGCGACTGGGCGCCGTTTGCGACCTGCTTGGATCCTGAGGACACCTGATTGGTCGAGGTCTGGATTTCGGAGAACATACTGTTGAGATGGTTGGTCATCTGTTCAAGAGACGTCCCCATAGTGTCTTTTTCGGAAAGCAGCTTGATATCGTTGGACAAGTCGCCCTCCGCGATCGACTCCAATTCCTTTGCGATATTCTCTATGTGCTGGACAAAAGAGGCCATACCGCTTACGACGTGCCCGATTTCGTCTTCATTCTGCGCGTACTTATCTATGACTGCGACGTCTTCCGGATCGAGGCTGATGTCGCCGGTTGTTCCGGCTTTATGCATAAACGCGGAAAGGGTGATCAGCGGCTTGCTTATGAGCCCGGAAATATAGAGCGCCACCACAACCGACAAAACCGCTATGACCAATGCTACGATCAGAACAATCACTATGGATCGGCTCATAGCCTTTCTGGCGATATTAACGGTGGATTCCGCATTTGACTGCATAATCGAGCAAAGCGCGTCGCACTGACTGTTTATAGAGGTCGCGCGGGTTTCCCCACCTTCGTAGGCGTGGATGGCGCCAATGCTGTTGCCGACGCTTGCGTTGGCGTATACCGAGTCAAAAACTTCAGTTTTGTACGACATGAATGCGGCGCGGAGATCGGAAACCTGCTTTAGATTGCTATCCTTTTCGTCTTTCCCCATCCTGTCATCAGTCGTAAAGGCATTCTCGAAAGCATCCAGGGCTGATGTGGCTTCGACAAAAGTCGTATTCAGCGCTTCCTGGCGGATAGAATCAACCGCTGCGGAGTCAACGGAAGCGTAAATGGTCATGTCCGATATCATACGGCGGAATTCGCGCATGGCGCTGACGAAATACGACAGTTGCACTTCGGCCTCAATGGGGTGGTCGATGGCATATTCATAGTGGCCTGATACGGTGTTCAGCTCTATAATGTTAAAAGTCACCATAGCCGCCATTAGTACGATTACCAGTATAAAGCTGATAAGCATCTTCGTTTTGACCTTCTGATTGTTGAACCATTTCATCTAGTCCAGCCTCCCATTTCATATTGTAACGCTAGCTAATTGTGTATAGTAAGTGTGGAAACAGTCGCATATTATACTTTTTTTTCAACATTATCAATATAACACAGAAAAACAAGCTCAGCAACCGCCAATTTTCCGCTGCCGTCCTCACCACCGACGCAAACATACTATCACATCCCCAACCTGTTAGCAAGTCGAAAAACATGTGGAAAATCAACGCAAAAAGCTTGACAAACTCATTGTTTTATGAAACAATTTACACAAAAAATAGAAGAGAGTTGGAAAAATCTGTCAACTTACCGCACCCGAAAGTATAAAGGCAACGCAAGCGGTTACCCCTGCAAAAAAGGGGTAGCCGATTTAGGATAAGAAATCGCGGACTGAGACAAAGGGGCTGATGCAAAATGAAACTTATATGGAAGCTCGCTATACCTCAAATTATCATAGTCGCGTGTCTTGGTTTGATCAGCTATTTTGTGATCGACTCGTCTTTTGTCGATATGCGCGAGGAGCACGTCAGGGATGTTATCGAGAACCGTTTTCAACTCATTGATAATGGGATTGTGAACAGCTCGCGGCAGTCCGTATATGAAGCGTCCTTGTTCGTACAGCTGCCGGCTGTCCAGGAGGCGTATGAAAAGGCGCTGAGCGGCGGCAACGGCTATGACATAGAAAACCCTGATCCGTACGCGGCGGAGTACCAGGAGGCGCGCGAGCATTTGCGCAGAGAACTCCAACCGATGCTTGACAGCTACTCTGAAACGACAGGCGAAAAGCTCCAGTTGCATTTCCATCTGCCCAACGGCCTTAGTTTGGCCCGCATGTGGCGAGACGGGACAGTCGGCAACGATGGCAAAGGAAATGATATTTCCGATGATCTCCGCTCATACAGATCGACGGTGCTCTATGTCATCGAACACGGAACGCCCGCATTGGGGCTTGAACCCGGGAGCGGGGGCTTCGCTATACGCGGGGTAATCCCTGTCACTTCGCCGGATGGCGCATTTCTTGGCACCGCAGAAGTCCTGCAGGACTTCAATCCCATTTTGGACGCCGCGACGGAGGAAGGCAAAGTCTACATAGCGCTCTACGCAAATGAAGAATTGCGCGAGTTTTCCCCGGAATTGAACAACCCGGAAAAATATCCGCAGACAGGCGATTTCATACGGGTGGTCGAGTCCAAAGACGGATCTTTGGAGCCATTGATAACGGCTGAACTGCTGGCCAGAGGCAGAGACGGCATATTTTTTGAAGAGAAAGGAAATATGACCCTCGCTACATACCCTCTTTCGGATTTTCGAGGGAATCAAGTCGGGGTGATCATCTGCGCGATGAACACAGAAGCAGCGTCAAGCCTTGCAAATACAGCGGCGTCAGTCATGACGGCCATGCTCGTGGGGATGGCGTTTCTGCCGATTATCGCGCTTTTGATACTGTCGCGAAGGCTGGTCGAACGTCCGTTGAAAATGATCAAGTCAAAGATCCAGGACATCGCCGAGGATCGCGCGGATCTTGCCGAGCAGATTTACACCAGGCAAAAAGATGAAATCGGAAAACTGGCCGGGCAGTTCAATACGCTGACAGCTAAATTGAACGCTATCTTGCATGAGCGGCAGGAAATGGTCCATTGGTACAAATCCATCCTTGACGCCATACCGCTCCCGATCACTGTGACCGACGCGGAAATGAAATGGACGTTTGTCAATAAATCGGTGGAGGAATTTCTGGGAACAAAGCTCGACGACATGCTTGGCAAGCCTTGCAGCAATTGGGACGCGCATATCTGCAACACGCCGGACTGCGGTATAGAATGCGCGAAACGAGGGATAAAGGAGACATTTTTCAAACAAAAAGGGCGTTCGCACAAGGTTGACGTTGAGATATTGAGAGACCTGCAAGGCGAAATCGCGGGATTCATCGAAATCGTGCAGGACATAACGCAAATCGAGGAAATGGCAAGGCACGAAGCCGAGGCAAATGCCGCCAGCCGCGCCAAGAGCGACTTTTTGGCAAACATGAGCCATGAAATACGCACGCCGATGAACGCTATCATGGGCATGACCTCCATAGGGATATCATCCGGCGACATAGAACGCACTAAATACGCATTGGGGAAAATCGAAGACGCTTCAGTCCACCTGCTCGGCATAATAAACGACATACTTGACATGTCAAAGATAGAAGCGGGCAAATTTGAGCTGTCCGAAGAAGAATTCAGTTTCGAGAAAATGCTGCAAAGGGTCGTCAATGTCACAGCATTCCGCATGGACGAAAAAAAGCAGGAATTTTCTCTAAACGTCGATCCAAACGTACCATCCGTATTGATTGGCGACGACCAGCGGCTGGCGCAGATCATTACGAACCTACTGGGCAATGCCGCGAAATTCACGCCCACCGAAGGCTCCATAAGCCTCAATGCCAGATATGAGGGCGAAGAAAACGGTTACTGCAAAATTCAGATCGAAGTAGTGGACTCGGGCATCGGCATCAGCCGGGAGCAGCAAGCCCGCCTGTTCAAATCTTTCCAGCAGGCAGACAGCGGGACGTCAAAGAAATTCGGTGGCACCGGACTTGGCCTTTCGATATCAAAAAGCATCGTCGAGATGATGGGCGGGCAGATATGGGTAGAATCCGAGCTTGACAAAGGCGCCACGTTTGCGTTTACGGTTCTGATGAAATGCGGCGACCAGCAAAGATACGAATTGAATGTCAAGGAGACGAACTGGAGAAATCTGCGCATCCTCGCGATCGACGATGACAGCGGCATTTTGGGTTACTTGAAAAATTTCGTTGAAAACTACGGAGCGCAGTGCGATATAGCCATGTGCGGCTCTGAAGCTATGGAACATGTCGAAAGAAACGGCGCGTATGATATCTATTTCATTGACTGGAAACTGGCGGATATAGACGCAGTGCATCTTACTAAGGTCCTCAAAGCGCAGGAACTGAATAAGAGCAAAATCGTCATAGCTATGGTATCCAGCGTTGAGTGGGAAGATATAGAAGATAACGCCAAAAAAGCCGGGGTCGATAAATTCATTGCTAAGCCTCTGTTCCCATCCATGCTGGTCGACACGATCAACGTATGCCTTGACATAGAAACATTGGATGCAGCGGCGACGGCGCAGGACGCCGATGGAGCCGGAGGTCGATTCGACTTCGCCGGGCACACCCTTTTGGTCGCGGAGGACGTTGACATAAACCGGGAAATAATGTCCGCGTTGCTTGAAGAAACGGGCGTCTCCATAGACTTTGCCGAAAACGGGACGCTGACGGTTTCCATGTTCGAGGCGCAGCCGGAAAAGTACAGTTTGATCCTGATGGACATACAAATGCCTGAAATGGATGGATATGAAGCGACGCAAGCCATACGAAACTCTGGCTATGAGAGCGCGAAATCAATTCCGATAGTCGCCATGACAGCGAATGTTTTCCGCGAGGACATTGAAAAATGCCTTTCGGCAGGCATGGACGACCATATAGGAAAGCCAATAAATACGGAGGAGCTATTTAGTAAGATAAGCAAATATATAACCTGAAGCCTCCATAGAAAGCGGTGTTTCAGCCATGCTTGGCTCTATATTTCGTGTTCTTTCCGGACCCCGCTTTGTCCACCGCTCCGTTTCTGACCATCACGGCGAGAGCCGCGTTCCTATTTCCACCGGGACGCGGCTCGCCGCTGCATCAAAAAAGCTGAGGACGGAACGTCCACAACCGAAAAGTTAGCAGCCCTACACTACTCCGAAATCGTATAGTCCGATAAAAACGGAGCGCCGCTATACGATACTCAGATCCTATAACGGCCCTCCGACTGGTCGGAGTGCGGGGACTTGAACCCCGGGCCTCTTGACCCCCAGTCAAGCACGCTACCAACTGCGCCACACCCCGAAATATCGCTATTTTAACTTATGCACCGAAAAACCGCGCCGCCGGATTTGCGATTATTATTTTCGCCTGAAAATCATTGTAGCATAGCGTTTTTCTGTTTACAAGAACTTTTTCTTTTAAAACTGCGCCTCTCTCGCAAAGTACGTTACACTTCACAGAGGGGTAGCCGGAATTGCGCTATTGCGCAGCGTGAGCGGAAGCTGAGGTCGGCAGGAGCATATCCCGGGGTAGGGATGGGACATTTAAAGCAGGGGGACGGTTCGTC
>Ga0082212_10007489_pt1 | contig 14432 bp, 10 predicted proteins | sample TergutNt197P3_FD_71548 | JGI IMG/M metagenome (GOLD analysis project Ga0082212, IMG submission 71548) | Neocapritermes taracua P3 segment gut microbial communities from Petit-Saut dam, French Guiana - Nt197 P3 | ecosystem: Host-associated > Arthropoda: Insects > Digestive system > Gut ... | reverse complement strand
TGATCAAACTACCGCCCAAAGGCGAAGAAACTATTGGTATCGGGTTCAACAAGGAGAATGAAGAATTGGCATTTGAGGTCATTCCAAAAACAGGGAAGGAAGAAAAACCGGTGTTAAGTTGATTGTCAGTTGAATCTACACAGTTGGTCGAAAATAAAAAATCATTTGGTAAATCCGATTATACTTTTTATATTTGCGCACATTATTTTTATGTGTTTATCTCTGATAAAAAAGCACTAAAAAGTAGATTTTTAGTAATCAACATGAAGTTTTTTTCAAAAAAAAATATGTCTCAAATGCCTGTCATAGATTGTGATTGGCACGGTATTTGCAGAGAGAGAGAGAGAGAGAGAGAGAGAGAGAGAGAGAGAGAGACTAAGAATAGATACATTATCGTCGAAAGCGCAAGTATCGCGCTTTTTTGTGCGCGATATTTTCCGAAATTTTTTATTGCCGCAGCTTTGTTTTGGCATTGCTGTGGTTTTTTTGTTTCACCTAAAATATAATTCCCTTATGTTAAATCATTTAAACAAATAAAGCCTATGGTTAGAAAACAGTAGTTTTTAGTATTGATTCACCAAACTTATGATTTCAGGATGAGATGATCATCCGACAAACTTTAAATAATTTATGTAATAAAAATAATTAATGTATGAACAAATTTAGTTTATTTGATAAAATTAAAGCGTGGAAAAGCATATTATGCGTTTTTCTATTATCTTTTTGTACATCAGTGGTTTTTGCCCAGCAGGGTATTACCATCACCGGAACGGTAACCGACGAGTCCGGTGAAACATTGCCGGGAGTAAATGTGCTGGTTAAAGGCACTTTAATCGGGCAGGTTGCTGATTTTAACGGTAAATACACCGTTACCGTTCCCGGCAGGGACGCCGTTCTGGTTTTTACCTTTGTGGGATATGCCCCGCAGGAAATCGCTGTGGCCGACCGGCAGATCATCGACGTCATCATGAGTGAAGACGTAGCACAAATTGAAGAAGTGGTGGTGGTGGGTTACGGAACGCAAAGAAGGGCAACCCTGACAGGTTCTGTGGCACAGGTAAGCGGGGATGATATTCTTTCGCGCCCCAACAACAATGTTGCCAATACTTTGCAGGGAATGATGCCGGGCGTAACGGTATTGCGCGCCACCGGTCAACCCGGCAGCGAACACGCTACCATGCGTATCCGCGGTTTCACATCGGTGAACTCATCGGGCGTAATGGTGCTTGTTGACGGCATAGAAGGCAGCCTTACAAATCTAAACCCGGATGATATCGAAAGCATTTCGGTACTGAAGGACGCCGCCGCATCTATTTACGGATCGCGTGCAGCAGGCGGTGTGATGTTGGTAACCACCAAAAAAGGCTCTGCTCAGAAGGTGAAAATCAACTATAACGGTTCTTACGGCGTCAGCGTACCGGGCATCATGCCGCAACGTATGCCGCCCTGGGAAGAACAATACCATATCCTGCAACACAGGATTAATATGAATGGTATCATTGAATTTCCAGACGATTTTACGGAATGGTTGTCTAATCCCAATTACTTCAGGGATATTCACCCATCGGCAGGTAATCGTTATCAGTCAGCCATCGGGAACTCCAACTGGATAGTGGATGGTTTGAACAAGTATACCTCAACGCAGCGTCATGCTTTGTCGATAACCGGCGGACACGGAAAAACCAGTTATTACCTCTCGGGCGGATATTACAACCAAAAAGGCCTGCTCAAGTACGGACCTGACAGCAACGACCGGACAAACCTGCGTATAAACCTGAATACCGAAATGAACAATTACATTGATTTCAAGTTGAGTGCAGCGTATGAGTACAACGTTACCTATCGTAATTCTGTGAGTCACGAGACCATCATGGAGGGTTTATTTACTGCCCGCGGAAGAGAAAATATGTATCTCCCTGAAGATGATATCAATTATGCAAAAGACCCTTACAGCAGCGACCTTTACGCGAATCCCATCAGAACCATGAAGTTTGCCGGTACCAACACCAACCAGCAACATTATGTGAATGGCCAGGCTACTGTACAAATCAAAAATGTGGTGAAAGGACTGACCCTTGATCTCAACGCCTCGCGCCGTTTTGGTATACGCAATAACCAAACCAACTATATTGCCCTATACGGACAGGGACGTAACGGACGGCGCGGCGACACTTATGATGTCAACACGCCCAACAGCAGTGTGCAAAAACTCAAAGAAACCACCGCGCAGGATAAATTGGAGGCGTTGGCGAACTACCGCGTTAAGTTCGACAATCATTCGATTGCCGTGATGGGCGGAGCGTCATACGAACAGTGGACGAGAGACCGTACTGACGTTCGTGCTTACGACCTGCTGTCTGACGAACTTTTCAGCTTTAATTTCTACGACTCCGGAGTCGCTACCAATTCGAATCTCTCTGATGAAATATTTCAGTGGAAAATGGCTTCGCTCTTTGGTCGTATCAACTATGATTACAGTAACCGTTACCTGTTGGAATTTGTTGCCCGCTACGACGGAAGTTCGCGGTTAAAACCCGGCAGTCGTTTCGGATTCTTCCCCGGCGCATCGGTGGGATGGGTCATCAGCGAAGAATCATTTTTCGAAGGAGCAAAAAATATTGTCGACATTCTGAAACTGCGCGCCTCTTACGGGCAGGTGGGCAACAGCAACGCCATCAGCGGTTTTTATTATCCCCATATAGGAATGATTTACAGAGGAAGCAACTATATGGGCAGCCGCATGTATTACAGAAGAGAAATGCCTTCAACCGACGTGATGTGGGAAAGGGTAATCAACACCAATGTGGCAGTCGATATGTCATTTTTGAAACGCAGGCTTAACCTGACGGCCGAATACTTCTGGAAGAAAAACCAGGACATGCTTTCGACAATGGCGCCGGGTAACATTGCGGGAATTGAAGTTAATCCCAGAGAAAACATTGGCGTATTGAAAGTCTGGGGTTGGGAAGTTTCAGCAAGCTGGCGCGACCGGATCGGCGATCTGCGCTACAATGTGTCATTCAATCTCGACGATAGCCACAACGAATTGGTAGAATATAAGGGAATCAGCACTATAGCTGCCGGAAATGTACAAAATCTAGAAGGTTATCCGATGTACACCCTTTGGGGCTACCAAACCGCAGGATTTTGGCAAAGCCGCGATGAATACCTTGCCTACAAGGCTGCCAATCCGGGATATGAAAATATTGATCAGGACGGACGCCTGTCCGGCGGCGATACGCGGTATGTGGCTCAGGGCAAGGCCGATCATAAGATCGGCGCCATCGGAGGCGGAACTCCCGATGATCCGGGTGATCTTGTTTATCTGGGCGATTCTTCTCCGCACTATGCCTTTGGCATCAATCTGGGCGCGCAATGGAAAGGCTTCGACTTTTCGTGCTTCTTTCAGGGAATTGGGAAACGGCAGTTCTTTATCCGCCAGCAGCATTTAACGCCTATGGGCTCCTCTGCGCAAATGCCCTGGACCATCAACAGGGATTACTGGAGGGAAGACAACAAAGGCGCCTATTTTGCACGCTTGTTTGAAGCAGGTACTTTCAATTATCACTACGCTGACCGCTGGATACAAAACGGAGCCTACATCCGTCTGAAAAACATTCAGCTGGGATACACCATACCCATTGCGAAATATGTTCAGTCGCTCCGCGTATACATCACCGGCAACGACATATGGGAACATACCAAAGTTGTGAAAGCATGGGATCCCGAGTATGGTAACAATACGGAAACCCGCACCGGCACTTCGGATATGAACAACAGGATCGGCCGTAACTATTATCCGTTTATGCGTACATGGACGGCAGGCGTTAATTTAACATTCTAAATGATTGAAATATGAAAAATATATTGTTTTTATTCTTATTTGCGATGGTTTTGGCAGGTTGCGACAGTATGCTCGACGTGAAGCCGCAAACCGACCTTTCAGACGCGAATTTCTGGTTAACCGAAACGCATCTCAAAGGAGCTATACTCACGCTGTACAATGCGCTCCCGAGTAAAGATTTCGATTCCCGTGCTGACGACATGATTACCCTGGCCTCTGGCCTTAACAGCGCGAACTCGATGATCAGTTCCGGCCGATGGTCGATACCCGGTACAAACAGCAACTGGACCGATCCCTACCGGCGTATTGCCTATGCCAACAACATTATCGAAAATGTACCCAATTCGCCTGTTGACGAAAGGATTCGCGACCGCTATCTTGGTGAAGCGCTGTTTTTCAGGGCATGGTGGCATTTCGACTTGGTGATGAAATACGGCGATGTGCCGTTGGTGCTCAAAACATTTAAAGAAACATCGGATCCTGATCTGAAAATGGGCCGTAAGCCACGTGAAACGGTCATACAGCAGTGTTATGAGGATCTTCGTATAGCGGCATTATATCTTCCTACCCGCGCCGATATGTCGAGCGTTACCGATCAGACTGACCGCCGTCGCGCCACCCGTTCGTCAGCTTTGGCATTGATGGTGCGCATTGGACTGCATGAAGGCACTATGGTGAAGTATCACGGTCTGGGCAGTAGCTGGCAAGCGCATATCGACGTTGCCATCAAAGCCTTTGAAGATTTGAGAGCGGAAGGACATCAACTGTACATGGGCGACGGTGCTTATGCTTACATAGGAGTGCTTTTGGAGGAAAGTACCGCCGCTAATCCTGAAATCATTTTCGGAAAAGCGCACGGTCCCAATGAAACGCCAGGTAACAACTACTGGAACACCAGCTATTCCTCCACAGCACAGGAAAATTGGGCGGCTACGCGGACAATGATTGACATGTACCTGTATGAAGACGGTTTACCTGGCGATAAATCAGCATATTATTTACCGGCTGCCGACGAAGCCTCGTTCAATCATGTGTTCGGTTTTGAAGCCGACGGTTCTACACCCAACGGACACCCCCGCGACCCTCGTTTACCGCTCACATTCTGGCGGGAATTTGATCCAGACGACAATGCGGCCTGTGTGGTAGCAGGTTTTCGGATAGCCTGGTCGATGAGAAGAGCCGAACGCTACAACCATTATTATAACACGACCAGACATGCGCCCGGATATAAATTTAAAAAACAACATGTTGGAGAGATGGCCGCCATTCAAGCCGGCGATACCCGCGACCATATTCTTATGCGCTGGGGCGAAATGCTGATTTCATATGCAGAGGCGCTGTATGAGCGGAACGGAAGTATTAGCGACGCTCAGTTGGACGAAACGGTGAATGCGCTCCGCGCCCGCGCGGGATTTAATGCAAAACTGACCAATGCGTTTGCTACGACCAACAATTTGAACATGCTCGAAGAAATTCGCCGTGAACGCACTGTGGAGCTGATGCTCGAAAACCGCCGGTACAATGACATCATCCGCTGGAAAATAGCCGAAGAGGTGCTTCCGAAGGGGCTTATCGGAAACCATTACTTTGATCATGAAGCAATCGAGCCAATGACAGATTTCCAAAATTTCACTGATGCCAACGGCTATCATGACGGCGTATTTGTGTATCCCGCGCAAAACATGTGGGTATGGGAACGGGCGAGTGTCCGATCTTTCAGACCTAACCGTGATTATTATTACCCGATACCTACCAACGAAATAAATAAATCGGAGGGTAATATTGTGCAAAACCCCAATTGGAGGGAAGATCAATGAGTTGTTTCATTCAAAATTATATAAAAATGAAAAATACAGTTAAATATATATGCGTAGCTTTAGTTATGCTGCCGTTTGCAGGTTGCGATCCATACGAAACATGGCCTATCGGGCTTCCCGAACTGGAACATGTATACTATGTTTCCAACGTAAAAACAGGTAACGGGACAGAACTGGATATCCAGCACGAGATAGCCGCCGATGGCACAGCCAGTTTTGTGAAAAGGATTCATTACAATCCAAACAATCCGCCTGCGCCTCAATACGAATGGGTTACCTCAAACGAACCCAATGTGACCATGCCCATGGACATTCGCTTCATTAGCGAACATGTACGCACGTATGATGTAACCACCTATTTTTGGATTGAAAACAGGAACTTAGCCAACCTGCCCAACACACCCGCCGTAAATGCAGGGTGGCCTAATGCATCTGTCTCACCCATAGCCGACCCGCCATCATTAATAGAAGGCACGGATTATGTTGTGCTTTCCGGAAGCGGCGCTACAATGACGCCCAACGCTCAGGGAGTCTATTCGCTCACATGGCCAAAGGCAGAAAAAGCGCAGCAGAGTATAAAAATCAAACGGCTTTCGTCAGCTACCGGCCAGTTAAGGTTGATGTTTCTGGATCGCAATCGCCCCGGATTTTCTGCTCCTAATGATGCTCCTGACCGCAATGATCTCGAAGTAACATTGTTAAATAACAAAACAAATGATTATACGGTTCGCGGTTTTTGGCATGATTACAGATATCCTGTAATTGTAAATTTTCGATAGCAGTTTGAACACGATGAACAGGAGAGCGCTTCCGCAAGGGAGCGCTCTTTTATTTTACCCAACTTGCCAAAAAAATGTATATATATGTCTTATATTTCTATAAACTTTCTCCGTGAAAACCAATTTCATTTCAACCAAAAATAAATCAACAATGTTAGTATAAACAGAACGGTTAAATGCAGTCTCCAGTCTCTGATACCTTCAAACCTTGCGATACCTCCTTTGAAATTCATCGTGGTGGTGGCTAATTTTTCGGGAGCTGTTTTTACGGTAAATGCAGATACGGCAAATAATACAATGGTGATGATTATTTCGGCCCATAATCCGCGGTATCCGAAGTTCAAAGTCAGCGGATGATGCAGGAACGGGAAAATCTGTTTACCGGTATCAGGCCCCAGCAATTGGTCAACAACGAAAACGGTTGATAATAAAACGCCTGTAAGAACCGAAATTCCGGCTCCTTTTGCAGTTACTTTTTTACTGACAATACCCCAGAATATGGCGGGAAATATGGGCAAAATCAGATAAGCCGTGATGGTCTGCAAATATTTGTACAAACCTTCGTCATTTTTGTATACAATACAGGCCGCGCCAATACCCAATATGGCAGCTGCTAAAATCATGTATCTGCCAACCGACACTTGCTTTTTTTCGGAAATATCGGGTCTGAATTTGACAATAAAATCCCGGACAATAAGCGTAGAAATAGAGTTCAGTACTGCAATCAATGAAGTGATGAGGGCGGCAAGCAAAGATGCAAGCAGTAATCCTCTCAGGCCTGTCGGAAGCAGTTTGTTCAACAGAAGTACAAAGGTTTGTTTGGTGGCTTCTCCTTCAAGTTCGCCGGGAAACAGAGCAAAGGCAATCACGCCGGGCAGCGCAAAGATGAATACGGGAAGTAGTTTCAGGAAAACGGCAAACATAGCCCCTCTTCTTGCATTTTTTAAATCCGGAGCAGCCAACACCCGCTGTACATTAACCTGATCAATACCCCAGTAAAATACGCCTGCATAAAATGCCGTAGCAAAAATGCCCCAAAACGGATATACCGCATCGTCGTAGGGTTTGGCGATACTCATCATTTCAGGAATCTTTTCAACCAATGTACTCCATCCTCCGACTTTATCCAGGCCAACGCCAACCATGATGATTCCTCCGACAATCATCACCGATACCTGAATCGTATCAGCATAAGCAACAGCTGTATAACCTCCAATCATCGTATAAAGGGCTACAATGATTGCGATACATACCACGGTCGACATGATGTTCCATCCGAGTAAACTGTTCAATACCAACGCACCGGCAAAAATCGTAAAGGCTAATTTGGTCATGATGCTGACGATGAGCATAAATATGGAAAAGAATGTCCGGGCGTGTTTGTTAAAACGTAATTCCAGAAATTCAGGAATCGTATAGACCTTATTTTTCATGTAATAGGGAAAAAGCAGTGCACATGCGATTCCCAAAGGTATCACCGTCAGAATCTCAACTGATCCTGCCGAGAGACCGTATCTGTATGCGTCACCTGAAAGTCCCACAAGATGTTCCGCTCCGATATTGGTAGCAAAGAGCGACGCCCCTACAATCGGCCAGGTGATGTTGCGGCCTCCGAGGAAGAAATTCGAACTGCTTTGTGATGATTTTTTCCGGTAGGACATATACAAGCCAAACAGAAGGCTGATACTCATCATCACTATTAAAACTATCCAATCGGGAAGAGAGAGGGATAAATTCATCAAACAATTAATAATTAACAATTAATAATTAACAATTAGGAATTGCGAATACTGCTCGTTGCTGGCAGGTTTTCTCTGTTTCATATTTGCAATTTTAGTTCGTTCAATAATAATTTATATACTTCTGTCCAATCCTCTTTGTAAAACTTCCATGATAAACATTCATCTTAAACCTCCATTTTCGTGGCAAACTTCATATAAATTGCCTTGTTTATTTTGATTTTTTCTTCCATTGGTCTTTTATTTTTATATCAAAATACAAAAAAGGTGTACTGAATTTCCGTTATTTCCGTATAAAATACCATTTAAAAATGCCGGAAGTTTCAAAAATCCGGCATTTTTTTTAATCCGGCATATTATTTAAGAGCATTTCCATTCGTTTTATCGACTGTATAACCGCCCGGACGGTGTGATAATTGATTTTCCATGAGTGGCTCATGTGTGTCCAGATGGGTTCGCCTCGTCTTGATAAAAGTGGAAACCATTCACCAACTCCCTTATTCACAAATTTATCGTACACAAACCGATGAACATTCTTATAGGCTTCCCAATATTTTTCATCTTTAAACAGGATTGCCGCATCCAGCAATCCAATCAGCACTTCGGCCTGCTGCCAGAACTCCTTTTCTTTGTCATATACGCCGCCCGAATGAGGGCCTTCCACATACACGCCGCCGTATTCATAGTCAATTCCGTTTTTGATGGTATGATCGTAAATGGTTCTGAATAATGAAGTATAGTTTTCCGGATCGGTTTTCAAAATTTTCAGCGCGTGAAGCAACAGCCATGCAAATTCGGCATTATGACCGTAACATGTATTATCGGTGGCATTTCCTTTCTGTCCTTCTTCCGAAAAGCGATCCCATCCCCAGATAATGTCAAATTTGATTTGCGGAGCAACCGTCCAATCTTTGAAAAACTGCGGGATTCCCGTTTTATATACCGGATGAATAATCCTGTTGATTAACAGATCAATATCTTCCAACAATTTCCGACGGTGTACTTCTTCGCCGGTACATTCGTAAAGGGTGGTAAAGGCTTCCATCAGGTGCATGTGGACATCCAAAGTTTTCCGATCGCCACCCTGGCTGCCGGGGCCGCAAAGCGTCCAGTCGCGATGAAACATTTCCCAATAGCCTCCGTACATGGAATCCACGCAATATTTCTGGAGCAGGTCAAAAACCTTACGGGCATATTCGATTCCTACAGGGTCTTCTGTCGCAAGTGTATATTCGCTCAGGGCATACATCGCAAAACTGTGTCCGTAGATAATTTTCCTGTCGATTTTTACGTTTCCCTTGCGATCCATCATCCAGTAGAAACCGCCGTTTTTTTTGTCCCACATTTTATTAATGAGAAAATCGACGCCGTGTTGCGCCATTAACGTAAATATTCCGTTACCGTAGCCTGCACGATGAGCCGATGCACAAGTGTACAGGCAACGTGTTTGCGCAATCAGCGACTTTTCGTCTTCGCCCGAATCCTCGCCGTCTTTGTCAAAATGAGTGAGATACCCGCCATCGTCGTGATCGCACATTCTTTCAGCCCAAAAGGGTAAAAGTTCTTTCAGGAGATGTTTTTCAGCTTCCTGTTTGTAATTGTTGATTTCATTTTTATTCATTGGATGATCGTATTGGGATGGTCAGTATTCACAAATATCACTTCTTCAAATCGAAGCAAAACAGCAAGTCATGATCTCTTATAAAGAGTTTGCCATTTGCCACAATCGGATGCGCCCACAGCTGTTTGTCATTTGAGGGGTCGTCTTTAATGCGCTCCGGTATTTCTATTTTGCCAAACTCTTTCCATCCATCCGGCGAAGCTGCCGCAACAGCGAGTGTTCCTTTTTGCATATCAAAAAGTATCAGTCGGTCGCCAACGGCAAACAATGAGCCTTTACCAACGCTGGCATCCTGAGTTTTTTGACTCCAAACAATCTCGCCGGTTTTGAAATTCTGACATACCCAACTGTCACTGGGCGTGCTGGGTCGTTCAGAATGACCATATATATGACCATTGATCAGCACAACGCCGCCATGTTGGTTGTCTATATTTCTGTTGGCATAAACTGTTTCAGCCTTAATTCCTTCGCCCTCTTTTGAAAGTCGGATACCCATACATCCGCAATTATATCCGTTGGTAACATATACCATATTATCATGGAAAATCGGAGTAGGAATGACTGCGGAGGGGCCTCGGCCTGTGACCTGATAGTCGAATTTCCACAACAGCTTACCGTCTTTTGCCGATATACCTGCAACACCTTTGTTCCCTTGCTGGATGTACAGACGGATACCGCCGACTTCAGCAACAATCGCTGAAGAAAAACCGCAGGGGTCTGTCCATTCTTTTGATCTCCATACCACAGCGCCGGTATTTTTGTCAAGCGCCGCCATGGTTCCGTTATCTCCGCCGGGTGTACAGATGACAAGGTTTCCATCCACTAAAGGCGACTCGCTAACTCCCCAGTTATTCCCCGACATGAGTCTGCCTCCAAAATCTGTTTTAAAATCTTTCTGCCAGATCATTTTTCCGTCAGCAGCCGAAAGACAGTGTATCTGACCGCCTCCACGAACAAGATAGAGTTTGTCGCCATCCACCGTAACCGATCCGCGAGGCCCGTTTCCACGGTTGCCCTGGTCAACAAATTCCGCACCCAATTCCTGTTTCCATTTCACATTGCCGGTATTTACATCCAAAGCAAACGCAAAATCTTTTCCATTCGACCCGCCCTGACAATAGAGCGTTGTTCCGACAATGGTAGGCGCAGAATATCCGAAACCTGCCTGCCGGAACGTCCACGACAGCGGAGGCTTTTTCGCCGTCCAATCCAGATTAAGCCCTGTCTCCTTTGAGACCCCTTCGCGATTGTGTCCGCGCCATTGCGGCCAATCCTGTGCATTCAAATCCATTGCGGCAATTGCCAGCATTGCAATACAACCCATCAATGGAAGCATTACTGTGTTTTTGTTAATGATTTTCATTTTTACTATTATAATTGATTTTTTATGCTGCAAACATACATGAAAAAATTTTTTTACCCAAATGTATCACATTTTTTTGTGCATCATTTCAAAAATTTTCCTGTATATGTTATGTTGCCTCTGCCGCCAATACTGACCAGTATACCCCCGATTTAATACAAAATCGAGCGAATTATACCCCCGATTTGAAACATATTCTCCAGATGTATACCCCCGATTTGAAACAAAAGTATTATCTTTGCAAAAAATGTTATGTACCATGTTTGAAAGAAATATAAGTATAGAATTGGAGCAATGGGTAGCGAAAAAAAACAATAAACCATTGATATTGAGAGGATCACGTCAGGTCGGAAAAACCACTCTTGTTGATAATTTTGCGAAGATGTTTGATAATTATCTGTATTTGAATTTTGAAAAAAATCCAAGCGCTATAACTTTATTTGAAAAAGAACAGGAAATTGACGAACTTGTAGCAGAAATTTTTCTTTTTTGCAACAAAGAAAACAAATCCGGAAAAACGCTTCTGTTTATTGATGAAATTCAAAATTCAAAAATGGCAATTACGAAACTGCGCTATTTTTATGAGGCGAAGCTGCCCGATTTGTATGTGATTGCAGCGGGTTCGCTGTTGGAAACCATGTTGAACAGACAGGTATCGTTTCCGGTCGGACGCGTGGAATATTTGGCAGTTCGTCCCTGCGTTTTCAATGAATTTTTGCGTGCTATTGGCGAAACACAACTCGAAAAAGCGTTGATAGACTGTAAAATACCGGAAGCGCTACACACTAAAACAATGAATCTGTTTAATACCTTTACGCTTATTGGCGGTATGCCCGAAGTGGTTGCCGATTATGCCGAAAATAAAAACTATATTGGTTTAAACAGTATTTATGAAAGTTTGCTGACAAGTTACAGGGACGATGTTGAAAAATATGCCCGAAACGATACGATGAGTCAAACCATCCGTCATATTCTGCAATCGGGGTGGAAATTTGCCGCTGAACGCATCACGCTGAACTGTTTTGCAGGGTCGTCTTACAGGTCGCGCGAGATGGGCGAGGCATTTCGCACATTAGAAAAAACCTTTGTTTTGGAACTTTGCTATCCGACAAGCGATACGCTGGCGCCTATAACAAAAGATTTAAAACGCTCGCCAAAATTGCTGTGGCTTGATTGCGGTTTGGTAAACTACGCTGCAAACGTACAAAAAGAGGTGTTTGGCGCTATGGATATTTTAGATGCATGGCGCGGAAAAATCGCCGAACAGATTGTGGCGCAGGAATTGTTGGCTTTGGACAGTCGCGTTTCAAACCTGCGAAATTTCTGGGTGCGAAATAAAAAGGATTCCGAAGCAGAAGTTGATTTTGTATTGCAATTTGATAACAACGTCATTCCGATAGAAGTAAAATCGGGACATAATGCCAAACTGCGCTCCCTGCATCTGTTTATGGACGAAGCGCCGCACAACATTGCCGTAAGAGTTTGGTCGCAACCGTTTTCGATAAACGGGATAACAACGCCACAAGGCAAAAACTTCAAACTGATAAACCTTCCATTTTATTATGTTTGCAGACTTGAAGAAATATTATTGACCAATCTAAAATAACTGCTCACAAAATCCTTCCTTTCCAAAGTTCCGACAGAAACTCAGTTGCAGGAAATATTTCAACGTCGTTCATCACACGTTTATACTTGTCCAGAGAAACAATGACAAGCCGCGCCTGCGGAAACTCTTCCTGAAATGCTTTTAACCCTTTTGAATGGCGCGATTTTACTTCGCTGCATGACTTAAATTCAATGGCAACACGTCCGGCGCCAACAATACAGTCGACCTCGTAGCCGCCCGATGTTCGCCAGTAAGTCAGTTTTTCGTCTGAATACGGTAAACTGTCATTTCTCCGTTGCATTGGGCGGCAATTTCCATAAAGCGGGTAAATGAAAGCAGGTTGCGCGAGAGGGCTTCGGCGCGTATTTCTTCGTTCAAATAATCGCCAATATACGCTTGCAGCCTGCGTTGCGGATTTTGCGCCGTATAATGCCGCGGCAGCATACCGTTGTGAATGGCTTTATGCAGGTCGAAGTCGGGAATTTCGGCGCTTACAAGCGGATACATAACCGTGCGCAACGCCCGTCCGCCCAAAAGATTTGCGCCGCACCGTATCAGTTTTCGAGCGCTCGAACCGCACAGCACAAAACGAATATTGCGGTTGCTCATCAACCAGTGTATTTCGTCCAAAAGTTGAGGAATTTTGCCGGTTTGTCTCGCACCCCACAGAAACAGAGAATCTTCCGCTGTTTCTTCTAACTTCAAAAACCTGATATACATAAGTCGTACTTCATTTTATCTGGATAAAACGCAATTAAATTGCGCAAATATATGATTTTTTTTGTTTAGCAACACAAAAAAATTGCTTTTCTCAAAAATTTTCCTTTCCTTTGCCCAATGAAAAAAAACTTTTTGACTAACACTAAAATAACTGCCAATGTAATAATAACAGCGTTTTTAAGCGCACGACGTTCGCTTTTTTAGCATCGGCTACGAAAAAATTTGAAAAAAATCGAAAAAAAATTTTTGTTTTATTGAGATTTGTCATAAAATATCATTATCTTTGCACTTTAAAATTGTAATTGTATTGTTGAATCTAAAAAGATAGCAAATGTAGAGATAAAGGCGTATTTATACGCGGACATATAGGTAGTACATAGTAGCGTAGTAGCTGCTTTGTCTTAGTTTCTCAATTTTTTCCAGTAACCCTCTTTCGTTTTTAAAAGGGGTTATATTCTCTAAGACAAGCGAGTGAACGTCGCAAGGTGCGGCGTGGATTGAACTTGTTTGAGAATATAGGAATGGAAAACCTTGAGAAACGGACAGAAAAAAAATACTATCCACGTCTTTTTATTTGTAAGAAATTAATAACAAGCAACTTGGCAAATATACAAATAGGCACTAATATAAAGCGATATGGTAAACGATTCAGATTTTCAAAAATGGCAAAAAGCCATACAGGGCATTGAGGCAGGGCAAAACAACCTCTCGCAAGATGAATTGTCGGCGTTCAATTCATTGCGTGAACTCTATAGCAACGGTGATTTTCAATCGAACGAAAGCGACGGTCATATCAAGATACTCAAAAATACCCAGTCGAGCCACAGTTCGCAAAGACTTTTGCATGTTCACCTGAAAAATTTTGTAGCCTTGTGCGAACAGCATTTCCAAACGAAGAAACAGTCAATAGCGGCTGTTTCAGATATATACGAGCGACAATCTG
>Ga0082212_10007488_pt1 | contig 14434 bp, 10 predicted proteins | sample TergutNt197P3_FD_71548 | JGI IMG/M metagenome (GOLD analysis project Ga0082212, IMG submission 71548) | Neocapritermes taracua P3 segment gut microbial communities from Petit-Saut dam, French Guiana - Nt197 P3 | ecosystem: Host-associated > Arthropoda: Insects > Digestive system > Gut ... | reverse complement strand
TCCACAGGAGTTTAGGCTCGCCCTGTTGCCACGACTTTAACAATCCGGTCTCCTGATAGATGCCGGTGCGATCGTTTCTCCATTGAATTGTAGTGTTTTGTGCAAACAGAGAGGTGGCAGTGCAGAAGAAAATAATAAAGATGGTTTGTCTCATATATGTTTAAATGAGTATTTTGTCTATTGAGCGTAACGCAGAGTTTGGGATTTTTAGAAGTACCTTTTAGAAAATGGCGTTTCGAATAGCCAGCTGTAAGGGCGAACATTGAGCGTCATCTCTGAAGCTGAGTTGCCACCTGCGTTGTACCACCCTCTCTTCCTTCTGCTCCTCAAGGGGTGTCATGTCGACGTCAATTCCTGCATATCCAAGATACTTAACATAGTCGATCTCTTTAACGGTGTCCACATATTCACGTATTTCGGTTAAGGATTGTCCCGCAGCACGTGCGCACACCTCCCAATACTCCTCTTCGGTAAATCCGCGTCCTTTGGCTTTGTGAAAATCGTGATAGAGGCTCCTCATGACGTCATCAAGGCTTTTGGTGTTGCCGCTCATCTGCCGGATGGCGAGATCGGTCAAAAGTCCAAGGGTTTGCCCTTTGGTATAATAAGAGATGCGGGTATCTCCGTTGGCACTTCGGTTAAAGAAGTTGAGCCAAATATCATAACTGCTCTGACGCAAACTCATGTGGTTTTTTCCGGAGGCATTCTCGATACTTCGGATAGGGTTATTGTGCTTTCTGAGCGCCTCTTCGGAGGTCATAATACCTGCTCTCCGCAGAATCAACCCTTCATAGTAGGAAGTAAAACCCTCAGAAATCCATAAGCCGGAGGAGAATACTTCTTTGTCGTAATCAAAAGGCCCCAATTCAACGGGGCGAATCGTCTTTACATTGTAGAGGTGAAAATATTCGTGGGTAATGAAAGAGAGAAGACTAAGGTAACCGCTTCGCTCACGGTTGCGAAAAGAGATTCCGAAGGATGCTTGAGAGTTGAGGTGCTCCAACCCTCCCCCTCCGGGACCTAAGAAGAGAAAGCAGTAAAAGTCATAAGGGACATCGCCTATCAGTGCAGTGGAGGCGGAGATCATCTTTTTCAAATCTGATTCAAAAGGGGTATTTTCCATTCCTTCGGGTGTTTCCATTGCCATTTCGTACCGCTTCCCTTCCCAATTAAAAAAGAAGGTAGCATGGTTGCCCATGAGGGTTGGGCTGTCGTAAAGAGTGTCGAAATCTTTGGCTCGATAACTATTTTTCAAATTTGCAACCGGTTCCAACCCCGTTGATATTTTTTCCCAGCCCGAGGGTAAATTGTATGTTACCGTAACCGGAAGATCCTTGCGGTTCTCAATATACATAAAAACACCGTTTCCCGGGATAAAAGCCCGATCAGCGGTAACATTGGCATCAGCCACGCTTCGGGCATTGGCAAATACTCGGTAGGATACCTTTATGCCTGTACCGGCGCCATGCGACACTAACCATCCCGATTTTCCCACTTTTTCCCACTTCAGTGGTTGAGCTCCGTTGGAAGCCTCAAAATCAACAATGTGTTTTGGATAGTCCATAATCAGGTAGTACCCGGGCGCCCATACCGGCAGTTTCAGCATCGTTTGCGTTCCTTCAAGTTCGGAGGCGTTTAATTCAATATTCAGGTAGTTCCCCACAGGGTCAATAGTAACCGTGTAGTGCATTTTGGGTGCAGCCAGGGCAATACACCACATCAAACAGGCGGCAATGGTGATTGTGAACTTGTTTATTCTGAGATTTTTCATGGTTAAAATGTTATGTGTTATTGTTAATAATATATAAAACAGACAGTAAATATAGAAAATATTTACTGCAAAGGTACACTTTTTAGCAAAAAAAGAGGCTGTCGAAACAGCCTCTGTGCAAAATTAAGATGTTTTTGTACCCTTTAGAAATTTTTTAGTCCATCCTTATACCTGCAGGTACTTCAAATTTACTTGCAGGTGGAGCATTCAAGTCAATGGAAACGATGCGGGTAGAGGTCTTAATAGGTCCCATCATTCCATCGCACTTCATAGGAAGGGTGCCGTAACTCAGGCAAATCATATCCATAGCCAAAGCGGGATACTTCACCTGTGTCTTTTTACAGGTATAACCCATATAGATCTCTTGACCTAAATCTATCACCTCCATGCCACTTTCTGGATCTCCTCCTAAAGCAGCGGCTATCAAAGCATTGGGATCGTCTGTGGCATCATCGCTTATGAAGTAGGATCCGGTCTTCTCTGTCAAATCAAGATGCCAATGCTCGTTCCCTTTGATAATGTGCATTTTATCTACCTTAACGCTCATGCCAAATACTTTCATCTCAGATTTATCTTCAATCGCCTGCCACTGGCCGGAGCGGGTAAAGTAAACCGTTTGTTGTGCTTCGATTCCAAGCACTTCGGACACCATCACATAACTTCCCTGTTCAAAAGGAAATTTGGTCTCGTCTTTGGGTGCTGCGATCACGGGGCCATTGTAAGGTTCCGGATCCGAAATGGCGGTAGTGGCATTTTTATTTGCTTCGGCGGCTTGTTCGATCCCTTGTTCAGCCGCTCCTACCCCCTTTTCAATAGCCTTGTTTACCTCCTGTTCAGCTCTTCTTGTTGCAGCCCTTTCGGCGGTTCTTTCGGCAGAATTTTGCACACTCCTGCTGATTCTGTTCAAAATCTGCCCCTGTGCAGACAGGCAAAGCAATGTGAAAATACTTAGAATAAATATGTTTCGTAGCATCTTCATAAGATCGTTACGGAATAGAACTAGAACTTGAACGAAACGCCGACGTTGAGGACGGAATAGCCGTAACCCAATTCTGCAAAGACGGCAATAGCATCGGTAAAATAGTAGCGGGCACCGGCAAAGAAGCCGTATGAAAACCCGCTGGCTCCGTAGGTAGTATGACCGTGAGAAGATCCGGATCCTATCCATTTGGAGTTGGCAATGTCATAGCCCAAATGGAGACCGGCATACGTATCCAACTTATCAACCAACGCATAGTGAAAAGTCCCACGTGCACCGAGAACGAAATAAGTGGATTTCCAATAATCAACCCATTTAATTGATTTATATCCAATTAATCCGCCAACGCCGATAGAACTCTTTTCGTCAAAGAGATTGTCAATAATGCAATGGTCAAAGGAGGCGGTGAGTAGAGGCGTTTTTTTTACGCCGGTTCCGGTCCAGTTGCCGGTACCTAAATATCCGCCAAGACCAACGCCCAAACTGACCACGTTGTCCCCCTTTAAAAAGGTGGGTTGTTGTGCCGAAGCAGATACAATCATGCCAAAACTTATGGCAAGGGTTAGAAACAAATGTTTTTTCATAATGTTAAGTGTTTAAATGTTATTAATTTGTAGTTATTATCCATATGCTATATTTGTTGCAAAGATTCACATTTTTTTTGAAATTACAATCCCCTATAAAAAATTTCGTTAGCAAAGATAAACAGTTTCTTACAATCCGCAAAAATAGAGCAAACTGCCCAGCGTCAAGCCAACACACAACTTAATTACTTTGGCTTTTACAAAGGCACCTTTGCTTTCGGCAAAGAGCGGGAGCGAGGTGTGTCCCTCCTGAATAAAGAAGTTGGTAAACAGAACGCTAAAGGGGGCTGCACCGGAGGTGTAGAGGGCGATAAAGATAAGATGCGGACCTGATTCGGGGATCAACCCGATGAGTGCGGCAAAGAGGAGGATAAGGTAGCCGTTTTGTCCCATCCATTCATCTAATTGGAGATAATGTAATCCGATGGCGATGCACAAAAGCGCTCCAAGAGTCCAAAGGAAAATTTTGAGCAGATGCCTTTTGATGATATGTCCCCAAAGGTGTTCGCAGATAAAGTGATTGCTTGCTTTTATGGTGAGAATTAGCGTGATAACACTTAGTATGGTAAAGAGGAGGTTGAGCCATCGTTCACTAAAGATGTTGAGGTGGTTAGCGTGGGAATTCGGCGCTTCAAATGCGGTGTCGGACAGGTGCGCATCGTGCTCCAGCAGTCCCAGCCCCATGGCGAGGATAAAGAGCAGCAACCCAATCAGGAGCGAGGCGCGTTTGGGGTCGATTCGGCGGATGTTCTCTCTCCAGTCGCCCCATACGGCGGTGTGCGCTCCGTGGCTACATCCCTCTTCATGGTGCAGGGGGTAGTGTATTTCTGCAGGAAATGGCGCTGCTCCCCTCTTTGTCCATTTATCTGTGAACCACCCAATTATTAGCGCTAAAAGAAAAAGAAGGAGCGTCAACACCGCTCCGATTTTGGGAACTGTGGCAAAGAGAATAAATGCTTCATCTCCCATAGTGCTCACCATCATGGCAATTAAGGCACCAAAACTGACGATTCCGTGGGCGTAGAGCGACACGGCGGCAAATCCGCCAATACAGCCCGGCACCAAGCCCAAAAGCGCTGCCAAAGCAATCTGCCTGAAAGGTTTGTTTTGAAGTCGAGTAAAAGATTGTCCCTGCGAATAGATGTGGATATACTCTATCAGCAACATCATTACCATTACCAAACCGGTAATCAAAATGCTGTCTCTAACGACATCTGTGAGGATTTCGACTATTGCCGGAATTGTTGGGATTGCCATGATTTCGGGGGTGAAAAAATAGACGGAAAGAGGGATGAAAGAATGAGATTCACGAATTTAAACAGTTTCTAAATAGTGGGAACCTCTCTTTTGTCGAACAGTTTGACAAGGGCGCCGGCGGCAGCGAAGGAGTCGAGCGAACCGGAGAGCACTTTTTGTTCGTATTCAGGCAACAATGCCTCTATTTGGGGATTTCCAAAAAAGCGATTTTTGAGCGTTTCATGAATGGTTTCGTGCATCCAGTAGCGCGCCTGCTCGCGTCTTTTTTGCCGCAAATAGCCGTTGGCATGGGTAAGGGCAAAGTAGTTGTCTATTGTTTGAAGGATGGTGTCTAACCCCTTATGTTCAACTGCCGATGCAGTCAGCACGGCAGGCGTCCACCCAGATTCAGTGGGCGGAAAGAGGTGAAGCGCATTTTGGTAGAGCGCTTGCGCCAACTGAGCCTTTTCTACGTTGTTTCCATCCGCTTTGTTAATCACGATTAAATCTGCCATCTCCATAATGCCGCGTTTAATCCCCTGTAGTTCGTCGCCCGCACCCGAAAGCATCAAGAGGAGGAAAAAGTCGGTCATGGAGTGCACGGCAATCTCCGACTGCCCCACGCCGACGGTTTCGATAAAGATAACATCGTATCCAGCCGTTTCGCACAAAATAATGGTTTCACGTGTTTTACGGGCGACTCCCCCCAGAGAGCCTGCGCTGGGACTTGGACGGATAAAGGCGTTAGAATCGCTCGAAAGCGCCTCCATACGCGTCTTATCGCCCAAAATGCTCCCTTTACTCTTTTCGCTGCTGGGGTCGATGGCAAGCACCGCCAGACGACGTCCCGATCGGGTTAGAGCGGTGCCGAACGCCTCAATAAAGGTGCTCTTTCCCACACCGGGCACTCCCGTGATGCCTATACGGATAGAGTTTCCGGCAAAGGGTCGGCATGCCTCCAATACACTCCGTGCTGTATGCTGATGATCGGAGCGCGTACTCTCTATCAGTGTAATTGCCTGAGAGAGCATCGCCAAATTTTGGGAACGTATCCCCTCTATGTACTCTTGGGCACTATAGAGTTGTACCTGCTTTGTTCTAAAAAAGGAGGCAGCGTTGGGGTTGATCACAGGCGGCTGAACAACACCCTCATTAACAGAGAGTGCAGAGTCAGGAAGGTGGTGAAGGTGATGGTTGTTGGGCACGGGGGGAGTTGTCGGTTTTCGGTTGTTAAATCTCAATTTTCAATTTTCAACTGTCAGTTATGGGATAATAGTGCCGGATATCATGAGGGCGAAGATGGGTCTGGAGGGTACGTTGGTAATGATTGTGGCTCCTGTAACGAAGTCGCCGTTGAGTTTTTGGGTATCAACGGTAATGGTGATGGTGGCGCTCTTTCCGGGGGCAATCTCTTTGGGTATCGTTACCAAAGTGTAGTCGTTGGAGGGAGTCGCTTTGTGAAGGATCATGGGACTCTTTCCCTTATTGGAAATGGAGAAACTCTTCTCGATTTTACTCCCCCGTTTTACGTTCTCAGCACGAGATGAAGTTTGTTCGGCAAGCAAGATGGGGGCATCTGCCAACTGCTCTCTTGAATAGTGTTTGAAGTTATCTCGAATATCAACAATAAACTCTAAGGGAGTGGACTCTTCGTCTTTGCCATTGACAAGAGGCAGCGCCGAATACTTTACCGTACCCCAATCGGAATGGAGCCGTGTATCCACCGTATAACTGAGAAATCCCCGCTCCCCCGGTCTTAATTTTTGAGGGTGAACACGAACAATAAGCCCTTTGCTCACCTCTTTGAACCCCACTTCAATGGTGCTCTTTCCTCCGTTGATTATTTGCACAGAGTCTGTTTTTGCTTCTCCCTGTGCCATTTGTCCCAATTGAAATTGTTTGTTTTTCAAGCGAAAAGAACCAAAGGCAATGGGAAATAACTCGGAAGTGCTCTTTGCTTTTTCGTGCACCACCCCGCGTATTCGCAGGGTGATGGGGCGGTCGGTTGCCGTGGAGTAAACCGCCATGGTTTTATCGAAGGGATAGGGACCCTGGTCGTTTAGATAGGTAACGGAGATGGTGCCGCTCTTTCCCGGCATGATGGGCGCCTTGTCCCATTTAGGCTCAGTACAGCCACAGGAAGCAATAACCGTTTGAATGACTATTGGCTTAGTCCCCTTGTTGGTGTAGGTAAAGGTGCAACTCTTTTTTCCGTCTGAGAGGAGAATATCACCAAAGTCATGCACCAACTTGTCAAACACCAAATCGGAAACAGGCTGCTCCTGAGCGGACATTTTTGCCGTGCAGATACAGAGGGCAAAGAAGAAAACCATTTTTTTCATAACCTTAATAATTCTAAAATTGTGCCAAAGATACGAAAAAAGATGAAATTGTGTAGTTCCGGTCTGTGGCATTTGATATTTTATATATATTTGCGCCTGAATTAAACTTTAAACAACACATTATGGCTCACAAAATTTCTGAAGACTGCGTTGCATGTGGTTCTTGTATTGACGAATGTCCGTTAGGAGCAATCAAAGAGGGAGAAACCTACTCTATTGATGCCGAAAAGTGTCATGATTGCGGGACCTGCGTGGATGCCTGTCCTGTTGGCGCAATCGGTCCTGAATAGGCAGATAGATCTACGATTAGTCGTTTAGTTGAGGCTGTCTGAAATTTTGGGCAGCCTTTTTGTATCTTATTCAAGCCTGTGAAAACGAAATTAAAAAATCGCTACCTTTGCAAATTAATACTTTAATTGATTTGAAATATGGCATCCATTTTTAGTAAACTATTCGGCACCAAGTCAGATCGCGACCTAAAGGTCGTAAAACCATACGTCGATAAAATAACCGCGATATTTCCACGTATTGACGCCTTGGACCACAATGGATTGAGGGCGGCGTCTGCTGCATTAAAAAAACGTATTGCCGACTATACTGCTGCCGATGAGGCAAAAAAACGGGGGTTGCGGCAGCAACTCGAAGACCTTGAAATATCGGTATCGCAAAAAGAGCACTTAGCCACAGAGGTGGACAAGTTGACCAAACAGATTGACAAACAAATCGAAGAGGTGCTTCTTGAAGTGCTGCCCGAAGCCTTTGCCATTATGAAGTCAACGGCGCGGCGTTTTAAAGAATTCCCCGAAATACGTGTAACCGCTTGGGAAACAGATAGAGACATAGCCGCTAAGCACGATTATGTAACCATCGAAGACGATATGTCCATCTGGAAAAACAATTGGATAGCGGGTGGAAACCGAATCACTTGGGACATGGTGCATTACGATGTGCAACTCATTGGAGGGGTAGTGCTTCATACCGGAAAGATTTCGGAGATGGCTACCGGAGAGGGAAAAACGTTGGTTGCCACCCTCCCCGTCTTTTTGAACGCCTTGGCGGGAAAGGGGGTGCACGTGGTAACGGTAAACGACTACCTCTCCAAACGCGACTCGGAGTGGATGGGACCGCTATATGAATTTCACGGACTTAGGGTGGATTGCATCGATAAGCATCAACCCAACTCCGAAGATCGTAAGAAGGCGTATCGCGCCGACATCACTTTTGGCACCAACAACGAATTTGGCTTTGACTACCTGCGCGACAATATGGCAATCAACATCGAAGATTTGGTACAACGCAAGCACCACTATGCCATTGTGGACGAGGTGGACTCGGTATTGGTTGACGATGCGCGGACGCCGCTGATTATTTCAGGTCCCGTGCCCAGAGGGGATGACCAGCAGTTTAACGAATACCGCCCCATTGTGGAGAGCATCTACAGCGCCCAGCGGAACTTGATCACCCAACTCCTGAACGAGGCAAAGCGAATGATAGGCACCGACAAGGAGGAGGAGGGGGGCAAACTGTTATTGCGCACCCACAAAGGATTACCACGTTACAATCCCCTTATCAAATATTTGAGCGAACCGGGGATCAAGCAGTTGCTTCAAAAGGTCGAAAACTTCTATATGCAGGACAACAGCAAACAGATGCACCTTGTAACCGATGACCTCTTCTTTGTGATTGACGAAAAGCAAAAGTCTGTGGAACTCACCGATAAGGGGCACGAATTGATTGCCGGAAAGGTGAGCGACCCCAAGTTCTTTGTATTGCCCGATATTGGCAGCGAAATTTCGGAGTTGGAAAAGCAGGAGATTGAGGCGGAGAAGAAAGCGGAGGTCAAAGACGCCCTGTTGAGCGACTACGCCCTCAAATCGGAGCGGGTGCACACCGTAAATCAGTTGCTCAAGGCATACACCATGTTTGAAAAAGATGTGGAGTATGTGGTGATGGATAATAAGATAAAGATAGTGGATGAGCAAACGGGACGTATTTTGGAGGGACGGCGCTACTCAGACGGACTTCATCAGGCAATCGAGGCAAAAGAGAAGGTGAAGGTGGAGGCGGCTACCCAGACCTTTGCCACCATCACCCTGCAAAACTACTTTCGGATGTACCACAAGTTGGCGGGGATGACAGGTACCGCAGAGACGGAAGCGGGCGAGTTTTGGTCTATCTATAAATTGGACGTGGTGGTGATCCCCACCAATCGCCCCATTGTACGAAAAGACCTCGAAGATTTGATATACAGAACCAAACGCGAAAAGTATAACGCGGTCATAGACGAAATTGTCAAACTCACCAAAGCGGGTCGTCCGGTGTTGGTGGGAACTACCTCAGTAGAGGTATCGGAACTGTTGAGCCGAATGTTGCAAATCAGGGGGATAAAACATAATGTATTGAATGCCAAGCAGCACGCAAGGGAGGCAGATGTGGTTGCCGAAGCCGGTCGTCCGGGCGCTGTTACCATTGCCACCAATATGGCGGGTCGTGGTACCGACATCAAGTTGGGACCGGGCGTCAAGGAGGCGGGCGGATTGGCGATTATAGGTACTGAGCGGCACGACAGTCGCCGGGTGGACAGGCAGTTGCGTGGGCGTTCCGGTCGTCAGGGGGATCCGGGATCTTCCAACTTCTTTATCTCTTTGGAAGACGATTTGATGCGCCTCTTTGGGTCGGGTCGGATTGCCGCCATTGTGGATCGTATGGGGATGAAAGAGGGGGAAGTGCTGCAACATTCGATGCTCACCAAGCAGATTGAGCGGGCGCAAAAGAAGGTGGAAGAGAACAACTTTGGGATTCGTAAACGCCTGTTGGAGTACGACGATGTGATGAATTCCCAGCGCGAAGTGGTCTATACCCGCCGCCGCAACGCCCTCTACGGGGAGCGTATAGAGGTGGATGTGCAAAATATGATGGGCGATGTGAGCGAGGCATTGGTACAGTCAAATTATGGCATTGCAGATTATGAGGATTTTAGCTACGAAGTGATACGACAATTGTCTGTTGAACCCGGTTTTGACGCCGAAACGTATAAGGACAAAAATGCAGACGAACTTGTGGAACAGTTGTCGTACCATATTCAGGAGGTGTATGAGCGCCGTGCCGGAACGATTGCCCAGCAGGCGTGGCCCATTATGAAGCAGATATATGAGACGCAAAAGGCTACATACGAGAATATTGCCGTTCCGGTGAGCGATGGTCGCAAAGGGTATCAAATTGTAGTGAACCTCAAAAAGGCGTATGAGTCGCAGGGGAAAGAGTTGAATCGTGCACTTTGTAAGACTATTACGCTTGCAACGATTGACGAATACTGGAAGGAACACCTCCGCGAAATGGACGATTTAAGGCAGTCGGTGCAGAATGCCACCTACGAACAAAAGGATCCGCTATTGATCTATAAGTTTGAGAGTTTCCAACTCTTTAAAACGATGCTTGAAAAGGTGGCGCGGGATGTACTGTCGTTCCTGATGAAGTCTCAGATACCTATGAGAGACAGCGCAAAGGTGGGACAGGCGGAGCACCGTAAACGCACCGATATGAGTAATATTCAAACAAGTCGCTCCGATTTGATGACGTCGAGCAGCGAACCTAAGTCGCAGGCGCCGGTGCATGTGGAGAAGCAGGTGGGGCGGAATGATCCGTGTCCTTGCGGGAGTGGGAAGAAGTATAAACAGTGTCACGGGAGGTAGTGATGTTTAAAAAGTGTCAAACTGAGGTATTGCTGCGGGCTCAGCCATCCTCACATACTATATGAAAGAGTATAAATTAACTATGAAATTATTTTTGAAGGGGATAGAATAGAATTTAATATTTAGAATTTAATATTTCGGAATGATGAATGACATAATAGTAATTGGAAGCGGTCCGGGCGGCTACGTTGCGGCAATCAGGGCGGCGCAGTTGGGGTTTAAGACGGCGGTGGTAGAGCGTGAGGAGTTGGGGGGTATTTGCCTTAATTGGGGGTGTATTCCTACTAAGGCGTTGTTAAAGAGCGCTCAGGCGTTGTATTATAGCCGTCATGCCGCAGATTATGGCTTGGTGGCTACCGGCGAGGTGCAGCCCGATATTGCGCAAGTGGTAAAGCGAAGTCGCGAGGTGGCGGCGGGGATGAGCAAAGGAGTTGCCTATCTCTTGAAAAAGAATGGGGTTGAGGTGGTATCCGGAACGGGTAGAATGTGTTCTGACAAGAGCGTGGAAGTTACAGATGCAGGAGGCGAAGTACGTCTATTACAGGCTACCCACGTGGTGATTGCCACCGGCGCTCGCGCCCGCGTGTTGCCCGCTGCCCCCATTGATGGCGAAAAAATTATCGGCTACAGGCAGGCATTGATTCCCCAAAAGATACCGGCATCGATGGCGATTATTGGCTCCGGCGCCATTGGCAGCGAATTTGCGCACTTCTACAATGCTATGGGAACTAAGGTTACGCTGATTGAGTATTTGGACAATATTGTTCCGTTGGAGGACGAGGAGATTTCGGCGCAACTGTCGCGCTCGTTTCGTAAGGCGGGCATCAAGGTGATGACCTCTTCGGAGGTGACGGCGGTGGACACCTCCGGCGCATTGTGCAGACTCTCCGTCAAAACCAAAAGGGGCGAAGAGCAGATTGAGGCTGAGCAGGTGCTCTCTGCGGTGGGCGTTACGCCAAATATCGAGGATATAGGCTTGGATACGTTGGACATTCGTATTGAGCGTGGCAAAATATGGGTGGATGAGGCGTACCAAACCAATGTCCCCGGCATCTATGCCATTGGGGATGTTTTGGCTACCCCTGCGCTGGCGCACGTAGCCTCTGCCGAAGCCATTCACTGTATCGAAAAGATTGCCGGACTCCATCCACCCCAAGTGCGTTACGACAACATCCCCGGTTGCACCTACACCGCTCCCGAAATAGCCTCTGTGGGCATTACCGAGCAAGCGGCAAGGGCAAAAGAGTTGGATGTTAAGGTGGGCAAATTTCCCTTTACCGCTTCGGGCAAAGCAGCGGCGGCAGGAGAGCGGGACGGCTTTGTGAAGTTGATTTTTGACGCAACAACCGATGAACTGCTTGGTGCACACCTTATTGGTGCAAATGTTACCGAGATGATTTCGGGCTTGGTAACGGCAAGAAGTTTGCGGGTAAAGGGCAAAGAAATCATCCACTCCATCCATCCGCACCCCACCATGAGCGAAGCAATTATGGAAGCGGCTGCTGCGGCGCACGGGGAGGTGATACATTTGTAAGCCGGACTATTGAAAAGCGCTTTTAACTTCCTGAAACTTAATATTTACATGTACTTTTAGGAATTTTAATTACTTTTGTAGCATGAAAAATGTTATAAGGAGTTTTAAAAAATGAGGCTGTTAAAAAACCTTGACACCCTCATTAGTAGGGCCTTTGTACACTCCCCGTGTACACCATAATGCTATTTTACGCAGCGGACGGAAGCGCCCGAGCATTTATTCATTGTATTGGAAGTATTTACTGAACTTTCATTAAAGGATATTTCGTGCGCAGTTGAAGGTGTAGCCGTCACCTCTTCACTTGCCCAATAGTGACCTCCGGACAACGAAGGCATACCTGTTTTGTCGCGTGCACCAACAGCAGGAAGGAAAATGATGTTCGCGCCAACTCCGAATGTGTATCCGGATACACCGCTTCGAGGTCCCCACGCACCGCCGGAAGCAACAAGTGCATCAAGTTGAGCCTTAGTGGGTACTTTCCAACCAGGGGGGCAAGGGTTGTTGGCAACTCCCCATATAGTAGCGGTAGATTCTGTATTAACCCATCCCGAAACACTTCCGGTAACTTGCCATCCAAAGTCATGGTTCCATTGGTAAAGTAGACCGAAATCTTCTGGTCTTGAGGCAAACGTACCTTTGGAGTCCACGTTGCGGGTTGCCCAGATTGTACCGTTGATATCCACGCCTTCATCAAAAAGAGGGTCGGGTGGATTAACCGGTGTAATGCAGCTTCCGCCGCTCAATACAAGACCCAAAACAAGGGTCAGAACAGAAAAGAGAATTTTTTTCATGATAATAAAATTTAGATTCGCGCGGCAAAGATAGGAAACAAAACAACACGTGTCAATGAATAATTATACTCATTTTTTCTGAGAATCCACGATTATTTTCTCCAATATACATACCGTTTCCACGTGGTGGGAGTGTGGGAACATATCAAAGGGTTGTATTGCCGCAACGCGATACCTGCCCGAGTTGCGGTTTTCTCCCCCACTGCCGCAGAGTTGCTTCAAGTCCCACGCCAAGGATACGGGATTGCAACTCACATAAATAATTTTCTGAGGCGATGCATACAACAACGCTTTTTTGATTTCGATGAGCGTTCCCGATCGTGGAGGATCCAAAGCAATAAGGTGTGCTTTGGGGTGGCTGTCAACAAAAGAGGGAGTAAAGGTTTCCAAAATATCGCCTGTGATGAAACAGACATTATGGAGGTTGTTTAGTGCAGCATTATCTTGAGCATCTCTGATAGCGGAAGGATTTCCCTCAATTCCAATCACTTGTTTGGCGTGTTGGGCAAGGGTACACGCAATCGTTCCCACTCCGGTGTAGAGGTCGTAAACCGTTTCTGTGCCTGTGAGTTGGGCATGGTCAAAAATATAACGATATATGGCGGTCGCTTGCAAAGGGTTGGGTTGGAAAAAGGATTGGGGACTGTACCTGAAGCGCTTTCCATGAACAACTTCTTCTAAATGAGTAACCCCGATAGAGTGAATAAAATTGGGATAAAATGAGCGAGACGCCTCTTGGGGCGTTGTGATGTAGTAAAACCATCCCGATATTTTGGGGATGGCTTCCTGCAAACGATCCAGAAAACGGATGATTGCTTCAGTGATATGGGAAATAGTGTAGTTTGTGTAAAATCCCAAAATGCAAAAGGCATCATCCTTTGTGGTGGTGCGAATTTGCATGGCGCGGAGCACTACTTGACAAGCCGGGTCATGAATGTGATTGTAGAGCGGAAACGCCGTCTCTTGGGCGAGGTTGAACACTTTTTGCGCCGTTTCATGCACGTGCGGTGGCTGCAAGAAACACGTTTCGCATGCAAAAACTTTTGTGGGGTTTTCTTTTGGATGAAAACCAAAACGGGGCGATTCGTCGGCAGAGAAAGTGTATTCCGACTTGTTTCGGAATCCTTGTAGAAGAGGGCTTGGAATTACTTCCGGTACAGGAGGCGTTTCAATCCCGTATTTTACCAAAGCGTTAACCAAAATCTCTCTCTTCCAATAGAGTTGAGCAGGATATGTTATATGTTGCCAGTTGCATCCGCCGCACACTTCGGCGTGGGGACAAAAGGGCGTGACGCGGTTGGGGGAGGAGATGAGCAAGCGCCGCACGGTAGCCAAACGAAAACCGCGCTGATGGCGCAAAATCTCCACTTCTGCCTCTTCGCCGGGGATGGTGTTATCGGCGTAGATCTGTTTTGGGGGTGTGGCTTCGGTTGCGGGGGTGGGCGCTGAAAAGGAGAATATTGTCTCTGCAATGCCGGCAGCGCGACCTCCGGAGTGAAAATGGG
>Ga0082212_10007487_pt1 | contig 14435 bp, 10 predicted proteins | sample TergutNt197P3_FD_71548 | JGI IMG/M metagenome (GOLD analysis project Ga0082212, IMG submission 71548) | Neocapritermes taracua P3 segment gut microbial communities from Petit-Saut dam, French Guiana - Nt197 P3 | ecosystem: Host-associated > Arthropoda: Insects > Digestive system > Gut ... | reverse complement strand
TAAACTGACAAAGAATATAGATTTTATGGATGCAGAAAGGCATAAAATAGAGAATATTCATTTTTTTGATATCGCTTATAATCCCGTTCTCGATTTATATTTCAGAATCCATGTTGATAGAACTGATTATTCTCCAAATGAGGATTCATTCATTCAATTCTGCAAAAAAGACATGTATCTGATGATTTTCAACAGTAAATTTGAAATCATCTATGAAAGTAAACTGCCATCAAACAGGTATAGTATAATAAATTCTTGGTGTACAGTAAGTAAAGGGTTTCTATTGTTGGTAAACAATTTCTTCTTTAGCGCAGGAACAGATGAGGATACTATTATATTTGATATTGTCGAACCTCAGATTTAGAGAGAATATGGGCTTTTGCACGGTATGTTTACCTCCGTGATTTTTTAATGAATTAACCTTTCCGGGAATGATGTCGTATCAGGCGGATAAACATTTTCCTAATCAAAAAAAAACCTTTTTTAGAACATAATACGATTTTTTTTATTATTTTTGTAGCCATTACTGATTAATAATATATATACCATGAGAGAGAAAGCCCTGATAATAGCAGCGTTAATAGCAATTTGTTTTTCGTCATGCAATGATAGACGATACTTTGTTGGTGCAAAAACTTTTCAATTTCAGGATTTAAAAACCTACAAACTTGAAGGTTCAATTATGCAGTTTAGCGACACAATATGGCATCCTGTAGACATAACCGTTAAAGATACATTGCTTTTTATAAAAAATCGTTCTACGGAATATATATATGATATTTATAATCTGAATAATAATGAAAAGATAAATGAATGTTTTAAAATTGGTCAGGGGCCGAATGATTTCATATTTCCTCTAATTGTTCAATCAATGGATTCCAGTGTTTGGATATACGACGGACAAACGTCAGTATTGAAAGAATATACTGTTTCAGGTTTATTAGGGTCTAATTTCCCTGTATCAATAAAAACAATATCACTAAGAAATAACGCATCGCGTAAAGTTGCCGTTTTATCGGACGGTACCGTATTGGCTTCGATTAATTCACTACCCAGAGGAGGGTTTGATTTGTATGATTCAGCAGGTCTTTTTCTTGATTCCATTGGAAGTTTTCCGGAATTTACTTCCGGGAAGTTATCCGATATGGAAAAAATAATGTCCTTACGTTGCGGTTTTACAACCAATATGACAGATAGAATATTTCTAAGTTATTTATTCACGGATTTGATTGAGGTATATGATTTTAAAGGAAATTGCATAAAAAGATTGCACGGCCCGCAACAAATTCAACTTGCCATGGAACTTCAATCAGCTGGAGGTGATAATGTTGGAGCACGTCCGGTTAGTGGCAAAACATACAAATGCTATTCTTCTCCCGTTCATGCCGGAAATGAAGTTTTTGCTTTGTATTTTGGAGAATTATCGGAAAATTATGAAGAAAGAGACTTTAAGATAATTGTTTTTGACTGGAATGGCAAACCGCTTCGAATGTATGAACTGGATACTCACTTGTTCACGTTTACAGTAGACGACAAGCATAGAATAATTTATGGCATAACCAACTCTCCTGAATACAGGATTATAAAATTTGATTATTGATATGGAAAAATTTATTGTTATCATTGGATTATTGATGGCAGTTTGTGGTGCTAATGTGTCCGGGCAGGGCAATGTCAAAAGCCACCCCGCCGAATCCGAAATGGTATTTGTTGAGGGCGGAACATTCAACATGGGCTGTACCTCCGAGCAGGGTACCGAATGTTGGGATAATGAGAATCCAAAGCACAGCGTAACGTTAAGCAGTTTCAGCATAGGCAAATACGAAGTAACGCAGGGTCAATGGATAGCGCTTATGGGCAGCAATCCTTCCGGGGTTAAAAATGATAATTATCCGGTGGATCTGGTAAGCGGGAATGATGCTCAAGAGTTCATTCGCCGCCTAAATGCAGCCACAGGCAAAAACTACCGTTTGCCTACGGAGGCGGAATGGGAATATGCTGCTCGTGGAGGCGTAAAAAGCAAGGGGTACAAATACAGTGGCAGTAACAATTTAAGTGACGTGGCCTGGATTGATGTCAATAGTAACACCAATGGCAGCAAAAGTATACACCCTGTCGGCACAAAACAGCCCAACGAGTTGGGAATTTATGATATGAGCGGCAATGTGTGGGAATGGTGCGGTGACTGGTATGATGAATATCCGGCTTCTCCGCAACACGACCCTGCCGGCCCTTTATCAGGCTCATATATTTTAACTCGTGGTGGCTGCTATTTCAGTGAAGCGAGGCAATGCCGCGTAGCTTTCCGCAGCTACAGCCATTCTAGCAGTCGATACAAAGGCCACGGATTCCGTCTTTTGCTTCCCTCGCCGTGAAGGCAAAATATAAAATTTATTTATTATTTTGAAATTTTCAGAAGGTAAGAATGCAGCAATCATTTTTGCAGGCTTGTTAATAGATCAAATATTGAATCACATTTTATGAACTCAAATTGAATTGTTAAAATATTGTTAAATTATTAAAATAAAACAATTATGAATCGAAAACTTTTATTAGGAATCGCTACAATAGCGATCGCAGGATTGGCAGTGTTGATTGTGATATTCCTACTATGTGGTTGTCGGCAACAGAAAAAGGTTATTCCTACTTCCACGATAAAGATAGAGGTTGATGTAACTTCAAGTGCAATACTGAAATTGACCGATTTTTTTGAAAACTTTCGAATGGTAAAGCTTCAATCCGACGTCGTTATCGGAGAAATAAGAAGGATTAGGCATGAAAATAACCTTATTTACATTTCTGATGTGAAAACACTTTTTGTATTTTCAAATTCCGGGGAGTTATTGTCTTATTTCAATCATTCAGGCGAAGGGCCGCGTGAATATATTGGTATTACAGATTTTATTGTAGATGAAGATACAATTACTATATTAGATAGAACTTCACAAAAATTATTAAAATATAACCATTCAGGAGATTATTTTTCAGAACATAAACTTGGTTATTATGCATGGGCAATTTCTCCGACAGTTGACCGGTATAATTTTCTGTATTGCGGTTATGAAAATGTTTTACTTGATTTTCCCGGAAAATTATGTAGAATGTGTAGTGGTCAATCTGATTCACTGTACTTGTTCATTAATGAAAATCAAGTTAACTTTATGCATTTTCGTTATAAAGATAATTTTTTTCGTAATCAGGATGCTGTCTACTTTTTTGAATTATTTAACGATACAATCTATAAATCAATTGGAGGAAGTAATATTCAACCATTTTATTGTGTTGATTATAAGGGCAAAAATGTTCCTTCATCTTTTTTTAGTGGAAACTATTCAAATGTTGTTGAATTTCGCCAGGAATATAACAAAACTTCATATGCGCATGGAGTCTTTAGTTTTGTCGAATTTGACAGATTTCTGATGTTCGGCAGCAATTACCAGCAAAAAATTAAATTGACAATATTCGATCGGAAAGAAGAGATTTCTTATACATTTTCCGATTTTATTGATAACGTTTATTTTAATGAATTAACCTTTCCGGGAATGATGTCGTATCAGGCGGATAAACATATCTTTTTTATAATAAATGCACACGAAGCTGTTGAATGGAGAAATGAGCACCCGCCGACAGAACAGTTTACGGACATGATCAATGCAATAGAAGATGATGACAATCCATTGCTTCTGGTATTCGATTTTAAGCAATAGGAATCTTATAAAAAAATATATTTATTAACACAGTTTCGAATCTGTATGGTTTAGATTATATAAAATGGTTTGGATTTTAAAAAATAAAAAAATGAGTAATTATTGTTATAGAATATTTAAATTTTTACTATTTGTAATTATTTTCAACTTAACTTTCAGTTCTTGTGGTCGAAATATTCAAGAACAGTTGGCAGAACGAAAAATAGAGTTGAATCCTACTAAATCAGAGCAGATCAGGTTGTCACAATTGTTTTTATCAGCTGATGTTTATAACTTTGACATAGCCGATGTTGTTTATGAAAGACCTCGAAAAATTATTGTGAAAAATAACATTTTTTATTTTTTATCAAAAAACAAGATAATTGTAAGTGATGAGTATGGAAATTTGATATTGTTTTTATCCCGACGGGGTAATGGACCGGGAGATTATATTGAAATTACAGATTTTCAAGTTGAAGATAATGGAAATATTTTAGTAAATGATGCAACAGGACGTAAAATGATTAGGTACAGCACAAAGGGAGAATACATAAATACAATTAATCATCAGTTAATTGCGTCAAAATTTATAAAAGTGTATGATCTAATCTATTTAAATACATATGACTTTACTAATGAGCAATTATATAGAGTAAATGTTTGGAATGAAGCTGAAAATTTAATTGAGCAGAAATATATAAAGTACGAAAAAGTATTAAAGTATTTATCATTTATAGAATATACGAATTTCTCTTTTTTTAATGATACGATTTCTTATTCACATTCTTTTTCTAATACAATAAATCAGCTAAAAAACAACGATTTGATACCTCGTTTTGAAATAGACTTTGGTAAGCACAATTTACCGAAAAAATACACAAAACAATATAACGATCTACGTTTGTTTATGGAGAACTTCCGTAACTCTAATTATGCATCTCGTATTGATGGTTATCGTGAAGGGAACGATTTTTTGTTTTTTGCTTATTCATATCAGGACAAGATGCCTTATGTTTTGATAACAAAAAATAATAATGAAATACATCATTTTGATAAATTTGAAGATGATTTTCTTTTTCCGGGAGTAATACAGCAGACCGGTTATGATTTGTTACCTGTCTTTATTGACGAAAATTATGTTTATGTTTCAATTGAAGCGTATCGTTTTATCGAATTATATAATTTAATAAAAACAAGCAAAAATACAAAATGTGAAAATCAAATCATATTAAATGAAATATACAATCAAATTAATGATGAGAGTAATAGTTTGATTATTAGGTATAAAATTAAGTAATAAACATTGTATTTCATTTGGTGTATTATTTGGATTTATTTTCTTCTCGTTCAAAGATTGTTTCGACGGATATTTTGACTATGCCGAAGTTGACGCTAAACTTCGTTTGGCGCATTTTCAATGGCAGGGGGTCGGTGAAAACCTCTTTGAAAAGTTTGCAGGGCATTATTTTTTTATCGGCATCACATTCACTGGAAAAAGGAAACTGTAATAAATTGGGATATTGAGCAGACCATTGTTGTATTCGAGAGGAAGGAGCGAAAAACGGACTGACAGTTCCGGTTTGTATCGTTCACGATAGACCTTTAAACTTTGGGCTTTCACATTCAATCCGCTTTTGACTTCAACCGGTACAATTTTGTTATCGATTTGCGTTACAAAATCCACTTCTGCCTGCGACCCGCTTGTCCAGTAGAAAAGTTCGTAGCGATTAAGTTCCTGTAAAATATATTGTTCGGAAAGGAAGCCATTAAATTTGTCGAATATAGCCGTTTTGTTCAAAATAACAGCTGTCGGGATTTTTGCGAAATGACGGAACAAGCCAACATTTTCTGTACATAATCACATATTTTGAATCAATAATGCTGCAAAGAAACACATTTTCCTAATCAAAAACAACTAATTGAAACACATTTTCCTAACCATTCCCACCCGCCGTATCAGTTTCCGGTTAATATTTCAAACAGCCGACAGGGAAAACCGGAAACAAATTAACGCTGCAATGGTAAATATTTTTTCCTGATTTGGCAAGTTTTTATTTCCTGATTTGGCGAATAATTTTTTCCGGGTTTGGCAATCAAACAATCAGGATGAATAAATCTGATTCAATAAAAGAAAAATTATATGGTTTTTTGATATAATGTATGATTAATAGTTGTATCTTTGTGGGTGATTATTATATAAATGTATTTTTTATAAGAGAAGTCAAATAAAAATTTTTATCATGATAAACTGGAAATATTTTGTGGGGTTGTTTCTTGCTGCCGTATTGGCAGGATGCGGGCCGAATGGGAGTTCAGGCAATGATGACGATGATGAATCGGTTGCGACGATCCTGCCGACCGAAGAAGTGGAAGTGCGTACGGAAACGCTCCGGACGCAGGATTTTGTACTCGAAGTGGTGAGTAACGGGCGTATCAGCGCACAGCAGCTAGCTGAACTGCGGTTTGTGAATACATCGGGAGGGAATGTGCCGGTAAAAATTTTCGTTCAAAACGGCAACCGTGTGGAAGCAGGCGACGCTATTGCCATGATGGATACATTCCAACTGTCGAATAGCTATCAACAGGCTTACAATAGTTTGCAGCGGGCTGACCTTGACCTGCAGGACGTGCTGATCGGTTTGGGTTATACGCTTGCCGATTCGGCTTCTATTCCGGAAGACATCTTCAAACTGGCATTGATCAGAAGCGGATATAACAATGCAAAAAATCAGTATGAACTGGCAAAGTATAATTTGGACAATGCGACGCTCCGCACGCCTATCGCCGGTATAGTTACGAATCTGTTTGCAAAACCTTTCAATCCGGTCGACCCGTCCGAGCCTTTCTGTGTTGTGATCGCCGAAGGAAAACCCGAAGTCGACTTCAGTATTCTTGAAAATGAACTGCCGCTGATTAAAAAAGGCGACAGGGTGAAAATTCAACCCTACGCTTCGCCCGACATCACAACGACAGGCAGCGTTGTCGACGTCAATCCAAATGTGGACAAGGACGGTATGGTAAGGATCAAAGCGCATATACTGCCCCATGCGAAATTATTCAACGGGATGAATGTGCGTATCAGCGTGCTCCGCTCTTACGGTCTGCAATGGGTCGTGCCGAAAACAGCCGTTGTGCTGCGGACAGGCAAACAGGTCGTGTTTGTGTACAAAAACGGCAAGGCGGCATGGAACTATGTAGAGACGGGACTGCAAAACTCGACACACTACACCATCACAAGCAGTACGCTTCAGGAAGGGGATGAAATCATTTATAGCGGAAACGAACACTTGGCGGAAGGCACGAATGTCAAACTGGAATCGATCGGAGATTGATTCCAGTTTGACATTCGTGCCTTCCTTAATTACTAATTACAAATTACTAATTACGAATGAAGACAGAGAATATTATTCAGGGAAAAACATTTGACTTTGCGGTACGTGTTGTAAAGTTGTATAAATATTTGTGTGATGAAAAAAGGGAATTTGTTTTGTCAAAACAGATTTTACGTAGTGGTACTTCTATTGGAGCTAATGTTGAAGAATCCATAGGAGGGCAATCGGATAAGGATTTCCTGGCAAAAGTTACTGTTGCCTACAAAGAAGCAAGAGAAACCGTATACTGGCTAAAATTGCTTCATGCAACAGATTATTTGAATAAGGAACAGGTCGAAAGTTTACTCATAGACGCCAATGAAATCTGTAAAATCCTTACCAAAATCCAGTTAACCCTCAAAAAACGTATTGTGTAATTAGTAATTTGTAATTAGTAATTTGTAATTAACAAAGAGTTGTGGTAAAGTTTTTAATACAACGGCCGATTGCGGTACTGATGGCGTTTTTAGCAATCGTGATTATCGGGTTGATAACATATTTCACGTTGCCGGTATCGCTGCTGCCCGATATTCCGATTCCGAATATCACGGTGCAGATATCGATGCCGGGCAGTTCGGCGCGCGAGCTGGAGACGACAGCCGTCGGTCAGCTACGCAGGTCGCTCATGCAGGTGACGAATTTGCAGGATATACGGAGCGAGACGCGCAACGGCAGCGCGCAGGTGAATCTGCGGTTCGAGCACGGGACGAATACAAACCTGGCTTTCATTGAGGTGAATGAGAAGATTGACGCCGCCATGGGCCGTATGCCGACCGGGTTTGAGCGTCCGCGCGTCATCAAGGCAAGCGCAACGGATATCCCGGTGTTTTACCTCAACCTGACGCTGAAAGACGATGAGCGGTACGGCGCGACAAAGACCGAACAGTTCCTCGAAATGAGCGAGTTTGCAGCGAATGTCATCAAGCGCCGTATCGAGCAACTGCCCGAAGTGACGATGGTCGATGCAACAGGGATCGTCTCCAGCGAGGTGCGTGTACTGCCGGATATGGACAAGCTTGAAATAGCGGGCGTCACGCTTTCGGAAATTGAAAGTGCGATTAATGAAAACAACGTCGAACAGGGAAGTATGATTATCCGCGACGGATATTATGAGTATAACGTCAAATTTTCGACGCTGCTTCGTACGGCGGAAGATGTGAAGAACATTTACCTGCGAAAATCCGACCGAATCTATCAGCTGGGAGACCTCTGCACGGTGCAGGTCGTGCCCGAAGAGGAACGCGGCTTTTCGATCGTAAACGGCAAACGCGCCATCACACTCGCCATCATCAAACATTCAGCCGAAAACATGGAAAACCTGAAAAAGGCGCTGAACGAAACGATCGACTATTTTCGCCGGCTTTATCCCGAAATAGACTTTACGGTGAACCGTAACCAGACGGAACTGCTTGACTATACGATCTCGAACCTCAAACAGAACTTCATGCTCGGATTCGTCCTGATCTGCATCGTGGCGTTCCTTTTTCTCGGCGACGTGAAATCGCCAACAGTTATCGGCATCAGTATGGCCGTATCGCTGATTATCTGCTTCCAGTTTTTTTATTTCTTCGGCAAGTCGCTTAATATCATTTCCCTGTCGGGGCTGATCCTCGCCATCGGGATGATGATCGACAATTCGCTTATTATTACCGACAACATCACCCAGTACCGCGAACGGGGTCTGTCGATCGAAGACGCCTGTATCAAAGGCGCAACGGAAGTGATCACGCCGATGCTGAGTTCGATGCTGACGACGGTTGCGGTCTTTCTGCCGCTTATCTTCCTGAGCGGTATTGTCGGCGCGATCTTTGTGGACGAGGCTTTTTCGGTGACTGTCGGTCTGATGGTGTCGTATTTCACGGGTATCATGCTGCTGCCCGTACTCTATAAATTAATCTATTCGCGAAACTTCACGAAAATTGACTTCGGCGGCCGATTCCATCGCTTTCAGGAGCGCGGCACAAGAAGTATCTTCGGCTGGTACGACCGCTGGTTTAATTTTACCTTTGCACATAAAATATTCTTCGCCATTCTCATTGCCGGATCCATTCCGCTTTGCGTTTTCATGTTCAGCATCATTCCCAAATCGGGCATGCCGGAGGTCGATCAGGTAGAGTTGCTGACACACATTGACTGGGGCGAGAATATTCATTTGGACGAGAACCGACGGCGCATGGATGCACTCTGCCGCGAGATCGATTCGCTGACGCTCGAACATTCCGTTTTTATCGGTCGCCAGCAGTTTATACTGGATAATGAGCGGCAAATGCCGTCGTCGGAAAGCGAACTGTACATCAAGGCGGCAAGCACGTCGCTTGCCGCGCAGGCAGAGAAAAAAATATACAGCCTGATAAAAGGCAGATACCCGTATGCCGTCGCATCGTTTGCGCCTCCCGAAACAGTCTTTGAAAAGATATTTTTTACCGGCGAATCGGCCATCGTCACGGAACTCTACCCGCGAAGCAGGCAAAGCGACATGGAAGCGGCGGAGATACGCGCCATTGAACAGCGGTTAGAAAAACTGACAGGGGAGCGTTCCACAGGCATTTCGTTCGACGGAGAAACCATGCTCCATATCGACCGCGAAAAACTGCTGCTTTACAGCGTGAGTTTCTACGACGTTGTCCAGTTGCTCCGTACGGCGTTCCGTGATAATCAGGTGGCTATCCTGCGTTCCTATCAGCAGTATCTACCCATCAGTATTGTAGGAGAAGAAAAAACGATAGACGAAGTCATCAGCCAGTCGCTGATCCGCACACGGTCGGGTGGCTCGATTCCATTGAGTACGTTTGTTACGCGGTCGCCCGCCGAAGGTTTGAAAACGATTGTTGCGGGCATGAACGGGGAGTATATTCCGATTGCCTATCAGTCGGTTGGCAATCCGAACGAACTGATGCGGAAAACCCGGCAGGAAGTGTCGCAGCTGAAAACGTGGGACGTCGGGTTTTCGGGCAGTTATTTTTCTAATAAAAAGATGCTCGGCGAGCTGATTGTCATATTGATGATTTCGGTTTTGCTGATGTATTTCATTCTGGCGGCACAGTTCGAAAGCTTCCTGCAGCCGCTCATCGTACTGGTTGAGATACCGATAGACGTTGCCGTTGCGCTTGTCTGTCTGTGGCTTTTCGGACATACGATGAACCTGATGAGCGCCATCGGTATTGTCGTGACTTGCGGTATCATCATCAACGATTCGATCCTGAAGATTGATATGATCAACGAGTTGCGAAAAGCGGGAACGCCGCTGATGGAAGCCATCCACACGGCGGGACACCGGCGCCTCCGGGCAATCGTCATGACGTCGCTGACGACAATCATCGCCATGGTACCGATGCTGTTTTCGTTCGACCTGGGGTCGGAAATACAGAAACCGCTTGCCTTAGCCATGATCTCGTCGATGATTATCGGCACGCTTATCAGTCTTTTTGTGGTGCCGCTGGTCTATTGGCGAATATACAGGAACAAAACTACGTCGTAGTTTTGTTCCTGTATATTCGCTAATTACGAATTACAAATTACGAATTACAAATTACGAATTACAAATTAAGAAATTATGAATATACCAAATTGCCGATTCCAAATCTGGCAAGACGGAAAAAAGACAGAAGGCAAGACGGAAAACTTATAAAAAAAGAATATAGTATGAATAGAAACAGGATACGATTACTAATTTTCATGTTTGCAGTGCTGGGAAGCGTTTTTGCGCAGTCGCAGCAGACGGTCACACTGACGCTTGACCAGACGATCAGGTTGGCTGCCGACAGTTCGCTTGAGGCGTTCCGGTCAAAAAATTACTATATGGCGCGTTACTGGGAGTACCGTTCGTTTAAAGCTGGACGGTTGCCGAGTTTAACGCTGAACCTTACGCCCGGACAATACAACCGTACGATTATCAAGCGCTATGATTCTGAATCCGACCTGGATGTTTACCGCCCGCAACAGGCTTATGAGGCCTTTGGCGGACTGGCAGTATCGCAAAATTTCGATCTGCTCGGCGGCACATTTTTCCTGAACACGAATCTCGACTATCTGCGCAATTTCGGGCATAACACCTATACGCAATATACATCTGTTCCGGTCAGGATCGGTTATCAGCAGAATCTGCTGGGTTATAACGATTTCAAATGGCAGAAGAAAATCGAGCCGCTGAAATATGAAAAGGCAAAAAAACAATTGGTCTATGAGCTGGAAAACATATCCCAGTTGGCGGTCAGCTATTTCTTCAATCTGGCAAAAGCGCAGCAGGAATACGATCTGGCAAGTGAAAAAGTCCGCAATACCGATACGCTCTACCGCGTTGCGGAGGAGCGCTACAAAATTGCCGCAATCTACGAGACGGATTTTCTATCGCTGAAATTAGAACGTCTCAATGCCGTCAATTCGCTGGAAGAGAAAGAAATATCCCTCAAACGCGCCATGTCGATGCTGACTTCGTTCCTTAATATGGATAAAAATACCAGTTTGCAACTGACACTGCCGAGTTTTCCAAAAGCGATGGAGATAGTTCCCGACAAAGCATTAACCGAAGCGCGCGGAAACAATCCCGACCTGCTGGAGTACAAACAGAATATCCTTGAAAATCAGCGAACCGTAGACCGTACAAAAATGGAAACCATGTTTAATGCTACCGTGTGGGCCAGTGTCGGTTTCAATCAGGTAGCCGGAACGCTGTCGAACGTTTTCAGTAATCCGAGGCGGCAGGACATCGTCTCGCTAAGCGTTTCCATCCCGCTCGTCGACTGGGGGGTACGCAGAGGAAGATACAACATGGCCAGAAACAACCTCAATGTATCGGAGATCACGGCACACCAGGGAGAAATAAAGATCGAGGAAGATGTACTCATGACGGTGAACGACTTCAATATTCAAAAAAAACGGATATTATCTGCCGTAGAAACGTATGAGCTGGCCGACGATATTTACGCCAAGACGCAGCAGCGTTTCCTGATTGGCAGTGACAACATCAACACGCTGATGCGCACCTATCAGAACCAGCTGGAGGCAAGACGCAATTACATCAGCGAGCTTGAAAGATACTGGATCAGTTATTATAAAATACGGAGCCTCACCCTGTATGATTTTGAATACAACATGCCTATAATCAATACAATTGAAGCAAAATTTTTGATAATCAGAGATTAATCTTGGAAAAGAAGCCGACATTATCATCCTTTACGATTATCGTTGCTTTTGTGGCGATCTCGTTAGCAGGGTTAGCGGTGATTCCGTCGCTGACGGTCAAACTGTTCCCTTCTCGCACCTACGCCAGCCTGACAATCAGTTTCAATATGAGCGGTAACCCGGCGCGTATTGTGGAGATGGAAGCGACCTCGAAATTGGAATCGATGCTGGCGCGTATCTCCGGTGTAAGGAATATCCGTTCTACTTCAGGAAACGGCTACGGGAACATCCGGCTGGAATTCGACAAACATGCCTCGCTTGACATGGCGCGTCTGGAAGCATCGACCATCATCCGCCAGACATGGCCCAGCCTGCCATCGGGCGCCACCTATCCGACAATCTCCGTGAATGTGCCCGACCAGTCGGCGACAGGGCCGTTTATCACCTATAATATCAACGCGCAGGTTTCGCCGATTCTTATTCAGGAATATGCGGAGAATAATATCAAACCGATTCTGGCGCAGTTTCCTGACATATACAGGATAGACATTACCGGAGCAATGCCAATGGAATGGGTGATTGAGTACGACATTACGCAGTTGGATGCGCTTGGTATCACCGACTATGATATTCGTGAAGCGGTGGCCGCTTACTATAATCAAAAAATATCGCTTGGCATGGTGCTGGTCGGGAGAGATAAAGAGGATAAAGAGGATAAAGAGGATAAGGGGAGGGGCAAACGATACATACGCATGTCGATTACGACGGAAAACGGTGACAAACAAAAAGGGTTTCACGCCGAACAAATTTTTCTGACGGACAGGGATGGCCGCAGGGTTCGTCTCGACCAGTTAGTCAGCGTGACCTATCGTGAGACACCGCCAACTAATTACTTCCGTATCAATGGGCTTAACTCCATTTATCTGTCGATTTATGCAACCGAGAACGCCAACCAGTTGCGTCTCGGAAAAGCCGTCAGGGAAGAGATAGCGATGATCAAACAAGTGCTACCGAAAGGTTATGAGATGCACCTCATGTATGATGCGACAGAGAAAATTACAACCGAGTTGAACAAGATTTATATCCGTACGGTTTTTACGGTTCTCATCCTGCTTGTCTTTGTGTTCCTGACAACTTTCAATGCGCGCTATCTGCTGCTAATCACGCTCAGCCTGTATTTCAACATAGCCATTGCATTTATTTTTTATTATTTGCTGGGACTGGAAATACAACTCAACTCGCTCGCAGGGATTACGATCTCATTGAGCCTCATCATTGATAATACCATTATCATGACCGACCATTACCTGCGCAATCGCGACCGGGAAGCCTTCCTGTCCATATTGACGGCCACCCTGACGACTATCGGCGCCCTTGCCATGATTTTCTTTCTAAATGAAAATGTCAGGCTGAACTTGCAGGATTTTGCAGCGGTGGTGATGATCAACCTGACGGTTTCACTCACGGTTTCCCTGTTTTTCGTGCCGGCTACCATCGCAAAGATGAAAATCGAAAGGAAACGCATACACTTCAGTATCAGACGCCGGCGTTTTTCACCGAAAAGGATTGACGTCTATTTTAACCGGATCTATCTACGGATTATCAGGTTCCTGTTGCGGTTTCGGGTGATAGCGCTCATCGTACTAATGCTGGCTTTCGGCCTTCCGGTCTTCATGCTGCCTGACAAGATTAACAAAGAGAATAAATGGGCAGAACGTTATAATAAAATCGTTACCTCAACCACCTATAAGGATAAAGTGCGTCCTGTCGTCGACAAATCGCTTGGCGGAGCGCTGCGCCTTTTTGTACAGAAAGTATATTCTGGCGGCTACTACGCGCGAAACAAAAATGATATGGTTTTGCACATTTCCGCAAAGATGCCCAACGGTTCCACGCTGGCGCAGATCAATTACCTTGTTCAACAGATGGAAAGTTATTTAAGCCAGTTCAAGGAGATTCGGCAGTTCCAGACCAACGTGTCGCCTTACAGTGCAAATATCCAGGTGTACTTCACCCGCAAAGCCGAAAAAACAGGCTTCCCTTACCAGCTTAAAAACGATGTGATTTCAAAAGCGATGCAGCTGGGCGGCGGAAGCTGGAAGGTATTCGGTTTGCAGGACCAGAATTATTTTAGTAACGATGTTACTGATCCCGCGGGAAGCATGCAGGTGAAGTTTTACGGCTACAATTACGACGAGCTTTATATGCACGCAAACACTTTCCGCGACAGCCTGCTTACCAGACGGCGTATCAAAGA
>Ga0082212_10007486_pt1 | contig 14435 bp, 8 predicted proteins | sample TergutNt197P3_FD_71548 | JGI IMG/M metagenome (GOLD analysis project Ga0082212, IMG submission 71548) | Neocapritermes taracua P3 segment gut microbial communities from Petit-Saut dam, French Guiana - Nt197 P3 | ecosystem: Host-associated > Arthropoda: Insects > Digestive system > Gut ... | reverse complement strand
TGTTTTCACAAACCCCGAAAACGGGTATACCGTCCTTCGCCTCGACACAAGCGACGGCGCGGCGACAGCCGCAGGTTGCATACCGGGCGTCATGCCCGGCGAAAGGCTCGCGCTGAACGGGTCATGGACGACGCACCCTCAGTACGGCGAGCAATTCAAGGTCGAGTCATTCGCGGTAAAACCGCCCGGCGGCGCGGAAGAGATTTTCCGTTATCTCGCTTCCGGCGTCATCAAACATATAGGTCCGGCAAAGGCGCGCGACATAGTAGCTAAATTCGGCGGCGAATCTCTCTATGTGATCGAAAACGAACCGGAAAGACTTGCGTCAGTCAAAGGTATCTCGCCGTCAAAAGCTCTGAAGATCAGCGAAGGGTTCCGCCGTCAGGCGGGGCTGAGAAGGCTTATCGACTTTCTCTCAAAATACGGGATAAAGCCGCTTATCGCGACGCGCGTGTATAGTGATTTCGGCGATGAGGCGATCGACGCCGTGCGCGAAAACCCGTACCTGATCTCCGCCGGGATATACGGAGCCGATTTTTCAGAGGCAGACGCGATAGCTCTCGACCTGGGCTTCGACAGCGACTGTCCGGAGCGCGTGTCCGCGGCGCTGTTATTCGAGTTGAGCCACAACCTCGGTAACGGGCATACGTTTATACCTGAGGATAAGCTGATCGCCGCGACCGGCACGCTCATCGGGGCGGAGCGCGAAACCATCGAAGAGTCGCTGGAAGCCCTGCGCGAATGCGGCGACATAGTAACAGACGACGTCGCGGGTATGACCGGCTGCTACCTGCGGCATATGTTTGAAGCGGAGCGTTATACAGCCGCGCGCCTGGCTGAAATGGCGAAGGGCGCGGCTTCGCCCGAAGATATCCGCTCATTAATAAGCGGAATTGAAGAGGCTCAGGGCATTGAGTACGCGCCCGCGCAGATACGCGCGCTTGAACTGGCCGCGAAAAGCGGAGTCATGGCGCTCACCGGCGGTCCCGGCACAGGCAAGACGACTACAGTGCACGGCGTCCTGATGCTTTACGACGCGATGGGATTGAAAACCGCGCTGTGCGCGCCGACGGGCCGCGCGGCGAAACGTCTCGCCGAGCTGTGCCGCCGCGAAGCAGCCACTATACACCGGCTGCTTGGGGCAAGCCCGGGCGAGGACGACGAACTCGAGTTCGATCACAATGAGGAAAACCCCCTTAAGGCTGACGCTGTTATCGTCGACGAATCGTCGATGATCGACGTCCTTCTTATGCATTCGCTGCTCATGGCGATGAGGCGCGGGTGCCGCCTTATAATGGTCGGCGACGCCGATCAGCTCCCGCCCGTCGGGCCCGGCAGCGTTTTCGCCGATGTTCTCAGGAGCGGGGCTATCCCCTCGATATCGCTGACCGAGATTTTCAGGCAGGCGGAAGGCAGCGGAATCGTACGCTGCGCGCATGATGTAAACAACGGCGTGATGCCCGACCTTACAGGGAAATACCCCGATCTGTTCTTTCTGCGCCGTCAGACTGAGGAGCAGCTTGCCGAAACTGTCGCGGAGCTTTACGGTAAACGGCTGCCGGAAAACATGGGCGTAGACCCGTCCCAGATACAGGTGCTGTCTCCGACAAGGAAAAGGGCGGCCGGAACAACGCTTCTGAACGAGAGGCTGCGCGAGGCCGTCAATCCCGGCCTGAACCGGAAAAAAGAAAAAACGTCGGGCGAATATGTTTTCCGTGCCGGAGACAAAGTGATGCAAATCCGCAACAATTATGATATAATATGGAGAAGTCCCGACGGGCTCATCGAGGGAACCGGAGTGTTTAACGGCGACGTCGGCGTCATCAGTGACATCGATCACGAAAAGGAGACCATGACAGTCGTTTTTGACGATAAGGCCGTCGTCTATCTTTTCGAGCAGCTTCCCGAACTGGAGCCCGCGTTCGCGATCACAGTCCATAAGTCGCAGGGCAGCGAGTATCATGCCGTGATCCTCGCCATGACAGCGGCCGCGCCGCCGCTGCTCACGCGGAGCGTTCTTTACACCGCGATGACGCGCGCCAGGGAACTGCTCGTCATAGTCGGCAGCCCTGACGTCATGCGCAAAATGGTGAACAACGATAGAAGGCAGCGCCGCTACAGCGGGTTGAGGGCAAGGTTGGCGGAGGAACTACTGCAATGAGCTTTTTCTCTTCACTTCTTGATTTATTATTCCCTCCGAAATGCGTGTTCTGCGGGAAGATACTGGCGCGCGGCGTGGAGGACTGGTGTGATAACTGCACGGAAACGCTGCCCTACACTTTAGACGGCGGCGTCCAGGAGGGAGAATACTTTGACTTTTGCATCTCGCCGCTATATTATAAAGGCGTAGTGAGGAAATCCATACAACGCTTCAAATTCGGAGGCGCTTCCGCCTATGCGGACGCTTACGGAAAATTGCTGGCCGACTGTATCCGGGAGCATCCGGGTATCGGCTACGACTTGATTTCATGGGTCCCGCTGAGCAGCAAGCGCAAGCGTTCAAGAGGTTACGACCAGGCGATGCTCCTTGCTTTGGCTACCGCGCTTGAACTGAACGACGTCGCCGCGGAGACTTTGAAAAAGCCGAAAGACGTAAGGGCGCAGTCGGAACTTAGCGACAGGGCTGAACGCAGCGCGAACATAAGCGGCGCGTATGAGGTGGCGGATCAGGAGCTTATCGAGGGCAAGTGCATACTCCTTGTCGACGATATAGTAACGACGGGTTCGACGCTCTCAGAATGCGCGAGAGTCCTTATGTTATCGGGCGCTTCGAGAGTCGTTTGCGCGGCGCTCGCCCGAGGGGAATAACAGCGAGGGAAGAGTAGAGAACAGATTGGATTGATGTAAAAATATGGCGTTTGGAAGAGACATCGGCATAGACCTCGGAACGACATACGTTCTTGTATCCACGCGGGGCAAGGGCGTAATGCTCCGCGAGCCTGCAGTCGTGGCTATGGACAAAAACACGGGGCGGCTTCTGAACGTCGGCATGGCGGCGCAGCGAATGCTGGGCAGGACGCCGGGCAACGTCGTCGCTATCCGTCCGATCCGGGACGGGGCGATATCCGACTATGACATGACGGAGCGTATGCTCAGGGAACTGGTCCGCAAGGCGCTGTCGTTTACAATGCTCAAACCGAGGATCATCATCTCCATCCCTTCGGGCATCACAGAGGTCGAGGAACGCGCGGTCATCGACGCGGGCGTCGCGGCAGGAGCGCGCAAGGTGTATCTTATGGAGGCGCCCCTGGCGGCCGCGATCGGAGCGGGCCTCGATATTTCCAAGCCCGAAGGTCACATGGTCATCGACGCGGGCGGAGGCACGACGGATATAGCGGTGTTGTCGCTGTCCAACGTGGTCGAATCCGTCTCGCTGAAGATCGGCGGGGACGCCTTTGACGACGCGCTAATAAAATTCATCAAGCGTAAGTACAACGTCCTGATTGGAGAAACCACCGCCGAAGAACTGAAAAAGAACATCGGATGCGTATTCCCGCGCCCCGAATCGGACATGATCGAGATAAAGGGGCGTAACCTGCTGACCGGTTTGCCGGACTCTGTCGCCATCAGCTCAAACGATACGCTTGAAGCTTTTCAGGAGGTGACGGAGCGCATCGTCGAAGCTGTGCGAAGCATCCTTGAGAATACGCCCCCGGAACTTGTCGCCGATATCTCGCAAAACGGCATCATACTGACGGGCGGCAACAGCCTTCTGTGGGGCTTTGACAAACTCATCGCGAGCCAGACCAGTATAACAACGCTTATCGCGGACGACGCGGACCTATGCGTGGCAAACGGGCTCGCCAAAGCGCTGAGCTGGGTCGGCGATATGTCCGAGGGCACGCTGAACCTCGCCCGCAGGAAACAGATGAGAGTTTAACGGAGTTTGGAGAGTGGAGTTTGGAGTTTGGAGACCAACTCTTTCCTCACTTCTCATTTTACACTTTACATTTTACGTTTTAAATTTTACATTATTTTAAGGAGGTCGTCCCCGCAATGGCAAAGAAACAGTTTAAATCGGAATCAAAGCGACTGCTCGACCTGATGGTCAACTCGATCTATACCCACAAGGAGATTTTTTTGCGCGAGCTTATCTCGAACGCGTCAGACGCTATCGACAAACTGTGCTACATATCGCTGACTGACGACAAGGTCGGGCTGACGCGCGACGATTTCAGGATCCTGATCGGCTATGACAGTGAGAGCAGGACGCTCACCGTGAGCGACAACGGCGTCGGAATGACGGCCGCTGAGCTGGAATCAAATTTGGGCGTTATCGCGAGAAGCGGTTCGCTCCAATTCAAAAAAGACATGGACGAGGGCAGCGAAGACCTCGATATAATCGGGCAGTTCGGCGTCGGTTTCTATTCGGCGTTCATGGTCGCTTCCCGTGTGACGGTAAAGTCGCGCGCGTACGGCGGCGAAGGCGCGAGCATGTGGACGTCGGAGGGTTCGGACGGCTACTCGATATCGCCCTGCGAGAAAGATGAGCCGGGAACAGACATAATCATTGAGGTCAAGCCGGACGGCGAAGACGAAAAGTACAGCGAGTATCTGGAGGAACATACGCTGCACAACCTCATCAAGAAATACTCAGACTATATCCGCTGGCCGATAATGATGGAGGTCACAAAAAGCCGTCAGGTCGAAAGCGATGAAACGGATAGCGACGGTAAAAAGAAGACGACCTGGGAGGATTACACTGAGACCGAGGTTGTCAACAGCCGGGTGCCGATCTGGCAGCGCGCGAAAAGCGAAGTCCCCGACGAGGATTGCAACACCTTCTACAAGGAGAAGTTTTTCGATTACACAGACCCCGCGGCTATCATACGCGTCTCCGCCGAGGGTCTCGTGAGCTACCAGGCCATGCTGTTCATCCCGTCGGTCGCGCCTTACGATTACTTCACGCGCGAGTTTAAGGCAGGCCTGCAGCTTTACTCGTCCGGGGTCATGATTATGGAGCATTGCTCCGACCTTCTGCCAGAACATTTCCGCTTTGTCAGAGGCGTCGTTGACTCGCCGGATTTTTCGCTCAACATATCCCGCGAGATACTCCAGCACGACCGCCAGTTGAAAGTAATAGCCACCAATATTGAGAAAAAAGTCAAGGCGGAACTCAAGAAGCTGATGGAAAACGACATGGAGAAATACGGGGCTTTCTATAAAAGCTTCGGTATCCAGTTGAAATACGGAATACTCAACGGGTTCGGGGCAAACCGCGACATGCTGTCCGACCTTCTTCTGTTCTATTCGTCAAAAGCCGAAAAGCTGATACCTGTCGCCGAGTACGTAAAGAACATGCCGGAGGACCAGAAGTTCATCTATTACGCCGGCGGTGAAAGCGTAGCGCTGCTCGACAAGCTGCCGCAAGCCGAGCAAGTCCGCGAGAAGGGTTATGAGATCCTCTATCTGACCGAGGAGGTCGACGAGTTCGTAGTTCACGCGCTGGGCAAGTTTGAGGAAAAGGAGTTCCGTTCGGTCAACGACGGCGACCTCGGGCTGGAAAGCGACGAGGATAAGGAGGAGGCGGAACGCCAAGAGGCGGAGTACAAGGACGTCCTGGATTTCGTCAAAGAATCGCTGGACGGCAAGGTAGTCGCGGCGCGGTTGTCCCGCAAACTCAAAAGCCACCCGGTCTGCCTGGCGGCGCAGGGCGAGATCAGCCTTGAGATGGAGAAGTATTTCAAGGCGATGCAGGGCAGACAGGACGCCATGATGGGGGATATGCGGGCGCAGCGCGTGCTCGAGATCAACGCGGAACATCCTTCGTTCGACGCGCTGAAAAACGCGTGGGCCCACGACAAGGAGAAAGCCGCCGGATACGCGAAGCTGCTGTACGGTCAGGCTTTGCTAACAGCGGGCGTCCCGCTTGACGACCCCGCTGAATTCTCAGAACTAGTCAGCAAGTACGCGTTTTCTTAGGGAAACTTCAACTTTATCAAGATTTTGATTGTAATTTCGGAAAATAACTGTTATTATGTCAGAAATATCACCATAGGGACTGACGTTAGTTGGTATCAAGGAAGTATTTAAAAGATTACCGCGTCGAGGAAACGATCGACGCAAAGGGCCGCGTCAAGTCTGAAGCGGTCTATATCGGCGGCGACTATATCTTATCGCCGCCCGTTTCCGTTGGAGACAGGCGCCTGATAGCTTTGCTCACCTTATTGTGCTGGCTCGCTTTTTTCGGCGCGCTGCTCCTTGTGACGCGCACGACCCGGGCTATGTACGTCATACTGCCATTCACAGCGACTGCCCTGTCTATGTATCTGATGTCGGAAGCCATTGTTTTTCTATGGCGCGCCGGCGACGTGATGACGCGCGAGAAGGCGGAGAAGATTTCCAACCGCCTTCCGCCCTGTTCTATTATTACCGCTATCCTCGCGCTGGCGTCGTTTGCCGGCGGTATTGCGTCCACAGTTATCTCCGGCGGGGACGCCGTTTCCGGCGATTATATTTATATAGCGATTTCACTGGCAATGTCGTTAGCTTCGGCGGTCTCTTTCTCAAAATGCCGTAAAGTCAAAGCGGTCAGGAGTTAGGTAAACACGAAACAAATGTCTTTCTGAGCTTGCGAAGAATCTTGCCCTCGTAAATATAGGTAATCATTACGCAGTGCGTGTTGATAATAATGAAAGCAATAATAAAAATAAGGAGGATAATGAAGAAAAATGAAAATCCGGACAAAGAGGCTATTATGCCTGGCGCTCGCGTTACTCATGGTAGTGGCGCTGGCCGCCTGTAAGAAGGATACGCCGGAAGAAACGCCGCCCGCGACAGAGACCAGCGCCCCGCCGCCGCCGACGACTTCCACCGCGCCGTCCCAGTCCCCCGACGCCCCGCCGCCGCCGCCGCCCTCAGCCGAACCGCAGACCCTGGTGGTCGGCTACAGCTTCTTCTCGCAGAAGTTCAACCCGTTCTTCTGCAGGACCGCCTATGACCGTGACGTCGTCGATATGACGCAGGACCTGCTCCTGGTCAACGACCGCGTGGGGAACGTGATAATGAACGGCATCGACGGTGAGACGTACAACTATAATGGTACGGATTACACGTATTACGGTATTTCCAGCTTTGACGTCGTTCAAAAAGCTGACGGTTCAGTCGACTATAATCTCAGGATCCGCGACAATATCGTCTTTTCAGACGGTGTGCCGATGACGATCGACGACGTCATTTTCACGTTATATGTCCTATGCGACCCGACATATGACGGCGGCTTCACCTTCTACAGCATGCCTGTAACGGGTATGAACAACTATCGCACCGGCCTCTCCGACGAGCTTTATGACAAGTATGAGACGCTGGCGTACGATCTCGTCGACGCCGGTCCGAATAACGACGATTTCTCCGAGTGGAGCGAGGAAATGCAGGATTCGTTCTGGAACGATTATTTCCTGCCTTATGGCGAGGCCTTCTGCCAGGAGATCGTAGACTACTGCGTGGACAACCTGGCGGGACCCTATGAGGAATATTATGACGCCGTTAACCGCGACGACGTAGCGTTCGGTATGATGATGTGGGGCTTCGGCGATCTGGACGAAGACGACGAGGAGCTTTTCGTCTCTGAGTATGCCGGGCTTGAGTTTGAGATATTCAACGGTGAAAGCCCCACCCTTGAAGATTATCTATACGAACTTGTAGTCGCGTACGACTGGGATCTTTTTGATCTTGAAGACGTGGAGTCAGCGGGCTCGATGTCTTTCACCGATATGTTCACGGCTTTCATCCGCGATAAAGGTTTGAGCGACCCCGCCGCCGGCGGCGAGATCATGAACATCGCAGGTATCAAGAAAACCGGCGATTTCAGCATGACCGTCACCACGGACTACTTTGACGCGACGAGCATCTACCAGTTCGGGTTCGAGGTCGCGCCGCTGCATTACTACGGCGACGTGAACCAGTTCAACTTCAACAACAACCAGTTCGGGTTCCCCAAGGGCGACCTCTCGATAGTCAGGGCAAACGAGACCGTGCCCCTCGGCTCAGGCCCGTACAAGTTCATTTCATATGAAAACGGCGTCGTGTCTTACGAAGCCAACGAGCTCTACTGGAAGGGCGAACCGCAGATCAAGTACATCCGCTTCCAGGAGTGCACGGACGAAGACAAACTCGCCGGCATCGTCGCCGGGACCTTCGACGTTACTGAGCCCAGCTTCAATGACGATACCGTCGAGGCTATTAAGGATTATAACTCCAACGGGGACATCACAGGCGATATAATCGTAACCAGTACTGTCGACAACCTCGGCTACGGCTACATAGGAATCGCCGCGAATAACGTCAACGTCGGAGGCGATTTGTCGAGCAGGGAGTCCAAAAATCTCCGTTCCGGCTTTGCCACTCTGTTTGCCGTATATCGCAACACTGTCATCAACTCATACTACCGCGAACGCGCGAGCGTCATCCAGTACCCGATCTCGAACACGTCCTGGGCCGCTCCGCGCCCGAACGATGAGGGTTACAGGCAGGCATACTCTATCGACGTCGACGGGAACAGCATCTATACTGACTCCATGAACGAGGGGCAGAGGTATGCAGCGGCTCTCGACGCGGCGATCGGTTTCTTTAAGGCCGCCGGCTTTACCTGGAACGACGCGTCCAATATGTTCACCGCGGCTCCCGCGGGCGCGAGACTTACTTATGAAGTTATCATCCCCGCCGACGGAGTTGGCGACCACCCCGCTTACGGTATCTTGACCGCCGCCAAGGAAGCCCTGGCGACAATAGGGATAACGCTCGAGATAAACGACCCGTCGGATTCAAACGTCCTGTGGCGCGCGATTGAGTCGGGACAGGCCGACATGTGGTGCGCCGCGTGGCAGGCGACGATCGACCCGGATATGTATCAGGTCTATCATAGCACCAACGCCGTCGGGCTGGGCGGAACAGACTCGAACAGCTACTATATAATGGACGACGAACTTGACGAGCTGATCATGGAGGCACGTACCAGCGCCGACCAGAGCTTCCGCAAGGCGACGTATAAGCGCTGCCTCGAGATCATCATGGACTGGGCTGTTGAAGTGCCGAACTATCAGCGCCAGAACGCAGTCATCTTCTCTCCTGACCGTGTAAATATCGCGTCGATAACCCCGGACATCACGACCTTCTGGGGCTGGATGAACGATCTTCAGTTACTGCAAATGAATTAACAGGGCACAGTGGCCAGTGGTTAGTGGTCAGTGGAAATAAGGCGAGGGAACGGATCGTTTTCAGTCTCCACTGATCACTGATACTGGCTGTTCCTTATCAGGAAGGTATGGCCAAAAATGGGTGAATTTTTACTGAAGCGGCTTTTATTGTGCTTGCTGATTCTTTTCTTTGTCATGCTTATGATATACGCGCTCATGTACAGCCTGCCTACGAGTTATATCGAGGCGGTCGCGCGCGAGCTGGCCACAAAGCCGGGAAGCCTGAAATCCGCGCAGGAATGGATGGATGACCTGAGCAAGCAGTACGGTTTTGATAAAGGACTGATCGGCGGGTATTTTACGTGGCTGAAGTCAGCCGTACGCGGCGAGTTCGGCGACAGTTGGAACTGGACGATATCGGTCACCCAGAAGTTTAAAGACGTTATCTGGTACAGTTTTATACTCGGGCTGATCGTGTTTATACTAGAGGTCGCGATCGCAATACCGCTTGGCGTCGCCGCGGCCAGAAAACAATACAGCGCAACGGACTATGCCGTTACGGTCATAGCGATACTCGGCATATCGCTTCCTACGTTTTTTGTCGCGACTATACTGAAATTGATTTTCTCAGTCAATCTGGGCTGGTTCGACATAAGCGGGATGCAGGGCAGAAATTACCTGATATTGTCCGACTTCGGAAAGTTTCTGGACATGGCCGCGCATTTCGTCCTGCCCGCCCTTACACTGACGATCATCAGTATCGGCTCCCTTATGCGCTACACGCGAACAAACATGCTTGAAGTCCTGAACTCAGACTATATCCGGACGGCAAGGGCCAAAGGCCTGTCGGAGTCCAGGGTCATAAATTACCACGCTTTCAGAAATACGCTTATACCGCTTATATCTATTCTCGGCGGTTCGCTCCCCGGCCTGTTTTCCGGGGCGCTTATCACCGAGAGTTTATTTGCGATCAGGGGCATCGGATATACGTCGTATTGGTCGATGAGGTCGGGGGATATTCCGTTTTCGATGTTTTATCTGACGTTTATCGCGATATTGACGCTCCTTGGGAACCTGATCTCCGACATCCTGTACGCCGTCGTCGACCCGCGAGTGCGGGTGCACTGACGCGCAGCGGAAATAGGAGAGCGGAAAGTTGAGAAACGTGCTCTGCGAGCGCGGTGAGAAACGTGCTCTGCGAGCGCGGTGAGAATTGAGAGTTAATTATATGGATAACTCAGTAAAACGCACGAACGGGCTGTATGAAGCGCTCAAGTTTAAGTTCAATCAACCGTTGGGGCACGGAGGCCCGGGTGGTTTGGGTAACGAACCGAGGCTATACGGTTCGGGCGAAGATGATTTAGCTATGGGTATGCATAAAAGCGAGGATGGTGAAACTACGCTCGCGCTCGACGATACGGAAAGGGTCAAGGTCCTCTCTCCGGGGCGTCTCGTAGTCAAGCGCTTTTTTCGCAACAAGCTGGCTATGGTCGGCTTCGCGGTGCTGATCGCCATGTTCTTGTTCACATTCGCGGTGCCTCTGGTTTATCCGTATTCGCAGACGCAGCTCTTCTACAAGTATGATTATCTCGACATCGACTACGCCAGCGCTACTGAGAGGTCTGAGTATATTCCGTACGTCATCCCCGGCGGGCCGGAGATAAGGGCTACTATCGCAAACCGTTTCAACTCATACATACTCGAAGTCGAGGCGGAAGGGCTTACTGAAAAAACCTTTTCGGGGAGCGACGGGGCGGAGTACATTGTCAGAAAACTGGGGGACAGGGTTTTCACTCTTTCCACGCCTCTGACGTTCCCGGCAGGTATTTTTTACCCGGCCGGCCAGATCGCCACATACAACAGGATACGCGAGTCGTTTTCCTGGACGGGACCGGCCTTGTCCGACGAGTTGAGAGAAGCCGCTATCCGCTGTATCAATGATGGCGGCGAAGAATTTGAGTTTAGCGGCGCGCGCTATTCGGTAGGCGGGTCCAGGGCCCGGACTACTGTGACCCGCGAGGACGGAGAATTTGCCGCCTATACGTCAGACGGGGTTTTATTCGATGAAGGCGGGCTATTCGCCTATGATTTATTTATCACCGAAATCGAGGATAACCTCGGCGGGGATGATTTTGAATTCGGCGGTAAGACTTATCGGGTCGGCGCCGGGTCCGGCGGGTCGTTTGAAGTGACCGAGGTCGGCGACGTCATCGCCGCGCTCGTCGCTTCCACCATGGTGTTCAACGCCTATGACGTCTCGACGTCGTTCTCAGACGAGTTCAGGATAAACGCCCTTTTGGCGATATACGGCGAGGCCGCGTTCACTGCGGATGGAGCCGCGTATACGGTGTTTACCGCCGACAACGATATTTTCATAGCCGACGCGTCGGGCACAGCCATCGCAGAGCTAAGCGCGTATTCTATCCGGCGCTATTCCGGGCAGGATACGCTTTCCATAGGGTTTAAGGAGGCCGCTCAGGACGCGATTGAAAAGCTTCTTGAAGATAATGTCACGGAAACGTCCTTCGTCTACGGCGTCCACGAGATCGACATTGAAGGCAATTATCGCTATGACGACGACGGCGAGCCTATTTTCGTTGACTCAGTGATCACAGTTCTTCGCAAGAGTACGGGCGAGTTCGTCATGACGTGCAACCAGATAACATATCTGATAGATATTTACGGTACGCCGACAAGGGAGCATATTGTCGGCACTGACGGCGACGGCATGGATATTTTCGCCCGCATGATGTACGGAGGCAGGGTCTCGCTGATGGTCGGGTTCATAGTAGTTATCCTTGAACTGGTCCTCGGCGTGATCATGGGCGGTATTTCGGGTTTCTTCGGCGGATGGGTCGATACTTTATTCATGCGGATCGCGGACGTCTTCTACTGCATACCCGGATATCCCATCCTCATTATCATGGGCGCCCTGTTCGATAAACAGAAAATGGATCCGTATGTGCGTCTGGTGTGGATGATGGCTATTCTGGGCCTGCTTGGCTGGGCTTCTGTGGCAAGGCTTGTGCGCGGGCAGATACTTTCTTTGCGCGAGCAGGAGTTCATGATCGCGCAGGAAGCTACCGGAATGAAGGCGCGCAAGCGTATTTTCCGCCATCTTGTCCCCAATGTCATGCCTCAGCTCATAGTCACGGCGACTATGGGCCTCGGCGACGTCATAATTTACGAGTCCACGCTGTCGTTTCTGGGCCTCGGCGTCAAGCATCCGCTCGCCACCTGGGGTACTATGATAAACAGCGTTACAAGTTCTTCGGAGTCCATGAAAAGGTACGCGTATATCTGGGTCCCCGTGGGGCTTCTCATCTGCTTGACGGTAATCGCGTTCAACTTCGTAGGCGACGGCCTCCGCGACGCCTTCGACCCGAAGATGCGGCGCTGACGCTTTTTGAGTTTTGAGTTTGGATGGTGGAGTTTGGAGTTAGCGTGAAAGAATTAAGAAATATGATGAAAGTTGACGCGTACCTCCATCCTTTTATTCCTGGTTGTGCAGACTTACGTCGGTGTGGAGGTTAATGTGGCAAAGAGTAAAGCAAAGTATATATCCGGAAGCGAATCCGCGGTAATATCGCGCTTCAACCGTAAAATAATGCGCAAGCTTGAGAGTATCCGCAACGCGAGCGGCGCCGATCCGTCCGGATATATGACAAAAATGCATGACGCGAATAACATTGTTGAGATCGACAACGCCTGTTCATATTTCTTCACGGACGTCGGCACGATAAGGGCGGTCGACGGCGTGAGCTTTAATGTGCCGAAAAGCACCGTCGTCGGAATAGTCGGCGAATCCGGCTGCGGAAAGAGCGTTATGAGCCTGTCGCTGATGCAACTGCTCCAGCGCCCTCAGGGGCAAACGGTCAGCGGTGAGATACGCTTCAATATGGGCGACGGGTCAGCGTACAACATCGTCAATACGCCCACGTCAGAAATGATGAAACTTCGCGGCAACAGGGTTTCAATGATATTTCAGGAACCTATGACGAGCCTTAATCCTGTGTTTCGCTGCGGGATGCAGATAGATGAAGTCATCACGCTGCACAACCCTGAAATGAACAAAGAAGAGGTCAAAGACCGCTCGGTCGAGATGCTTGAGCTCGTTGGTATCGCGGACGCCGGAACGGTGTACAGAATGTATCCGCACGAGCTTTCGGGCGGTATGCGCCAGCGCGTTATGATAGCGATGGCTTTGGCGTGCAACCCCGAACTTATCATTGCCGACGAACCTACAACCGCGCTCGACGTAACTATCCAGGCGCAGATACTCGACCTGCTTCTGGAGATCAAAGACAAAGTCAACAGTTCTATCATGCTTATAACGCACGATTTGGGCGTTATCGCCGGTATGGCGGATTACGTCGTGGTCATGTACGCGGGGCGCGTCGTCGAAAAAGGCAGCACGGCCGAAGTCTTTCATAATCCGGAGCACCCGTACACCCTGGGCCTGATGAGGTCCAAACCAAAGGTAGGCGTCAAGGTCGAAAGTTTGTACAACATACCCGGCAACGTCCCGAATCCGGTGAACATGCCGAACTATTGCTACTTCCGCGACAGATGCGAGATGCGCTGCAACAAGTGCGACGGCGATTATCCGCCTGAATTCAGGATCGGCGATACTCATATAGTTTCCTGCTGGCGTTGCGACGGGTCCAGCGACAGCGGGGCTATCTCCGGCGAGATGCTTGGGTACCCGAAGCCGGCTGATCTCGACGCTCTGCTTTAAGCGGGCGCGGAGTTTGTTATTGTTAACCGCGCTATGAACTGAGATCAGACCTGTTAAGTATATTTATTTTCACGTCAGTTAACTCCGCCTTTCACACTCCAAACTTCAAATTCCAAACTCCACTCTGAGGTGATTCAAATGGAGCATGACAGCGAATATCTAATCGAAGTCAATAACCTTGTCAAGTGGTTTCCGATCAAATCGGATTTCTTCAAGCGCACGACCGGGAACGTCAGGGCTGTCGACGGGATATCGATCAAGATAAAGCGCGGCCGGACTATGGGCCTCGTCGGTGAATCGGGCTGCGGCAAATCAACACTGGGCAGGGCGATAATCAGGCTCCTTGAGCCGACCGACGGAGAGGTACTATTCAGGGGAGAGAACATACTTGCCTACAATAAGCGTAAAATGCGAGAGGCGCGCAGAAAGATGCAGATTATATTTCAGGACCCGTATTCCAGCATAGACCCGCGTATGTCTGTTGCCGAAATAATCGCCGAGTTTATGATCATCAACAAAACCTGCGAAAGCAGAATAGCCGCTTTCCAGCGCGCTGCCAGTCT
>Ga0082212_10007485_pt1 | contig 14436 bp, 13 predicted proteins | sample TergutNt197P3_FD_71548 | JGI IMG/M metagenome (GOLD analysis project Ga0082212, IMG submission 71548) | Neocapritermes taracua P3 segment gut microbial communities from Petit-Saut dam, French Guiana - Nt197 P3 | ecosystem: Host-associated > Arthropoda: Insects > Digestive system > Gut ... | reverse complement strand
TGCTCTGCCATAAGTATGACGAACAAGCAAAACTTCGTTATCGCGCAAAACGATTGCACCTACTGATGCGAAACGATTATCTTCCATAAAAATTTCTCCCGTACAAAATATAAATTTTCTTATCCATTCAAATTCAATGTTTTCTTGTTTTTCATCGCTCATTGATTCATCTCCTTTTCGTCATGGGTCATGGCAAGGAACTTATCAACAGTAAGCTCGCTGTCAGAGGCAAGCCCGCGAAGGGGACACCCGTTTTTCATTTCCAAGACAGGCGTAAGTCTTATTTCTCCGTCTATTTCATTAACTTTTACTTTCGCTGTCCGTATCATGCGGAATAAAGGCTCCGGCAATGTTTTTGTTATTAATATAATTTCCGGCATTTATAATCGCTCCTGTTCAAAATATAAATTCCTGCGTAATTGTTATGCTATACTCTAAACCCGACAACGTTGTCGTATATTTTTCGTTAATTTATACTGTTCAGCACTATTTTATTTAATTTATTCTTTCGGTTCTCGAAATCAGTTTTCGTTATTGAATAAGTATGCACGGTTTTATATTCGCCTCTTATGTGTAAAATATTATAATCTATTTTTTCATAGGTCATGCCGACTTTCTGCATGACCTTTCTTGAATTCGCGTTCCCGTCTAAAAACCGCGCCTCGACTTTATCAAACCCGAAGTAATCAAACGCGAATTCCATTACGCATTCGAGAGCTTCGGGAACAAGTCCCCTGCCCCAGTATCTTTTTGACAGGACATATCCGACTTCGCATGTGTTTTTAACTAAGTTAATCGACGTAAACCCACATGTCCCGACGAACCTGCCGTTTGCTTTATATACCATTCCCCAGTCAAAAAATTTCCCGCTTTCATATCTTTTCTGTATAGTGCTTATATATTCTTTTGTTTCGTTTATATTTGCGTGCGGCTGCCATGTTAAATATCTCGTCACGTCGGAATCCGCCGAGTATTCAAACATATCTTCGCAGTCAACGCTTTCTATGCGCCGCAATAAAAGCCTTCTCGTTTCAAAACGCGGAAGATTAGAAAAGACTTCTTTTAATTTTTTGCTCTTCTTTTCTTTTGTCATATACTTAAATTCTATGTCAAAATCGTCGTCTTTAAGAATTTGCGGTATCCTTAAAAACGAAAAAACTTTATGAAACATATTGATTTACCCAAACGTCTTTCTCATGCGGTCGCAGTAATATTTTATATTGTCCCATTCGGCGTGGGGCGGAATCCTGTGGTCGGGGCACGGGATAAACCCGCCGAGTCCGACAAGGGGCTTCAGCCTCTCTATTTCATCGTCCACGGCTTTAAAATCGAGCGCGAACACGTTTTTATTCATTCCGCCTACTCCCCGGAGTTCTTTGCCGTATTCTTTTCTCCACGGCTCAATACTTGCGTTCCATGTGCCGACTTCTATCGGGAACATAGTATTTACGCCGTTTTCAAACCATATGGGCACAAGCTTGTCTATACAGCCGTCGCAGTCCAGAGAAACTATATTAATCCCGTATTTGCGCCCCAAATCCGTGATTTTTTTATAATGCGGGGCGACAAATTTATTAAATACGGCGGGATTAACGAGCGGTCCGTTTTTAAAGCATATATCTTCCCACATGTGCAGAAAATCGGGTTTTACGCCGGATTCAAGTATTGCTTTCACGTTCTCATAGCATATATTCCCGATTGTATTTATTATTTCGATATATAAATCCTCGTCGTCCGCGTATAAATAGCTTATCCCCTCAACGCCGAGCATATCGCGTATGCAGCCGTAAAGGCTTCCCGCAAATATTCCCGCAGGCCTGTCCGTAAGATTCTCGAGCCGCGTTTTTATTCCGGCGAGTTCTTCGGGAGCGCCGTATCTTTTACTGTCAAGCTGTAATCTGGGCTTGTATAATTCCTCCCATGCTTCCCTGCCGGTCATAAGAGTTCCGACAGTCGCGGGAATAGAAGTTAACCCGGGTTTTATTTCTTCGATTAATCCGTTGCCGTTCTGATGAATTATCGACCCGTCGGGACGGTTTTCTAAAACTTTATATTCAAACGCGGGCATAAGCCCGTGACTTCCGCCGTACTGCGTGCTCCATGCAAAATCCCAGCCGAGTTTTTCATCTATAATTTTATCCATAGGACTGCCGTCCCAGCAGTTGTCGGCTTCTTCTTTTGTTATATGCCCCTCTTTATGCCATTTCTGCAGAAGTTCGCCCCAATAGCCGAAATGCACTAACGGCATTCTGTCGTATTTCTCATAATTAAGAACAGCCATTGCTCTTTCCCTGTTGTTCATAAAAAATATCCCCCGTTTATTATTATTTATTATAATTAGCTACGGCGCTATCAAAATCTGAGCGAGCAGAGAATCCCTGTCAAGGATAACGGTCTTGTCGTTTCCGGTAAGAGAAGCTTTCAGAGCGTCAAGCCCGCGCATAAACCTGTAAAATTCTTCTTTCTCTGGGGTATTATACGCTTCGGCAAGCCGTCTCATATACTCTGCTTCGCCGTCCGCGATTATTCTCTCGGCTTCGGCTTTCGCGTCTGAAACCGTTATATTTACTGTTTTATCGACTTCGTTTTTTATTAAATTTGCTTCTTTTTCTCCCTCGGCTCTCTCGGCTTCGGCGACGCGTTCCCTGTCTGAAATCATGCGTCTGAAAACGGACTGTTCGTTATCGTAGGGCAGCTCAAAGCTCTTGATTTTTACGTCTAAAACTTCGATGCCGAAGCTCGACGCGTTCGCCTTTGACTGGTTCGTGACCGCGATATTCAAATAAGAACGGCTTTTCTCGTCCGCAGAGCTGATTATATCGTTTTGTTCAAAAGTTCCTATGATATTTTTTACAGCGTTGAAAGTTATAGCGTCGAGTCTGTTTTCGGCGTTGCTTATAGAGCCGAGAAGCTGCTGGTAAAACACGAACGGGTCTGTAATCCTCCAGACCAGAAAGCTGTCCACGGTCATATTTTTAGCGTCCGAAGTAAGAACTTCCGACGGTTTTACGTCATAAAAAAGTTTTGTTTTCGGAAAATATTTTACTTCGTCAATCATCGGAACTTTAAAATAAAGCCCGGGGGATTGCACAGTATCGACTACTTTTGAAAAACGCACGACCAGCGCGTATTCGTTTTCCTGAACGGTATAGAAAGCCGAAGTAACAACCGACAGCAGTATTATTATTAATATAACAAGCGCAACATAAAATACAATTTTTTTAGTGCTCATAAAATTTTAACTCCTTCTAAAAATTTTTTTAATTTACTGTCCGTTAATAAAATCGTCCAGAGGCAGAACCATTGATATATTATCGCCCGACCCCGCGTTTATATAAACTTTTACTCCGGGCAGGACTTTTTCAATCATTTCGTAATACATACGCACTTTGTTTATGCTTGGATTTAATCTGTACTGGCTGTACATAGCCTCGAACATCGCGACTTGTTTTACCGCGTCGTTTATTCTGTTCTGCTTCAGATATTCCGCGTTTCTCAGTAACTGGTCCGCCTCGGCCTCGGCTCTCGGAATATTTGCGTTTTCATACGCCCTCGCCTCGTTTATAGTAGTCTGCCTGTTCTGTTTAGCGGTTTCTACGGATTTAAATGCCGCGATAACTTCCGGAGTGGGCGGTTCGGCGTCCTGTATTTTTATGTCGAACAGTTGCAAGCCTATGTCATAAATTATCAGGTCTTCGTCTATAAAATCCTTGATTTTCGTTTGGATTTCGGCTTTTTTATTGGTTAATATGTCGTCAACCCCGTATGAGCTTATAATATCCCTGATTCTGCTCTGCGTTATATTTTTCAGAATCTCGTCGGGGCTCGCCGAATGATATAAATATTTATACGGGTCTGAAATCCTGTATTCGACGTAAAAATCGACGTTTACGATATTCAGGTCGCCTGTTATCATTTTGCTTTCGTTTGGAAGCGAAGCCCCTGTGTCCGCGTTATATCCTATTGTCTGTTTAAGAGACACGTTTACGTCGACGAGATACTTCTGCTGAACAAACGGTATCTTGAAATGAAGCCCCGCTTCAACTGTGTTTGTATGTTTGCCGAAAGTTGTAATAACCGCCTGCTGCTTGTCGTTGACCATATAATAACTCGAAGAAACTAAAACAACAAGAAATATTATTATTACGGCAAGAACCGCCAATTTTTTTATTTTCTTTGTTGATTTGGGGTCCATTGGAGATTTCTTTTTTATCTCCCAGCCGTTCTGGTTGAAATTCATCGTTTTCCTCCTGATTTTTAAAAAATTTATTAATAATAAATATTATAAACCTATTTTATTTTTTTTACAATAGTTTTTTTAATTTTTCGTTATAAAAAATATAACAAATTTACCCTTGATTTATTATCGTATAGAGTATATAATTTTAATATAAACTATTTTTAAACAAATTTCAAAAAATCAAAGTTAAATTATTAGGGTAAATTTTTATGAAAACAAGAAATCAAATATTATGGATAACGCAGACTGCCCTGCTTTTGGGTTTAACCGTCGCGTCGCAGTATTATCTCACGGGCCTGCTGAGCTTTAACCCGTATTTAAGCCAGCTTGCCGTAGGTTCTCTTGTAAATCTGTTTTTAATACTTTCGACATTGGCATGCGGGTTCTGGAGCGGGTTTTCAATAGCGGTTCTTGTGCCGTTTATTTCTTTTGCGATAGGGCGTATGCCGCATGTCTGGCTGATTCCGTTCGTGGCTTTAGCAAATATCGCAATAGTTTTCGCGTTCTGGCTTATATGCAGGAAAAAAATATTCGGTTCGGCTTTTTCTGTGAACTGGGCTGTTTCGGCTGTTACGGGCGCGTTATTTAAGTTCGGGGTTTTATATTTCGGGGTAACAAAAATATTTATAAATTTTATTCTCCCGAACGACGCGGCTTTAAAAGCCCCGCAAATCGCGAAAATGACCTCGGTTATATCTTTTAATTATTCGTTCCCTCAGCTTGCAACCGCGCTTATCGGCTGCGTTTTAGCCTATGCTGTATATCCCGTGCTGAAAAAAACCGTAATAGAGAGAACTATAAATGCAAAAAATTAATAGCAACGGATTCAGCGCAGCCGTTATGACTTTGGGCTGCCGCGTGAACCAATACGAGAGCGGCTGCATAATATCAGAATTTATAAACCTCGGCTTTGAGATAAAAAGTTTTAGCGATACATGCGATGTCTACGTTATAAATACATGCACAGTCACAGCCGGAAGCGACAAGAAGTCCAGACAAATGATACGCCGCGCAAAAAAGTTAAACAAAGACGCAGTTATCGCAGTGTGCGGTTGTTTTTCACAAAAAAATCCTGAGATTTTTAAATCAGATTTAGCGGTTGATATTATTGCGGGAACAAGCGAAAAGATTAAAATACCCAAGATTGCGCTTGATATTTTAAACGGCGTTGTTCCCAACAAAAATATTTTTGTAAAACCCATCGGCGAATATAAAACCTACGAGAATATCAACGCCTATCAATCCGAAAAAACGCGGGCTTATATAAAAATACAGGACGGGTGCGGCGCGAATTGTTCGTACTGCATAATACCGCAGGTTCGCGGAGTTGTGAAATCCCGCGCATATTCTGATATTTACAGCGAAGCAAAACGTTTTAACGATATGAACTGTCATGAAATTGTTTTGACAGGCATAGAAATTTCGTCCTACAAACACGAATTTGATTTAATAACTCTTCTTGAAAAGTTAAACTCCGAGCCTGATTTAAATAATATAATATCAATCAGATTAAGCTCTATAGACCCGTCGCTTATAAAAAAAGATTTTATCGACAGGCTTGCAAAATCAGAAAAAATCGCGAATCATTTTCATTTGTCCCTGCAAAGCGGCTCGGACAGAATATTAAATCTTATGCGGAGAAAATACAGCATAAAAACTGTTATAAAAAATATCGCTTATGCTAAAGAAAAAATAAAAGATTTAAATTTAACCGCCGATATAATTGCCGGATTCCCCTGCGAAACCGACGAAGATTTTGAAAAATCAATAGAAATCGTGAAGCTTTTAAATATTTATCACGCGCATATATTCGCTTATTCCAGAAGACCCGGTACTGACGCGGCTGATTTTGATAATCAAGTCTGCGAAAATATAAAAAATTCAAGGAGTAAAAAAATTTTGGAAGCATGTGAAAAAATCAAAGAAGAAATCCACAGGAATAATTTAAATAAAAGATTTGAAGTAATCGTCGAGGATTTAAGCCGCGACGGATTTTACACCGCGAAAACCAGAAATTTTATCGACGTTAAAATAAAAAACAACGCAGACGTCGGGACAACGTGGAAACCTCCCCCTGTGGCGGGAATAAAAATTGTTGATTATAATAAAAATTTTATATATGGGGAGATTTTATAAATGGTTTTCAGAATTCTTGTTGAAAAAAAAGAATCGCATAACATAGAGGAAAAAAACTTATTCGGGGAAATAAAAAATAATCTTGAATTAAGCCTGTTAAAAAACTTGAAGATTATACTGAGATATGACGTTGAGGGCATAAGCGAAGAAATTTTTGAAAAAGCAAAGCTTACTGTTTTTGCAGAACCCGCGGTTGAAAATATTATTAATACTCTGCCGTCAGGCGATAATATTATAATATTCGCGGCCGAGTCTTTAGAAGGTCAGTATGACCTGCGCTCAGATACCTGCTCGCAGTGCCTGCAGCTTATGACCGGGGAAATACGTCCCGCAGTCAGATGCGCGAAAATATATATTCTTGAATTTGACGACGGCGATAGTTCAAGAGAAGTTGAAAAGATTAAAAATTATATTATAAATAAAATAGAACTGCGCGAAGCTGTACTCGAAGAATATCCGACGTTAAATCAGGAATATGATATTCCCTATACTGTCGAAACTTTAAGTAATTTTATAAATTTAGACAGGGACGAACTTGAAGCGTTTACGAAAAATTATTCGCTCGCAATGGATATAGATGATATTCTTTTCTGTCAGGATTATTTTAAAAATACGGAAAACCGCGACCCTACGGTTACTGAGATACGCATGATTGACACGTACTGGTCAGACCATTGCCGTCATACTACGTTCTTAACTGAGATAACAGACGTTGAAATAGAAGATTCAATCGTGGAAAAAGCGTTCGTGAATTATCTGGATTTGCGTAACGAAGTTTACGGCGAAAACAATAAAAAAAGCGTGACTCTTATGGATATGGCGACAATCGGCATGAAATATATGAAAAAACAAGGCAGGCTTGATTTGCTTGACGAATCCGAAGAAGTAAACGCATGCTCTGTTAATATAAAAGTAAATATCGACGGCGCGGACGAAGATTATTTATTCATGTTCAAGAACGAAACGCACAATCACCCGACGGAAATCGAGCCGTTCGGCGGCGCGGCGACCTGTCTTGGCGGAGGCATACGCGACCCGCTTTCAGGGCGTTCTTATGTTTATCAGGCAATGCGCGTCACGGGTTCGGCTGACCCGCGCCAGAAAATCGCCGATACTATGAAAAACAAACTCCCGCAGTTTAAAATTACGAGAACAGCCGCAGAGGGTTACAGTTCATACGGCAATCAGGTAGGCGCAGCGTCGGGCGGGATTTTCGAGATATATCACCCGAATTACGCGGCAAAACGCATGGAGCTCGGCGCAATCGTCGGAGCCGCGCCTAAATCTTATGTAAAACGCCTCACGCCGGTTTCCGGCGACGCAATAATATTGCTCGGCGGACGCACGGGACGCGACGGCTGCGGAGCGGCTACGGGTTCGTCCAAAGCGCAGACTTCTGAATCTTTGCATAAAAGCGGCGCGGAAGTCCAGAAAGGCGACGCAATTTTAGAGCGCAGGATTTTAAGATTATTCAGGAATCCGAAAGTTACGCATATGATAAAACGCTGTAACGATTTCGGAGCGGGCGGCGTTTCCGTCGCAATCGGCGAGCTTGCGGACAGTTTATTAATAGATTTGTCGCTTGTCCCGGTAAAATATCCCGGGCTTGACGGAACTGAAATCGCAATATCTGAATCTCAGGAAAGAATGGCAGTCGTAGTATCTGACGAAAATTTAAGCGCGTTTATCAGAGAGGCTGAACTCGAAAATCTTGAAGCGACAAAAGTCGCGACCGTGACGAGTGACAACAAGCTCAGAATGATGTGGAACGGAAACGAGATATTATCTATAAACCGTGATTTTTTAAACTCAAACGGCGCGAAAAAACAAACAAAAATAAGAGTATTAAATAAAGACGCGGGCAAGACGCATAATATTCTGAGTTTGTTATATCAGAAGATAAATAACGAAAACGATTTAAAACAGGCGTATATAAATTTAGTATCGGATTTGAGCATATGCTCGCAGAAAGGGCTTGTCGAAAAATTTGATTCGTCTATAGGCGCGGGAACTGTGATTTCGCCGTTCGGCGGAGTGCACAGGCTCACGCCATCGCAGGTTATGTCTGCGAAAATACCCGTTCCGCAGGGCAATACAAATACTTCGTCTGTTATGGCTTACGGATTTTCGCCGTATATAAGCGAAATCAGCCCGTACAGGGGCGCAATGTACGCAGTAATAGAATCCGTGTCAAAGCTTATTGCGTCGGGAGTAAAGCTGTCTGACATGTATTTATCGTTTCAGGAATATTTTCCGAGCCCGTCCGACGCTGAACGCTTCGGGCTTCCGTTTGAGGCTCTTTTGGGAGCTCTGGCGGCGCAGATTAATCTCGGGCTTGCGTCGGTAGGCGGCAAAGACAGCATGTCCGGTTCTTATTCTTATGAAGACGATATAACCGGAGAACAGAAAAAAATCGAAGTCCCGCCGACTTTAGTTTCGTTCGTTGCGGGAACTGCAAACGCTGAAAAAATTATATCAAACGAGTTTAAAGCCAATAATTCTTACGTCTATCTTTTGAAACCGTATTATAAAGAAGACGGCACGATTGATTTTGCAGACCTGAAGAATTTATACGGATACGTAAATAAATTAACGGAAGAACGCAGGATTTTATCGTCGTATTCTGTAGGGTTCGGAGGTATAGGCGAGGCTGTGTTTAAAATGTGCATAGGTTCGGGCATAGGGTTTGCGTTTGATAATAATATAACGCAGCAGGAATTGTTCTCTTCGTATTACGGAGCGTTTATAGTCGAATCAAACGCGCAGTTGCCGCACGGCATACTGCTCGGCAGAACAAATTCGTCGTCAAATATATCAGTAAATAATAACGCTTTAGATTTAAACGATTTAACATACAAATGGCTTTTGCCTCTCGAAAACGTTTTCCCGACGGAATTAAATAAAATAAAAGATGATTTAGCCGTTCAGATTCCCAAGCTCGAATATTATAACAGACCGCAGGCAGTTACAGTTCATACTAACGCGAACGCAAAACCGAGGGTTTTACTGCCCGTATTCCCGGGAACAAGCTGCGAATACGATATGGCGAAGCACTTTGACGAATCGGGCGGTTCAAGCGACATATTCGTGTTCAGGAATTTAACCCCGCAGGCTATAGCAGAATCTATAGATATATTAGAGCAAAAGATTTTAAGCAGTCAGATACTGGCTATTCCCGGGGGATTTTCCGGCGGCGGGGACGAACCCGCAGGCTCGGGCAAATTTATTACGGCTATATTAAGAAATCCCAAGATAACAGAAGCCGTGCGAAATTTACTGTTTGTACGGGGCGGTTTGCTGTTAGGCATAGGCAATGGATTTCAGGCTCTTGTTAAATTAGGGCTTCTCCCCTACGGCGACATAAAAGAAGTCATGTCCGAAGACGACCCCGCTTTAAGCTATAACAGAATCGGCAGACATCAGTCGTTTATTTCTTATACCCGCGTAGCGTCTGTAAACAGTCCGTGGTTCATGAACGTAAAAGTCGGCGACATACACGCAATACCAGTATCACACGCAGAGGGAAGATTATGCGTAAACGAAGAAAAATTAAGCAGTCTTATACAGAACGGACAGGTTGCGACGCAATACTGCGATTTAAACGGCAATCCGACAATGCACCCGTATTATAATCCCGATTCGTCTGTGTACGCAATCGAGGGAATTTTCGGATTAAACGGCAGAATCTTCGGCAAAATGGGACACAACGAGAGAATGGGCAGAAACGTCATGAAAAACGTGCCCGGGAACAAAAGCCAGTTTATATTCTCGTCTGGAGTGAAGTATTTTAAATAAATATATAATAAATTTTACGGAGGTAATCAAAAATGAGCGAAAAATTAAAAGCTATTGTAGTCTGGGGAGGCTGGGACGGTCACGAACCCGAACTTGTCGCAAGGCGCGTTGAGAAAATGCTGTTAAAAGAAAATTTTGACGTGGAATTTCACGACAATTTAGACGCGTTCTTAGACAAAGAACATCTTAAAACACTCGATTTAATCTTCCCATTATGGACAATGGGACAAATCACGGGAGAACAGCGCGAGGCAGTCTCGCACGCGGTCGCTTCGGGCGTAGGGCTTGCGGGAAATCACGGCGGGATATGCGATTCTTTCAGAAACGATACAGAATGGCAGTTTATGTGCGGCGGCAACTGGGTCGCGCACCCCGGCAACGACGGCACGCCGTACAAAGTCAACATCAAGAATACTTCAAGCCCGCTCACGTTCGGCATAAAAGATTTCGACGTTGCAAGCGAGCAGTATTATCTGCACGTTGACCCTGCGGTCGAAGTTTTAGCGACGACAAGATTCCCTGTCGCGAACGGTCCGCATATCTTAAACAAGCACGTCGATATGCCCGTCGTCTGGACAAAAATGTGGGGATACGGCAGAGTATTTTATACGTCGCTCGGACATCACGACGACGTGTTCGACATTCCCGAAGCGGGCGAACTTTTAAGACGCGGCTTGCTCTGGGCGGCTGAGGGCAAAAAAATAGCGGTTCAGAACGGCACGACAGACCCGTCGAACTTCTTCACTGCTACGTTTGTTTAATTAAAATAATATATTATTATTTTTGGAGGAAAATTTTATTATGTCAAAAAAAGTAAAAGTCGGCGTCGTCGGGTGCGGCGTTATTTCAGAGATTTATATGCAAAATATGACAAACAGATTTAAAAACGTCGAAATTGTCGCGACAATGGACTTAATCAGAGAACGCGCCGAACAACGCGCACAGCAATTTAACGTGCCGAAAGTTCACGACCTCGAAGATTTTTATAAAGACCCCGAAATAGAATTAGTCGTGAATTTAACTACCCCGCAGTCGCATACAGACGTAGATTTGCGTTCGCTTAACGCGGGCAAGCACGTCTATTCTGAAAAGCCTTTTGCGCTAAACAAAGCCGACGGCAAAAAAGTTATTGATTTAGCTAAATCAAAAAATCTGCTTACCGGCTGCGCTCCCGAAACTTTTTTGGGCGGCGGCTTGCAGATGTGCAGAAAATTAATCGACGAGGGCTGGATTGGCTTCCCCGTCGCGGCTACGGCGTTCATGATGGGTCACGGTCACGAGAGCTGGCATCCCGACCCGGCGTTCTATTATGATTTCGGCGGCGGCCCGATGTTTGACATGGGTCCGTATTATCTCACGGCTCTTGTCTCAATGCTCGGCCCGGTCAAAAAAATCGCGGGAGCGGCAAAAATATCGTTCCCCACAAGAACTGCTACATGCAAAGAAAAATACGGCGAAGTTATAGAAGTCAAAGTTCCTACATATGTCACGGGTACTTTAACATTTGCGTCAGGCGCGGTGGGCACTATTATAACAACGTTCGACGTATGGGATTCACATTTGCCGAATATAGAAATCTACGGCTCGGAGGGCTCGTTGAGAGTTCCCGACCCGAATACTTTCGGCGGGCCTGTCCTGTATAAAAAACCCGGCATGGATAAATGGCAGGAGATTCCCGTCGTATTCGCGCATCAGGAAAACAGCAGGGGCATAGGAGTTTCTGATATGGCGCAGAGCATTATAAATAACAGGACGCACAGGGCGCACGGCGATATGGCGTATCACGTGCTTGATATTATGTGTTCGATTCACGATTCAAGCGATTCAGACAAAATAATAACGCTCGATTCGTCGTTTGAGCGTCCCGCTCCGTTCCCGATGGGATTGACGGACGGCGTTCTGGATTAAATTAAAATATTTAGAAAAACAAAATTGCAGGGATAAGTTATCCTTGCAATTTTATTTTTTATATTATACTTATCTTTAAATATTTTTACAGCTCGGTTTTCATATCTTTTACGCATTTGGGGCATACGCCTTTTTCTTTAAATGATTTCAGGTCGTTCGACGACCCGCAGAAAATACATACCGAGTCATATTTTTTCAGAACAATCATATCGTCTTTCGTGAATATTTCCACTGCGTCCTTTTCGTTGATATTAAAGATTCTGCGCATTTCCGCAGGCAGCACTATTCTGCCCAATTCGTCAATTCTTCTTACGATTCCTGTTGATTTCATGTTTTCTTCCTCCAAAATTAGAATAATTACTGTTAATTATTTAATTATTTGATAGTTATGTAAAATAACTCAAATACATATCATAAATAATTTAACACATATTTCAAGTTTTGTCAACAGATATATTATAATAATCACAAAAAATCCAAAAAAATTATACAAAATTTTCAATTACGACATAAAAATCAATCATTTGACAGATAAATAAAAAATATACCGGGCAAAATATTCGGCTTAGATTAATAAAAAACAGGGGTATAAAATCCCTGTTTTTTTTATATATTTTAGTATTACGCAGAAATACCGGAGGCAAAATATATGCTTAGCAAAATATTCGGAGTAATCGCAATCTTATCTGTAGGAATAGCGGTTTTGACAGGGAAAATCGAACAGGTCGGGTTAGCCGTAGCCGACGGCGCGGGCAATGCCGTACAGCTTGTTATTTCGCTTGCGGGCATGATGTGCCTCTGGAGCGGGATTATACGCGTCATGAAACACATAGGGCTTACAGAACTGCTCGCGAAACTCATATCGCCCGTTTTAAAAATCATGCTGCCCTATACATATAATCAAAAAAAGCTGGGCGACAAAGACGCGTCGGCAGCCTTGCAGTCAGTATCGGCTAACATGAGCGCGAATATATTGGGGATAGGCAACGCCGCTACTCCCCTCGGCGTAGACGCTGTAAAAAAATTAAACGACGTAAAAAACAAGTCCAAAACCGCCGACCCTGATAAAGCAAACGCCGATATGATTATGTTCGTCGTTTTCAACTGCGCGTCCTTTCAGGTAATCCCGACTACGCTTATAGCCCTGCGTTCAGCCGCGGGAAGCCAGAACGTTTTCGAGATAATCCCCGCAGTCTGGCTATGCTCGCTCGCGACTGCGGTATTTGCCGTGACTGCCGTAAAAATTTTAAGTAAAATATTTAAATAATAAGGTGATATATTTTGACAAGCATAGCTTCTTATACCGTCCCGCTGATTTTGGCGGCTGTCGGGTTTCTTTTTCTCACGTCAAAAAAAGATTTGTTTAACGAATTTATTCAGGGAGCTAAAGACGGGCTTGAAACCCTCGTGAATCTTCTCCCTACGCTTATAATTCTCGTCGTCGGCATATCAATGTTCAGGGCGAGCGGCGGGCTTGATATAATCTCTGATTTGCTCGCGCCTTTTTTCGCCCTGCTCAATATCCCGAAAGAAATAATCGGCTTTATAATAATGCGCCCGTTTTCGGGGAGCAGTTCGACTGCTATGCTCAACGATATTTTTAAAGAGTACGGAGCGGATTCGTTTGCCGGACGCGCCGCGTCGCTTATAATGGGTTCGTCCGATACTGTCTTTTATATTTTCGCCGTGTATTTCGGCGCGACAAAAATCAAAAAGACAAGCTACGCCGTGAGCGCGGCTCTTCTGACGCAGATATTCTGCGCGTTTCTGGCGTGTCTGATTGTCGGCTTGTTCTGGGGAGCTTGAATTAGATATTAAGTTATGATATAATAAAAGCACAGCAAAATCAAGGAGGAAAAAATCATGGCAATTTTATCGGCTTATATTGTGCCGCACCCGCCGTTAATTATACCCGAAATAGGCAGGGGAAAAGAATCAGAGGTTCAGGCAACTATAAATAGCTATCATAAAATAGCGCGGCAAATCGCGGAGATTAAGCCGCAGACTATTATTTTAATATCGCCCCACTCTGTATTATATGCAGACTATATACACATATCCCCCGGACGCGAAGCAAAGGGAAGCCTTAAAAATTTCGGCGCGCCTGATATTTATAAAGCCGAATACGACGAGCCGTTAGTGCAGAAAATCTGCGGGTTATGCGAAAATATCAGATTTCCCGCAGGCACGTCCGGCGAAAAAAACGCTTCGCTTGACCACGGCGCGTTAGTCCCTTTATATTTTATAAATCAATATTACACAGATTATAAATTAATCAGATGTTCAATATCGGTGCTTTCGCGTGAGGAGCATTATAAATTCGGCATGCTTGTAAACGAAGCTGTTGAATCGCTGGA
>Ga0082212_10007484_pt1 | contig 14437 bp, 11 predicted proteins | sample TergutNt197P3_FD_71548 | JGI IMG/M metagenome (GOLD analysis project Ga0082212, IMG submission 71548) | Neocapritermes taracua P3 segment gut microbial communities from Petit-Saut dam, French Guiana - Nt197 P3 | ecosystem: Host-associated > Arthropoda: Insects > Digestive system > Gut ... | reverse complement strand
ATGTTATTGCGGTATTTGAAGAGATCGGCAAAGCGGTGGATAGGGCAAGGAACGGAGGCGGACCTTCCCTTGTTGAATGCAAGACATATAAGTGGCGGGGCCACTTTGAGGGCGACCCGGCTGACTACCGTCCGGAAGAAGAAGTTGAAGAATGGTTAAAAAAAGATCCCATTCCGCGTTATGCGAATTATCTGACTGAAAAGGGTATTGCATCGGCAGGCGAAATCGAAGCAATCAAGACAGAGATTGATAATGAAATCAATGCTGCTGTTGAATTTGCGCTCGCTTCCGATTTGCTTGATCCTTGCGAAACCGTTGTTGATGTTTTTGGCGACGTCGTTGAGGAAGAAAGGTGGTAATATGATAAAGCGATATACATTCGGTAAAGCAATTAATCAGGCAATCGACTTTGCAATGGCAGAGGACGAGCGGGTTTTTTGTATTGGTGAAGATATTGCACTTATGGGCGGTTCTTTCGGTGTAACCGTCGGTCTTTTGGACAAGTACGGTCCCAAGCGTGTCATTGATACGCCAATCAGCGAAGCGATGATAGTCGGCACAGCGGTTGGCGCGGCTGCTGCGGGTCTTGTTCCCGTTGTTGAAATTATGTTTGCGGATTTTATGAGCTTTGCTTTTGATCCAATTGTAAACCAGGCTGCCAAGATGCGTTATATGTACGGCGGTAACATAGAAATGCCCATTGTTATTCGCTTTCCGGGCGGCGGCGGCGTTCAGGCTGCCGCCCAGCATTCGCAAAATTTGGAGGCGCTCCTTGTTCATATTCCCGGATTAAAGGTTGTTATACCATCCACCCCCAGTGACGCGCGCGGACTGATGCTTACGGCTATACGCGACAGGAATCCTGTTATGTTCTTTGAAACCAAATCGCTTTATGCAAAAGTAGAAAAGCTGGAAGAAACCTTCGAACCAATTCCGTTCGGGGCTGCCGCAATAAGACGGGAAGGCAAAGACATTACCATCGTGGCGACCGGCCCATGTGTTCCAAAGGCAATGCAGGCGGCAAATGAACTTGCAGAATCGGGAGTGGAAGCTGAGGTTATCGATCCCCGCACCATTTATCCTTTGGATACCGCTGCAATTTATTCATCGGTGGAAAAAACCGGAAAACTTCTTATTGTAACCGAAGAATGTAAGCGCGGAGCATGGAGCGGCGAACTTTCTGCCATGGTTGCGGAATACCGCTTTGATGCGTTAAAAAAGCCCATTGTCAGGATAGGCGCGCTTAACACACCTACGCCTCTTGCAAAACAATTGGAAGATCATTTCCTGCCGCAGGTGCACGATATTGTAAAAGGCGCAAGATCTATTTGCTGCTGAGCTTGATATACTAATTAGTTACAATATTCTTGGCTAAGGGGTGCGTGAGTGCCATGGCAAGAGATGGTATGCCATATTCAACCTAATAATCCAATAAAAATATCTTCTTCCCAATATTCATATAAGGACTTAATATATTGATTATGTTTTTCGTTATCAGAATTTTGAATTTCGATTATTGAGTAATATATATTTCCGATTTCCGGATATTTTTCAAACACTTCACCCCAGGTCGTTGTTGGAGAATTTATAAGAACTATAAGTGTTTTTATTAAATATTTGTTAAAAGTACATAATCCGATATAATTCGAAAAATGTAAAAAATCATCATTTTTAGTGTTGTAAGTTTTTAAAATATTATTCCCGCTTAGTATTATCTCATTAATAATATTTTCTTTTAAATCATTATTATAATAATACTCTGCTTCTAAATAATAAAAAAATAAAAACATTCTCCGGCTTTCTTTTAAAATCATTACCGATGCACTGTCAAGATCATCATTTTCAAAGCTTGCCAGTAAATACTCCTCAAATTTACTTAACTTGTATTTTCCGTAAAGATAATATTTAATAAACTCCGCTTCAGTTGTCAGAGCATCTATTTCATATAAATATTTCTCTCTTTCGTCATGTTTTATCCTTAAATAATTTTCTTTGTTTGTTAAATAATCTCGAAAATGCCTGAATTCATGTATCAATATCGAATAATGTATACTGCTATCAAGAGCATAAGAATCAAGAAATTTTAATCCAAAGACAAATCCAATTTCACCTGATTCTTGAATAAAAAACTGCATACCGCTTAAAACTGTATCTAATCCTGGATCTAAAATAAATCCGAAATCATTTTCCCGAATATATTCCATGGTTAAACTATATGCTTCTAAAACAAGCACGCTGCTCTTATTATTATCTATTATTTTTTCAAGGTTATAAATTATTTCATTAATAATTGCCCTGTATTTATTTACATCAATATTTGGTTCAACTGTGTAAAGACAAATTGAAAAATTAAAAAAACATAAAACAATTACTATAAATACTTTTTTCATTGTTTATTTAATTTTCTTGGTTATTGTAAGAATATTTTTATTTTCCTGGCGGGTATAATTAATCGTATCCATGAATTTTTTTACAAGGAAAATCCCAAGGCCGCCAGTTTCCCGTTCCAGTATTGGCTTGTTAAAATCCGGATCTTTTTCTTCAAGAGGGTTAAAAGGTATGCCTGAGTCTTCGAACCTGAGCAGTACTTCTTCTCCGCCGCACATGGCGGTAATGCTTATTGCTGCTTTAGTACCCTCCGGTTTGAATGCGTATTCTGTGATGTTTATAAAAATTTCCTCTACAGCCGCTTCTATCTGTCTTTGAAGTTCGGGCGGGCAATTATTACCCTCAAGTTCCGTATTTATATATTCCAATACTTCTCCGAGTTTATTTTTTTCCGCACCGACAATCAGTTCCCTCTTGGCAGGTTCCGCCGCATTTTTTACTTCCAGGGCAAGCATTGTAATATCGTCCGACTGTTCCGTACCGCAGGCAAAGCTGTCAATTTCCTGCTTAATAAAGGATAACAGTTCCTTGGGCCGGCAATCTTTGCACTTGTTTATTGTTTCCAGCAATCGCTGCCCTGTAAAGAACTCCATGTCTGCGTTCATGGCATCGGTTGCGCCATCGGTATATAAATAGATGGCATCCCCAGGTTCCAGCATTATTTCTTCTTCCCGGTACTCGGCTTCCTCAATAAATCCCAGAATAAGGCAGGGTTTTGTCTTTAAAAATTCAAAATCGTTTTTGCCTTTTTTTAAAAGGGGCGGTGTATGCCCTGCGTTTACAAAAACAAATTTTCCGGTTGGTATATTGTAAAAGCCCATAAACGCAGTAACAAACATTCTGGATTCATTGTTTTCGCAGAGTTTTTTGTTTACAGAATCAAAAACATGTTTGGGATTTTCCATGGAGCTGGAATCTTTTATCATGGTTTTTGCAATAACCATAAATAAAGCTGCGGGAACGCCTTTACCGGAAACATCCGCTATTATTATTGCCAGATTGTTTTCATCAATCATATAAAAATCATAAAAATCTCCGCCAACTTCTTTTGCCGGAAGCATGGTGGCGTATATATCGAATTCTGATTTGCTGGGGAATGCCGGAAAAATACACGGAAGCATACTTGTCTGTATTTCTGCCGCAACACTGAGTTCCGCGGCTATTCTTTCCTTTTCCGAGTGTTCCCTGTCACGGGCTTTGATGGATTCCTTTAAATCTACGGTCATTTTGTTAAAGGCGCCGGCGAGTATACCCAATTCGTCTTTTGTTGTCACTTCTATATGCATATCAAGGTTGTCCGGGGCAAGGTGGGTAACATCGGATGTAAGTTGTTTTATCGGCGCGTTGATTAACTTGGAAACCAGATAGTATGCAATGCACATCATTGCAATCAGGGAAAAAGCGATTATTGCCGAAAACCGGTTGTTTTGGGTTTCTACTTCGGCAAAAATTTCGTTTTCGGGAATCTGCACGGATAACAGCCAGCCGTTGTCCAGGTGCCGGCTGAAGCTCAGATACTTTGCTCCTCCAAACATAAAAGAACCGGCGTTAATATCCCAGGGAATACTTTTTACGGGTGCGCCTGTCAGACTTTGTGAATGCGTATCGGAAATGATATAGTCTTTTTCGGGAACGCAGAGCAAAACAAAACTGTTTTCTGTCGGGTGAATGGCGGTTAATGTCTTAATCGCTTCTTCCATTCCCCAGTCTACAACCGATATCCCAATCATGCTGCCGTCATGGGTAAAAATGCCGGCCCCTGCGGCAGTCTTCATGCTCCCCGAGATGTCGCCGACAAAGGGCTTTGCCCAGGCAACCTGATACGGCTGCGTTATTCCGCCGACAATCTCGCGGTACCAGTTCCTGTTGTGAAAATTGTAATCCTCAATGTCTCCCAGATGCAGTTCACCGGTGTCCTTGTCAAAGAATGCATAGATGCTGACGCGCAGTGTGTCGTTATTAAAAGCGTGAGGTTCGAACCACAGCCCGCCGCCGGCTGCAGCCGGAAAACCGCGAAGAAATTCCAGAACCGATGTTTCGCCGATACTGTACGACTGCGACTGGTAAAACAATATACCGTCTGTCACCAGATTTACGGCGCCGCGTTCAATGCCTGCGATTATCTTGTTTATTTTTTCAGTTTCCAATTCTACTGTTTTTTCAATGTCTTCAAGTCGCAGGTGCTTGTAATTCCCGGTTACCGCTATTGAATACAAAACAAATGCGCCCCCGAGGAACATTAAAAAAGAAAGTGTTATTGCAAGAATTTTCGCCCGTATTGAATACATTATTACTTAATCAGCATTTCATCCAGCGCGGTCATGCCCAAAATATTCTTGACAGTTTGGGACGGTTTTTCAATTCCGAACCTGCCGCCGGCGGCACTGAGCTCTTTATATGTTTTAAGGATTACCCTTATTCCGGCAGAACTCAAAAAATCAACCCAGATCATATTTACAATAATATTTTTATATCCGTTGTCCATGGCCTGTTTCAGCTCGTCCTGAAACTCATCTGCACTGTCTGAGTTAATTCGTCCCTTTATCATTAATTTAATACCTTCCGGGATTAATTCTTTTGTGATTAATAAAGTCTTTGATTTCATGGTTTTTGCCTCCTTCTGATGTCAAAAAAACACAATCTCGACCATTAGGAGATTTTACCCTTTTTTATCCCCGCGCTCAAGGGCAGATCGGGCCTGCTGCGGCTTATTAAGAAAAATCGGGAAGTAAAGTTTTGTTTGCTTCAAACATCTCATTCACCATTGACCGGGTCGAAGCCATATCCAGTTGGGTTGTTGTAAGCGGATCAAACAGTACGGCGTGGTAAATCATTTCCCTGTCGCCGGAAATGCAGCCATTAACAGCCAGTTCTTCGCATTGGGCGCTGTTTCCGATTAATATGTTCAGCTGAGGCGGCAGTTTGCCCACATGCATGGGAAGCACGCCGTTTTTGCCGGCTATTGCAGGTACTTCCACACAGCAGCCTTCCGGAAGGCCTTCAATTAACCCAAAATTGCGTACATTGCCGTTGAACTCAAAGGGGGTGTGATCCCCAAACACGGCGTTAAAAATATACGCTGCATATTCCTGACCGCGCTCTGTTTCTATATCTTTCCTGTCAAGCCAATCCTGAATTTCAGCCCGCCAGCTTTTTTCCTTGTCAAAATACTCATTTAAAATATAAGCATGCTCTCCGGGGTTCCAGCCAGTACCATGGGTGCAGTATTTTTCGATCTCCTGTGCATTTTTACGGAACCATGGGTTGTATTCCGAATTGTGGCCGGACGATTCTGTCGGAAAATACCCCAGATGTTTGTACATTTCGCAGCGGACAATTTCTTCTCCGTAAACTTCCGGCCGCTGTACCGCCTTTGTAATATCGGGATATGCGTCTTTGCCGTTGTGCAGAAACTTTAAGTAAAACGCCTGATGATTAATTCCGGCGCAGAGGTACGAAATGTTTTCAAAATCGGCGCCAATCCAGCGGGCAAGCATTTCCGCTGTTCCCTGCACGCTGTGGCAGAGCCCGGTAACCTTGATACCTGTTTCGCTTTGAAGATAGCGGCAAAGCATGGCCATGGGGTTGGTATAGTTCAGGACAATCGCGTCCGGGCAGAGCTTTTCGATGTCCCTGCAAATATCCAGCATGACCGGCGCAGTGCGTAAAAAACGGAAGATTCCGGAAGGCCCCCGTGTATCGCCGACACAGATATCAATTCCGTATTTTTTTGGAATTTCAATGTCGGTGCGGAAAACAGAAGGTCCGCCGGATAAAATGGTAATAACAACGCCGTCGGCGCCCCGAAGCGCTTCCGTGCGATCGGCAGTTGCCGTAACCTTTGCCGTATAGGAACCTGCGTTAATAATCTTCTCGCACGCCTTGCGGCTGTAATCAAGCCTTTGTGGATCAATATCCATTAATGCAAGCTCGATGCCCTTAAAGGCAGGAAATGTCAGAATATCCTGTACAAGTCTGCGCGTAAACCCAAAACTCCCGGCGCCAATAAACGCAATTTTCTTCATTTATTTACTTCTCTTGCTGTTAGGATTTCATGCCGGTCATGGCCACGCCTTTAATAAACTGCTTCTGGAAAACAAGGAATACTACGGCAACCGGCAGCATAACAAGCGTTGCCGCAGCCATTATGGCGCCGACATCTGTTGTACGCTGAGTGGAAAAGAACGATATTGCCAAAGACATGGTCATGCTTTTTACATTGTTCAGGTAGAGCAGGGGCAGCATATAATCGTTCCAGTACAGCAGGAATGTAAAGATCGTAAGCGCACCGATTGCCGGACGGATGAGGGGTACGATAATCCGGAAATAAATATAAAACGGATGCGCCCCTTCTATTATCGCCGCTTCGCAGAGGCTGTCCGGGATATCTTCTATAAACTGCCTGCACAGAAAGATACCAAAGCCCCCTACCATTCCCGGAAGTATAAGCGACGGCAATTTATCATAAAGGCCGAGGGTGTTTATCAGCAAAAACGACGGTATCATTGTTGTTTGCGGAGGTACCATCATGGTGGCCAGGATAAACCAGAATAAAATATTTTTAAAACGAAATTCAAATTTTGCAAATACATATCCAACAAGCGAACTGGAAAAAAGAACAATCGTGGTTACCGTTACCGTAACAAACACGCTGTTGCGGAACCAATGCAGAATCGGCACCGTAGTAAATACCCGTATATAATTCCGCAGGGTCCAGACCTTTGGCAGTATGGTGTTTGCCTGGGAAATTTCCGTCTGCATTTTAAAGGAAAGAAGCAGCATCCATATAAAAGGAATTATCATAACAGCGGCAATTACCGAAAGGAAAAGATACATGAGGGCCCTTGGTACTCGATCGCTGTGCATGATTCCCTGCCGCATCAATACCTCCAATCCACACGGTTGGCCCGCTGCTGGATCAGCGTAACCACCAAAATTAACAGGAACAGCATTACAGAAATTGCCGATGCGTAGCCCATATCCTTTGCCTTAAATCCGGCGTAGTAAATATACGTTGTAAGAACCTGTCCTGCTCTTCCCGGGCCTCCGTTACGCGCAATAATTTCAAATTGCGCAAACATCTGAAAATGGGAAATAAGGGTCATGGCCGAGACAAAGGTAAACGTACGGCCAAGCAAGGGGAAGGTAATTCTGAAAAACCGGCTGAATGGGCCTGCTCCGTCAATATCGGCAGCCTCATACAGATCCTTGGGGATTCCGTCTATGCCGGCGGTAAACAGTACGGTGTTATAGCCTATGTCCACCCATACGGTAAACAGTATCAGGGCAGGCATAAGCAATGAGGGAGAGCCCACCCAATTGATAGATTTGTCTGCAATTGCCTGTGTTATTAAATTAAGCAGCCCGCCTCTTGTGGGAAAAAGGCTGCGTGACCAGATTACCGCCGAATTGGCGACAGGCGCAACGCAGGGCAGGAAAATGCAGACCAGAAACAAATTCCGAAGCCATTTACGCTCTATTTTTGCAATAAAATTTGCAAGCATCAGCGTTATCGCAATATTAATGGAAACTGTTATAAAGACAAAAACAATTGTATTCTTAAATGATTTTATAAAAACCGGATCAACCAAAAGCCGTTTGTAGTTATCCAGCCCTAAAAAGACATTAATCGACCTAAGCGGATTGTAGTCGAACAGGGAAAAGAAAAAACTTCCAAGGATGGGCAAGACGATAAACAGGGTCAGCAGTGCAAGCGCGGGAATTAATACTATTGCTACAAAGCGGTTATTTTTCATCTATAGTTATATCAACTCAGATAATACCATAAAGAGGCAGGGAATGTCTAATTCCCTGCCTCAATTTTTAACCGGTACTGACCTAATTAAGCCTTAGGTCTGTATTAAGCTGTCTTTCCAAAACAGCCAGCGCTTCCGCAACAGATGCAAAGGTGCCATCCCTTTCGGCAAGCGAAACGTAAACATTACGCAGCGATATTTTAAGAACATCGGTGTTGAACGGCCCGATAAATTTACCGTACTGCAAAATGTCCAGAAGGGGTTCCATATACGGCAACTCCCTTGCCAATTGCGGATTTGCAGCAACAGATTTCCGGGGCGGAAGCTGGGCGCAGTTGATATTGTGCTGTATCAGGTTTTCCGGCCGGAGGAAGAACCTGACATATTCCCATGCCGCTTCCGCAACCTTGGAATCTTTGGGTACGCACATACTCCATCCGGTTTCGGCGGGGAATACCGGTATCGATCCGTAGAACGGGAACTTGATAAAATCAAAATCGACGCCGTATTCTTTGCCGTATTCTTCATCCAGCAGGGCGATTACCCAGGGTCCGCGGGGAACCATCATTGCTTCGTCGCGTCCAAGGAAGTGAGCGCCGTCGATCTCTTCGCCCTGGGCACTGGTAGCCGAGTCGGTATTGCAAAGACGGTCTACAGCCACATAATCCACCAGTATCTGCAGGGCTTCCACTGCTTCCGGAGACGTAAGGTTGAATTTACCGTTAACCCAATACTGTCCGCCCTTGGAAAGTATCATTGAAAGGAAAGTGGTGGTAAGGGTATCGTCGGTGGTAAAGTCGAGCCCGCGCATCTCGTAAATATCTCCCCTTCGGACAGTAGTCCTGCGGGCAACGTCAATTATCTGATCCCAGGTTGTCGGATAGGGAATTCCAAGCCTTTCGAACTGAGGTTTGTTAACCAGCATTCCGCCGTATTCATTGTTGAATTCCACCGGTACGCCGTAGTATTTTCCGCCGCCCTGGAATGCACCCAATACGGGTTCATAGCAGTCATTTAAAAGGTCTGCAATTAAATCAGCCGGGACTTCACTAAGAGCGCCGGACTCTACAAAGTCAAGGCCCCATCCGCCCCAAATCTCGTACAGGTCAGCGCCTGCCCCGCCCGACATCAAAGAGGTCTGAATTTTTGCCTCAAAGTCGTCGTAGGGGAAGAACGTGGCACGAACTTCTATTCTGTCCTGGGAAGCGTTGAATTTGGCGATCATATCCCTGTGTGAATTATTCCAGGCTTCGTTTACATGGCCCCAGAATTCCACAACAATTTTACCGCTGGAACCGCCTCCGCCTCCCTGTCCGCATGCCGTAAATAACGAAACCAGCATTATTACAGCAATGAACATTGTCAGAGCTTTTTTCATCTTAAATTCCTCCTAATGATTATATCGTTATAACAACATATACCTTGATTATGCTTTTTGTCAAGCTTTTTTTTCATCAGTTTTGATTTTAAAAATACGCTGCCCAGCGATCCGGAAGGAAGCTTAAATTTTCCTTTACCAGTTCCAGGATGAGTTTTTCCGGATAATCGCAGGCAGCGCACAGGGGATCGAGATATGCCGCCTGAATCAGGAGCGAAAGATCACAATTTATGGCAGCTTCTACAAGAAGCATGTATTCCCTGCCAAGGGCCTCGCAGCGGGCGGCAATTCCACCGGGCAGTCTTATTCCCCCCTGCGGATGTATGCCAAAACTGTCGATATACGCAGGAACTTCCACGACGATCCCGTCGGAAAGGTTCCTGATATAGCCCCTGTTAGGTACATTGACCATTTCGGTACAAACCTGGCCGGTACTTAAAGAACGGATAAAATGGGTTGCTGTTTCTCCGGAGCCCCGGAGAAATTTTTCATGCGGGTTACAGGCCGGGGAATTCACAGAAAATGAGTGTTCATCATATGCAATTAATGCTTCAAGATCACGCTGTCCTTTGGTACGCCAGGCGTCTATTTCGGCAAAATCGTTGTTTTTCCAGGTATAATTCTTTTCTTTGAGTACGTTTTCACGTAAAAAGGCGGAAAAAAACTCCGACACATGACGATCCCCGGGCGCAGGGTACAAACCAAAGACCCGGAACAAATCGAAGGATATTGGCTCTTTATCCGCATAGCCGGATTCACAGAGGGCCGAGCCAAGATGGGGGTAAGCATCTTCCCCGTCTATGGTCATTTTAGTAAACCAGGTAAGGTGATTAATCCCTGCCGCCTCATAACGGAAACGGGCCGGAGCTATCTTAAAAACTTTCTGCGCCAGTTCAGCTGCCGTATCAGGCGTGCCATGACAAAGGCCAAAACAGCCAATTGAAGAAAACTGCTGGATGGCATAACACTGGGCGCCTTCCGGATTGGTATAATTGATAATATACGCTTCGGGGCAAACTTCTTCCATTTTATGGGCAACCTCCAGAGCCAGGGGGATCGAGCGCATAATGCGGATCATGCCGCCGGGCCCTATGGTATCTCCAACAGACTGAAGAACCCCGTGCCTGGTACAGATTGCAATATCGTTTTTCCAGAGATCAATGCCGCCAACGGCATAGGTAAAAAACACAAAGTCTGCTTTATCCAGGGCAGTGGAAAAGTGGTTATGGGTTTCTACAGTAAAATCCCTTTTTGTATGGGCAACAAGTTTTCTTATCCCTTGAGCCGACCCGGCAAGCTTTTTTTCATCAATATCAACCAATACCAAAGAACCGCCTGCAATTGATCCTTCCGTAAGAATATCCCCGGCAAGTTTAAGAGTAAAAACAGAACTGCCTGCCCCGATAAAAACGAATTTAAATCTGTCCCGCCCAAAGAACATCTGCGCCCCCTGCCTGCCTTTATTTGATCATTATATACCAGAGAAGTAATTGGGCATCAGGTAAGGCATAGCCATCTGCGTGAGCTTGACAAAATTGTCATATCGTTATAACGTTATGCATGGCAAAAAACACAGAAAACCTTAGAGAAATTCTCTCAAACAATAAAAAGGGGATCGCGGCAGGCGTTTATTCGGTGTGCAGTGCCCACAGGACGGTTCTGGAAGCATCTATATTACAGGCAAAAAAAGATAATTCCCTGCTGGTAATCGAAGCAACATCCAACCAGGTAAATCAGGAGGGCGGTTACACAGGCATGAAGGCGGAGGATTTTACCGCCTATATAAAAAGCATTGCCGGTTCCCTTGGCTATCCATTTGAAAAGATCATCCTTGGGGGGGATCATCTGGGCCCCAATGTATGGCAGGGTGAAAAAGCGGAAAGCGCCATGGGAAAAGCCGAAATCCTGGTTCAAAGTTACGTTAGGGCGGGTTTTAAAAAGATTCACCTGGATACCAGTATGTTCTGCCAGGATGATCAGGGCGACAGGGCAAAGCCCATGGCCGACGAAATTACCGCTGAACGGACGGCACGGCTTTGCACCGCCTGCGAGGCTGCTTCGAATGAAGCCCTGGAAAAACCCCTCTATATAATTGGAACGGAAGTCCCCGTACCCGGCGGCTCAAAGGAAAAAGAAACAAGCATACAACCTACAGAGCCGGAAAGTATACGGAATACCATCGCAGCAATGGAAAGCTCATTTAAAAAAGCCGGCCTGGAAGATGCCTGGGGGCGGGTTATTGCCGTGGTTGCCCAGCCCGGAGTGGAATTCGGGGACGATCATGTTTTTTACTACGACAGGAAAAAAGCCAAACCCCTGAGCAATGCGCTGAATGATGTTCCTCTTGTATACGAAGCGCACTCAACGGATTACCAAACCCAAACAAACATGAAAAATCTGGTGGAAGATCATTTCTGTATTTTAAAGGTGGGTCCCGCCCTTACCTTTGCCTACCGTGAAGCGGTTTTTGCCCTTGCCAAAATAGAGAAGGAACTACGCCATAAAATTGCTTCCCCGTCAAAACTGGAAGAAACAGCGGAAAAGGTAATGCTGGAATCAAAGCCAAACTATTGGGAAAAATACTACCATGGATCACAGGAACAAATAGCTTTTGCCCGAAAATTCTCTTTAAGCGATCGCATCAGGTACTACTGGCCCAATAAGGATTTAGCAGCGTCGGTAGAAAAGCTTTTTTCTAATTTATCTGCCGGAATACCCTTGCCCCTTATCAGTCAATACATGCCCCACCTTTTTATGCCGGTATGCGAAGGGCAGGTAAAAAACAACCCTCGGGATTTGGCAATAGCCCACATACAGAGTATACTTGGGGTCTATTCCCATGCGTGTGGGTTTTAAACAGCTAGTTAATCAGGAGGGGTCATGCCGTTTGTTACATCGGAAAAAATGCTGATTGCCGCCCAAAACGGGTCGTGGGCAGTCGGCGCCTTTAATGCGGAAAATATGGAAATGATTCAGGCGATCATCCAGGCGGCAGAAGCCATGAAAGCGCCGGTAATAATTCAAACCACCCCGGGCACGCTTAAATACGGGAGCCTGGAGTTGTACACTGCAAATGTTTCCGCCCTGGCAAAAAACAGTCCTGTACCGGTTGCGCTTCATCTGGATCACGGCGATTCTTTTGAACTTGCAGTCAGAGCGCTTGTTGTTGGGTACAGCTCAATTATGATCGATGGTTCCCAATGTCCCCTGGAAAAAAATATTGCCTTAACGCAATCCGTGGTTAAATCATGCAAACCAAACAATATCCCCGTTGAAGGTGAACTGGGAAAAGTCGGCGGCAAGGAAGACGACACTGTCAGCGAAGAAACCGGTTACACCGATCCGGATGAAGCGGTGCGCTTTGTTAAGGAAACAGGTGTTTCTTCCCTTGCCGTAGGAGTGGGAACCGCTCATGGGGTGTACGCGAATAAGCCGGTTTTAAATGTTGACTTGATCAGCGTTCTTAAAAAATGTATTTCTGTTCCCCTGGTTCTTCACGGAGCTTCCGGCCTTTCCGATGATGTGGTAAAAGACTGCATAAAGCGGGGAATGTGCAAAGTTAATTTTGCCACGGAATTGCGAATTGCCTATACAGAAGCGGCAAAGAAATATTTAGAGGCAAACCCCTCAACGCTGGATCCCAAAAAATTCGGAGCTGCGGGACGCGACGCTGTCCGTGAACTGGTAATAGAAAAAATTAAAATGTGCGGCTGCGATAATAAGGCTGTCGAAGCAGGTTAGGGATTAATTTCCGAACAATGAAAATAACGGCCGTATCAAGACAAAAATTTTTTTGTTCCAAACAGCATAACCAAAAAACCCAGTACTGATAATGCGGCAAGCAGCCAAAAGCCATTGTAAAAACCTTTCCATTCCGCTATAAAGCCAATCAGCACCGGTATAATTACACCGCCCAAACCGCCGGATGCGGTAAGAATACTGACGCTGGTGCCGCTTCTTTTTTGATTCAACGAGGCGCCGAGCCCGATGATCATGGGCCATATTGGCCCTGACGCAAATCCCAGAAAGAAAAATACCGTCAGCATAACAAGGGAATTCCGCAGGGGAAGCGAAAAAACAAGCAAGAAACAAAGCAAGAAAAAACCCAGCATTACCATTGCCTGTGGCTTTATTTTTATCCAGGAAAAAACAAAGCGGGAAACAGCCATGGAAAACCAATATCCGGAAATGGCATAAGCGCCCAGACGGGTGTTATTAAATTCGGTAACAAACAAGGCATCGGCAAAATAACTCAACCCGGCTTCAACAGTCATATATATAACCATTGATAAAACCAGAATAATAAAAACCGGGGAAAACACCCTCGGTTCGGAATCCGGCGGCGTAATCTCTTTTTGCTGCATACCTGCATTTTGTATATGCGATTCTTCCGTGTGCGGCTTTTTTTCCCGGACAAGAATAAGCAAAGGATAAACAAGTACATAGCCTCCGCCGGCAACAAAAAAAACAATACGCCAGGAAGTCAACCCAGCCTGTATTAAGCGGCTGAATACCAACGGGCTTAGCACCGCACCAAAACTAAAAGCGCTCTGCATGATATTAAGATATGTGCTTTCTTTCCCGGGAAAAGAATCGGAAATAAAGGCGCTTCCGACGCATTCACATAAACTAAACCCCAAACCCAGGGCAAAGACAGCGCAGGAAAAGAGAAATACCGTCCCCGAAAAAGCTGCTGCAAAACAGCCAATAATATAAAAAATCATGCTGAAAAGGAGTACCGGCTTTTTTCCAATACGGTCGGCAATCCAGCCAAAAAGAAGAGGGCCGCACAAGATCGCTCCAAACTGGGATGTTACAACTCCTCCCATCCTGACCGGATTCAAAGCAAATTCCTCAGAAACTTTCAGTAAAACCAGCTGAAACCCGCCGCTTTCTACACCAAGAAAAAAAGTTA
>Ga0082212_10007483_pt1 | contig 14439 bp, 12 predicted proteins | sample TergutNt197P3_FD_71548 | JGI IMG/M metagenome (GOLD analysis project Ga0082212, IMG submission 71548) | Neocapritermes taracua P3 segment gut microbial communities from Petit-Saut dam, French Guiana - Nt197 P3 | ecosystem: Host-associated > Arthropoda: Insects > Digestive system > Gut ... | reverse complement strand
AGGGTCAGGGTCGCAGCATATTTTTCCGGTTCTTTCAACATATTTACAGCCGACTGTATCTGGCTGTCCTTTCGCAATGTATTGGCAATCCGCCCTGCATTGTAATAATAACGGGAGGTGATTTCTTCTTCGAGTAATTCTTTCACATCGGTTTTGAAAAGTTCCAGATCCTTGAACCTGTCATGCGACAATTTGTTCTGCAAAGCCTCAAATTCATCCCAAGCATTGTCCATATATTTTTCGCGTATGGCGATATCTTTTAGTTTTTGAAATGAGAGTTCGGTTTCGGTCTGATAATCAAAAAATTTGTCTTGCAGGTAAGCCACAAAATCCTCGTATTCTTTGTCCGTGAGCGAAAATTTTTTTGCCGGCGCTATCGAATCATGCCTGTGTACATATAAGGTTGCATAACTGAATATCAGATTGCGCATATAAAGAGTAAAAGCAATGCGACTTAACGTTTCGGGCAACGATACTACATCGGGGCTTATCCCACCGCCATCGCGAACGACTCGTTTGTTTTTCAGTGTTTTGTATTCACGTATCAGCGAATCGGGAATGAAACCCACGCTGCCATCGGCTTCGCGGTGGGTATAGTCGAGCGCCTGGATGCAACGGCCACTGGGGATGTAATACTTGGCTGTGGTCAATTTAAGTTGCGTATTATAGCTCAATGGCCGGGTGGTTTGTACCAAACCTTTTCCGAAAGTACGCTGACCGACGATGATGCCGCGATCCAAATCCTGAACTGCTCCGGCAACGATTTCGGCTGCCGATGCCGACGAACGATTCACAATCACTGCCAGCGGAATGACCGTATCCACCGGTTCGTGACGGGTAAAATAGATATTATCCCACTGTTTGATGCGACCGCGCGTGCTCACCACTTCCTGCCCGCGCTTCACAAACAGGTTCACCACTTCGACGGCTTCAACCAGCAAACCGCCGGGGTTGCCACGCACATCAAGCACCAGCGACTCAATGTTATATTGCTTTTTCAACGACAGCAATGCCTCTTTCACTTCCTTACCGGCATTGGCAGAAAAATTGGACAAACGGATATAACCAATCTTGTTGGCGTCATCTACGGTTCCGAAATAGGGAACATTTGGAATGGTGATAATTTCGTGGGTCAGTTCACGGGTAATTTCGTTTTTGTTGCGAGCATGTAAATACGTAATAGACAACTTGGTATTGGGTGTTCCGGTGAGCATCTCTGCAATTTCGCTTTCGCTTTTGCCGGTCAGCCATTTTCCGTCAATTTTCATCAGCATGTCGCCCGCGCGAAGTCCTGCCTTGTCGGCTGGATTGCTGCGAAATACTTCGGTAACCGTTATCGCATTCTCAATATTGCGAATCGTCATCCCCACGCCGCCATACTGCCCTGTGGTAACGGTTTTGAAATCCTCCATTTCCGATTCGGGAATAAAGGTGGTGTACGGGTCGAGCGTTTCGAGCATCCCTTCGATACCGCTGCCAATCAGTTTTTCGGGGTCGGTTTCGTCCACATAGAAAAGGCTCAGTTCGCGAAACAGGCTGAAAAAGATGTCCATGTTCTTCACAATCTGAAACTCCCTGTCGGTGAGCGTGGCAAACGATACCGAAACAAACAGGACAACAGCGGCAAAAATGCCGATGATTTTTGATTTTTGATTTTTGATTTTATACACGAATTTTTACTAATTTGTGATTAATTTTCAACTTTGTCGATATACTCTGAAGCCGTCATAACAGGTATTCCCTGAAATTCTTTTAGAGATAACAAATCACTGTCGCCACTAATGATGAAATCAACTTTGCCCAAAACAGCACATTCCAATATCTTGTCGTCATCGCTATCGCGACAAATGCCTTGAATTAATCCTAAAAGAGTAACACGGTTAGATATTTCTTCAATAGATTCTATAAAATGAATAATTTGGCGATGGCTTATATTAAATTTTGGGCGTGCCATGACAGAAAATACTTCATACAATATCTCATTGGAAACAAACAAAGTATCTTTCCCGTCAATAATCCGCATCATTAACTTTCGCGGATTGCCACCCCAAAAGAATGAGGATATAAAAATATTTATGTCCAATACAAGTTTCATTTTTCGAGGCGACAGGCTTTTATTTCGCTCATCACATCGGTTTCCGACAAGTTGTTTTCCAAAGCCAGACGGTCGCCAAGCGAGAATAAATTTAGCCAATTCTGTTTGCGGGCAATGTACATTTTGGTTGCCTCAAGGATAATATCGGCACGAGAACATACTTTTTTGTCAACAAAACAATCTATCTGCTGTAATAAATCTTCCTGAAAAGGTACTTCTACAATTGCTACTGACATAATTTTAACTTTCTATGTTTTTATAAAGCACAAACATATATGAAAATTCTGATACTTCAATAACACCTCAAAATAATATTTCGCACTAATCAGTCTTACTTCTTTCCCGCCTTATACTTTTTAACTTCCTCAATAAACGAACCAGACAAATATTCGGTATCCGTTGCACCGCCCGATGCTTCGGGGTGAAACTGCGCCGAGAAAAACGGTTTGGTTTTGTGGCGGATACCTTCGCTGGTTCCGTCGTTCAGGTTCACATAATACGGTTCCCATTCATCCGGCAAAGTATCCATATTGATGGCGAATCCGTGATTTTGTGCAGTGATGAATGCCGTGTTGCCGCCCATCTGTTTCACCGGCTGATTGTGGCTGCGATGACCGTATTTCAACTTAAAAGTATCGGCGCCGGCTGCCAGTCCCATGAGTTGGCTGCCCAGACAGATACCCATCATCGGTTCGTTGCGCTCGAATGCTTTGGCAATATTGCGAATGGTAATGCCGCATTTTTTCGGGTCGCCGGGTCCGTTGGTAATGAACAGTCCATCGTATTCCTCATTGAGAAAACCGTAATTCCAGGGTACGCGAATCACTGTGGCGTCGCTGGCAATCAGGTCGCGAATGATACTGTACTTCACTCCGCAATCAATCAATAAAATACGATACGTGCCGTTGCCGTACACGATTTTTTCCCTGCAACTCACCTTGTCCACAAGATTTTCATCGTATGGGTTGTACATCGGCACATCCTGGTCGAGATAGACTATTTTACCGAGCATGTTTCCCTTTTCGCGCAGGCGTTTCGTAATTGCGCGGGTATCAACGCCATACACGCCGGGGATGCGGTTTTCTTCCAGCCAGTCGCCGAGGCTTTTAGACGCCGCCCAATGGCTGTACTCATGCGTGTAATCCGTTACCACCAGCGCCGAAACATGGATGCCGTCCGATTCAAAGAATTTGGGCATACCGTTTTCCTGCTCGTTGCAGGGTACGCCGTAGTTACCCGTCAGCGGACTGGTCATCACCAGAATCTGACCCTTGTACGAAGGGTCGGTGAGGCTTTCGGGATAACCGGTCATGGCGGTGTTGAACACTGCCTCGCCTGCGGCAGAGCCTTTGTAACCGAATGATTTTCCGTGATATTCGGCGCCGTCTTCCAAAATGATTTTTATATCTGTCATATTCAATATTTATCAGCTATTTTTTCGGTATAATCTCTTTCAACTGTTCGGGAACAATATTTTTCAGAACAATGATACTGTTCTCATCCAACAGGTACATCTTCGGAACTGCAGAAAGATTATACGTTTCCCGAAAATGATTTTCATGACTGTAGGCATACGGACTCCACGCATTGACCCAGCCGAACATGTTGTGCTCGTTCACAAAGTCAATCCATTTCCCTTTAGCCTCTTTTGAAGCGACTACCTGTACGGTAATCACCTGCAAATCGTCATTTTTTACCTCTTCCCACGCAGCAAACAGTTCCTGAATGGAGCTTTTGCAATGACCGCAATTAATATCCCAAAAAAAGAGTACTGTAAGTTTGCTTTTCATTTCTTTACGAAAATCCTGAACCACCCTGCCCGCATGGATGTCGTTTTTGATGGCTGTATCCAATGCTGCCGCCTTAAAATGTTCGGGCGGCAGAATAAGCAGCGGTTCAATGGGCGGCGCAGGCATATCCATGCGGTTCATTTTGTTATTTGCCACTTCATCTTTCCATTGCTGTATTTGTTCTTCCGAACTCCATGTAGCATACGGAACATACCATTTCTCGGCAATATGCAACTTCACGTTTTCGGGTATCAGGTGTCCTTCTCTGAGCGATTTGCTGCCTCCGTAATGACTAAAAACAGTTACCAGAATGTATCGGAAAATTTCGTCATTTACCTGCGCTTTTTTCAGAATTTTATCAATTTCAACACAAACAGTATCAGTTTGTTGCGGAATAACCCTTGTCAGATATTCAAACAGTTTATCTTCATAGAATTGTGTCCGCAACATGTCGGGGTCGAAGATGTTGAGGTTGTCGAAGAAATGCGCACGATACCAGCGGTACACGTAAGTCGAGTCGGTGATGCGTCCCTGTTCGTCTTTTGGAGGTTCAGGCAGATTGTGGTTGGATGGAATGAGCGTTTTCAGAAATTTGCTGACATACAGATTTTTGTTATCATCGGCTAATTTCGCTATAAATTCGATACGTTCACTGATTAAATCCTGCTGTTTCGCGCGGATGGCATTTTTGTCGGCGTCTGAAGTTGCGTTTTTGTACTGTTCATTCAGTTGCTGGAACAGTTTGCTGCGTTCGGCGTTGTAATGCTGAAACTCGGAAAACACGCTATTATCGGGCGACGAAGTAAATTTCGTCAGGTTGATAAAATCGGCTGTATCAGCCACAATGCCGAACTTTTGGTTATCGCCGATGACGAAGTCGAACAGTATTCTACCGCCGCTGAACAGAAAATAAACGCCTTTTGGCAATTCTTTATTGCCGCGAAAAACGCCTTTTCCATTTTTAAGAACCAGAGTATCATTGCGATACATCCGGTCGCCTTTGGCAAAGTAATGTCCTAACAGTATCGTGTCATTGCGGGTATTCAGGGCGACATTTATCTCATATTCCTGCGAAAAAACAGGAACCGCTGTCAGAATCGACAACAAAATTGCAATTTTCCAGAAAGATAAATTCTTCATATTCAATTACTTTTTTACAAAAAACATCATCAACATGTATCTAAAAAAATCTGTCAAAGTTAGTTAAATTTTGATTTTTTTCGTTTCTTTGGGCTTTGTTTTGGACAATATAAAATTTAGTTAATAAGATGAAAAAAGTTGTTTTGCTCCGTCATGGAGAAAGTACATGGAACAAGGAAAACCGGTTTACCGGATGGACAGATGTTGACTTGTCGCCCACAGGCGTTGAAGAAGCCATACTGGCAGGGAAAATTTTGAAGGAAAACGGTTTTGTTTTCCAGAAGGCGTTTACTTCCTATCTCAAACGTGCCGTGAAAACCCTGAATCAGGTCTTGGACGTTATGGATCTGGATTGGATACCGGTAGAAAAATCGTGGAGGCTCAACGAAAAACATTACGGCATGTTGCAGGGGCTGAACAAATCCGAAACAGCCGAGAAATACGGCGAACAGCAGGTGTTGGTCTGGCGCCGCAGTTACGACATCGCTCCCGACCCCATGGCGATGAACGACTCCCGCAGTCCGCGACAGGATATCCGTTACAGCGAGATTGCCGATGCAGGCATTCCCCTCACCGAAGCGTTGAAAGACACGGTAGAACGTATCGTCCCCTACTGGCAGGTAACCATTTTCCCATCGCTGAACCGGTACGACCAGATTATCGTGGCAGCACACGGCAACAGTTTGCGGGGTATCATCAAATACCTGAAAGGCATTTCGGATACCGACATCATCAGTTTGAATCTTCCCACAGCCGTACCATACGTATTTGAATTTGACGATTCACTGAAATTGGTGAAGGATTATTTTTTGGGCGATCCCGATGAAATAGCAAAGAAAATGAACGCAGTAGCCAATCAGGGTAAGAAATAAGGAGAATACCTCAAGTTTGATTTGCAGAAAGATACGAGTATCTATCATACGGAGAGAGGCAGTGTAAAATAATATTTTTGCCAAAAAAATTTAAGAGGTTGTTTAAAAATTATACCATTTTCATATTAAAAATAGTCTGATATAGCCACATTAATGTACTCATATCTGCAAGTTTCGGTAACCAACTCACCAGACAACAATCTGGCGGTATCTGGAATAAAATTGGATATGTCCTCCAATTCCTTGCAGAGCAGGCTGGTAGGCTTTCTTTTATAAAATGCCCAAATTTTTTCGGCAGGGTTCAGTTCCGGGCAATACGGAGGAATAAACACAAAAACCGTGTTATCGGGTATGACCAGTTTCTTTGCCTTGTGCAGGTAATCGTGAAAATTAATCGTTTTAACATTTTTTTTTGCTAAATATTTTTTTAAGTGTATATTTACACGCTCATCTATATAGATGAGTATTGTGAATCAATTTTTTAAACATTATAATCTTTAATCAAATTCTTCAAATTTTAAATTCTTATGAAAAACTTAATAAGTATCTTTATGTTGGCTTTAGCCATGACTTTTGCGGTGCAGGCGCAAAACGACAAGTTCAACGGCTTGGACATGAACTTGGGAAACCTGTATCGTTTATCGGACGCGAAAACCCGTTCGATCAGTCCTGAAAATTTTACAGGCGAAAAGGGTAAAGGAGGTATTGCCGACCCGAAAGACCGTGAGCAACGCAATGTGGCAAATGCCGCAAATGCTGCGCGCGACTTGGGGCAGGGCTGGAAAGTGAATCCGTTTATACGTATCAATCCGGGCGAAACCTTTACACTGGCAGAAATTGAGGGACCCGGCGCCATCCAGCACATCTGGATGACCCCGACAAGAAACTGGCGTTTCTCAATCATTCGCATGTACTGGGACGACGAAAAAACGCCTTCGGTGGAATGTCCCCTTGGCGATTTCTTCGGTATGGGCTGGGGCATATATGCTCCGTTAGTATCGTTGCCGATATGCGTCAATCCGGGTAGCGCTTTCAATTGCTATTGGGCGATGCCTTTCCGCAAAAAATGTAAAATCACGGTGGAAAATATCGAAGACACCCGGGACGCCATGACGTTGTATTATCAGATTGACTATACCCTCACCACAGTTCCTGCCGATGCCGCTTATTTCCATGCCCAGTTCCGCCGGACGCCCTACAACGAAAGTTCGGATTATACCATTGTGGACGGTATCAAAGGTAAAGGGCATTACGTGGGCGTTTACATGGCTTGGGGCGTCCATAACAATGGCTGGTGGGGCGAAGGCGAAATCAAGTTCTTTATGGACGGCGACACCAGGTTTCCAACCATCTGCGGCACAGGTACGGAAGATTATTTCTGCGGTTCGTACAATTTCGACCGCGAAGGACAGTACAGGGAATTTTGTACGCCTTATGCAGGTTTGCATCAGGTAATTCGCCCCGACGGCACTTACAAATCGCAACAGCGTTTTGGAATGTACCGCTGGCATATTGTCGATCCCGTTCGGTTTGAAAAGGATTTGCGGGTAACCATGCAAGACCTTGGCTGGCGTTATGGCGGACGCTATCTGCCACAAAAATCGGACATCGCGTCAACCGTTTTCTGGTATCAGAGCGAACCTCATGCCCAATTCCCAAAATTTCCGACCTGGCAGGAATTAGAAATAAACTAATGCCATAATATGAAAAAATATGTCATAGGCATCGATTTCGGTACAGATTCGTGCCGCGCATTGGTTGTAAACGCCGAAACCGGCAAAGAGGAAGCAACATCGGTAGTATATTATCCGCGATGGAAAAAGGGGCTTTATTGCGATCCGGGTAAAAATCAATACCGGCAACATCCGCTTGATTATATCGAAAGCATGGAACTTGCCGTTCGCGAGGCGTTAAGTCAAAACAAAGAATTAGCGTCTCAGGTTGTAGCGATTTCCATTGATACAACAGGTTCAACACCTGTAACGGTTGATAATGAAGGAACACCGCTGGCTTTACTGCCTGCATTTGCCGAAAATCCAAATGCAATGTTTGTTTTGTGGAAAGACCACACAGCCATAAAAGAAGCCGGTGAAATCAATGATTTGGCGCATGGTTGGGGAGGTGTTGATTACACCATGTATTCGGGAGGAATTTATTCTTCCGAATGGTTCTGGTCAAAGTTACTGCACATTTTGAGGAATGACAGTGAAGTATGTTCCGCTGCATTTTCATTTGTGGAACACAGCGACTGGATGCCGGCGCTGCTTTGCGGGAAAATCAATCCCGCAACAATGGAAAGGAACAGGTGTACCGCAGGGCATAAGGCTTTGTGGCATCGTGAATGGGGCGGGTTTCCTTCGTGCGAATTTTTGGAAAAATTGCATCCCCGAATGGCTGAAATCAGAAGCCGCTTAAATGACAAAACCATAACGGGAAACGTTGCAGTGGGCAATTTAACAGAGCAATGGGCGGAAAGGCTTGGGTTAAGCGCTTCCGTAAAAGTAGGCGCAGGCGCGCTTGATGCTCATATCGGCGCAGTCGGCGGCGGAATCAAGCCATACTATCTCTGTAAAGTTATTGGAACATCCACCTGCGATATGCTGATTACGCCATTGGACGAGATGGAAAATGTTTTTGTGAAAGGAATATGCGGACAGGTTGAAGATTCCATAGTTCCCGGAATGGTGGGTATGGAAGCGGGGCAGTCGGCGTTCGGCGACATCTACGCATGGTTTAAAAAACTGATGATGTGGATACCGGAAAACGTCCTGAAAAATACGGAATGTTTAAAAGGCGTTGATGTCGACCAACTGATTGAAGAAATATCGGGACAGGTAATTCCGAAATTAACGGAAGCCGCCGAAAAAATCGACTTAACCGAAAGTAGCGTCATTGCTTTGGACTGGATGAACGGACGCAGAACGCCCGACGCCGACCAGACGTTGAAAGGAGCCATTACCGGACTGACTTTGGGAACGGACGCGCCGCAAATATTCAGGGCATTGGTCGAGGCTACGGCTTTTGGCTCGAAGGCGATTATCGACAGATTTATCGAAGAAGGCGTTCGCATCGACGGTATCATCGCTTTGGGAGGCGTTACCAAAAAATCCCCTTTTGTGATGCAGGTTTTGTCGGATGTTCTGGGGATGCCCGTTGATATTGTTGCTTCCGAACAGACATGCGCACTTGGAGCGGCTATGTTCGCGGCAGTGGTTGCAGGCGTATATCCGACCGTTGAAGAAGCGCAAAATGCCATGGGGCAAGGTGTTGAACGAAAATACAGCCCCGATTTAAAGAAACATCAATTGTATGTTGAGATGTACGGGAAATATAAAAAAATAGGTTTGAGCGTTCCCGATACGGATCAAGAGTTGAAAAATACATCATTATAAATAGGCGACTGTGTGTAATATTTTAACGATTCTGTAAAAACGAAACGCTATTCATTGTTGTATTTTAGTATAATTTTTGGTATATGTTTTTGAATTAGCAGCAAAAAATGAAATATCCATGAGCAATTAAAGCACGCCAGCGGCAATAGAACCCAGAGCGACTGTTTAAAAGCGGAATACTATGCCTTGATTCAATGAAAGTTACGGTCGCTGTTTCATAATTCTTATCGGGCAAATTGCGGACACAGAAAAACAAAAAGCCTCACAAATTTCTTTGCAAGGCTCTGATTTTCACAGTCGGGGTGAAAAGACTCGAACTTTCGACCCCTTGCACCCCATGCAAGTGCGCTAGCCAACTGCGCCACACCCCGATTGTTTCAAAAGCGCTGCAAAGATACACACGAAATGTAAAACTGCAAACTTTTTCTACCTAACAATAGGGCAAACGCACGAAATTTAGTTTTTTCGATTCTATTTGGATTAATATATTGAATATAAGCAAAATAGTTTGATTTTTATTTGGTCAATTCATTGTTAATTTGTATCTTTGTGTTTGATATTCAAACAATTAATTCAAATAGAAATGGAAGAAAAAAAGACAAAAAATCAAAATTTCAGTGATTTAAAACACATCTCCAGCTATTTGTCCACCGTCGAAGATTACAGGCGCAAGAAACAAAAAACCTCACATATTTTCTATGCAAGGCTTTGATTTTCTTGTGGGAGCAGAGGGATTCGAACCCCCGACCCTCTGCTTGTAAGGCAGATGCTCTGAACCGGCTGAGCTATGCTCCCAATTAAATTTTGCGGGTGCAAAGATAATATATGATATTTAATTCTGCAAAAATATTTTTATTTGTTGTTAATTTTCTGTTAATCAACAATAAATGAAATAAAAATTATTATTTGTGATACTCATAAATTTGCTATCTTTGCATTTTATAGTAAATACATGGATACATCAGCAGAATTGCCTGTTTCACCGGCGCGTACAGCCATGACCGTTGGCGCGGTTACCGCAGCATTAATGCTCGCGGTTTCTGCCTTGGGTTTGCAAATACTGGGATGGCTGGTTTTTGCGGGCGGCATATATTACGGAATGAGGCGTTATCGGAATGAAACGGGCGGCTGCATCAGTTATTTCAGGGCGTTATATGCAGGTATTCAGACGGCTTTTTTCGCATCCGTGATATGCGCTTTTTTCTTCTATATGTCCACTGCTCTGGAGCCGTCGTTGATTGATAAAATGCTTGATACCGCCGAGCAGCAGTTGAAAACATACGAAATACCGTCCGGATTGGTTGAAACAGCCATACAGCAGTGGCATGAAATGTTGTCGCCGCTTGTGATTGCGATGATTGCCATTTTTATGTACAGCGCAGTAGGTTGTATTGTGGGCATTGTGTGCGCCTTTTTCGTGCAAAACGAACAATCGCGCGGATTACGCAATGAATCTCTGAATCTTTGAATATGAACATTTCCATAGTTATCCCGCTGTATAATGAATCGGAATCCATACCCGAACTTGTTGCCTCTGTCGAACGGGTGATGGACGAACACGGGTACAGTTACGAGTTAATCATGGTGGACGATGGCAGCAGCGATGTTTCGTGGGAAAACATTAAGCAGGCAGCTCAAACTAATCCGGGTATTCATGCCATTGGTTTCAGGCGTAATTATGGCAAATCGGCTGCTCTTTTCTGCGGTTTCAGGAAGGCAACCGGCGATGTGGTGGTAACCATGGACGCCGACTTGCAGGATAATCCCGATGAAATTCCCGCGATGTACGAAATGATTGTCAACGAAGGATTTGACCTGGTTTCGGGATGGAAAAAGAAGCGTTACGACAATAAATTCACCAAAAATATTCCATCGAAAATATACAATGCTACGGCTCGAAGAATGACAGGCATCAGGTTGCACGATATGAACTGCGGCTTGAAAGCCTATCGCAACCAAGTGGCAAAGAGCATCGAAGTATATGGCGAAATGCACCGTTATATTCCGGTATTGGCGGCAAAAGCAGGTTTTACCCGTATTGGCGAAAAAACTGTGAAACATGCCGCACGGAAGTACGGTACGACCAAATTCGGGGGGAGCCGCTTTATGAACGGTTTTCTCGACTTAGTGAGCATCCTGTTCATTTCCCGTTTCGGTAAAAGACCCATGCACCTTTTCGGCACGTTGGGAACATTGATGTTCCTGCTCGGTTTTCTTTCAGCGGCATGGCTGGGAGCGCAAAAACTGTATTACGTGCATCGCGGCGTCAGGACGAGTCTTGTAACGGACAGTCCCTATTTTTACCTTGCGCTTACCGCGATGATTCTGGGTACGCAACTTTTCCTTTCGGGCTTTTTGGGCGAACTCATTTCACGAAACTCAACGGAACGAAATATATATCAAATAGATAAAGAATTTTAATATGGTTGAACTTTCAAATGTATCCCGTCAGGGATGTTATAATCTATATCATTTGTTTAGGAATAAAAAATAAATAACCTGTAATGATTTTCAAAACAACAGCCGATGCCCTGAACCGAAAGCCTGAAAGGCTGAGCTCGACGAAAGTCAAAGGGCAAAATCATCAGCGCAGGGCAACGCCCTGTGATTGCAGCGCAGGGCAATTCCAAGCCCTGAAAGGGCGACAGCAGACGATGTGTCGGCTTACGCCCTTTCAGGGCTTAGGTTCGCGTATGTACCCGTTTCATCGGGCGTTGCCCGATGCTAATGCAAAAAGGCTTTCAGCCTTAACAACGATTACAGGTTTTTTATTTTCCATTCCTAAGGTTTGATGTTTCGCATAAATATATTTTTTTGTTTCTTTTTTCTGTTCGTAACCGGCGTATTTGCACAGCAACAGGAGCCGGTCAGAAAAATAGAAATCAAGCATTCCAACAGTCTCGGGTTTAATTCGCAAATAGCGCCCGATGCAAAACGGGTCATCGGCGATGTTGAAATTCAACACGAAGACATGAACATGACCTGCGACAGCGCCTATCATTATGACCAGCGAAACTCGTTCGACGCTTTTGGAAATGTGCACATCACCAATGAGGATCGCAGCGTTACCATTGACGGCGATTTTGCCAAATATCAGGGAAACATCAAGCTGGCAGAGATATGGGATCATGTGGTGCTTGTAGATTCAAACGCCGTGCTGAAAACCCGGCATCTGTACTACGACCGGAATACCAACATCGCCTATTATAACGTTGGCGCAGAAATTACCAACAAGGGCAACGACATGGTGAGCAAATTCGGAAATTATCACCGCAACACCGATATGTTCTATTTCAAGAAGGATGTAGTGCTGAATACGCCCGATTATACCATTGTAACGGATACGCTGGATTACAACGTGAAAACCAAAATAGCCTACTTTGTGGGACCAACTTTCATCCAAAACGAAAAGGACACCATTTATTGCGAACGCGGCTGGTACAACACCAACGACACAGTCGCGCTTTTCCGGCAGAATGCGTGGATCAAAAGCGGCAGTACAACCGTCAACGCCGATACCCTGTATTATGAAAGCCAGACAGGAAACGGAAGCGCTTTCGGCAACATCGTTGTTGTCGACACTGCCAACAACGTAATTCTGAAAGGTCATAGAGGAGCCTTTAACAATCCTACGGAAAAGGCATGGCTCACCGACCGCGCTTTGCTGATCATGGCGGGAGAAAAGGATTCGCTTTTCCTGCACGCCGACACCCTGCGTTCGGCTGTGGATACGGCGGGATTCAAGATTTTGAGAGCATACAACCGCGTGAGGTTCTACAGCCTCGACATGCAGGGCAAATGCGATTCGCTGGCGCTGTCGTTGCAGGATTCGGTGATTCACATGTTCCGGCTTCCCGTATTGTGGGCGCAGGACAACCAGATGACCGCCGAACATATCGAGATAGAAACCGAAAACCAGAAACCCAAACGGATGAACCTGCTCAACAGGGGATTCATTGTTCAGGAAGATTCGGCAGGTTTTAACCAGATCAAGAGTCGGAAAATTGTGGGCTTGTTCCGCGACAACGAGTTGTACAGAGTCAATGGATTCAATGACGCCGAAACCGTATATTTTATTCGGGATGGCGAAGATGTAACGGGGGTAAACAAACTCAAAAGCGTTAATGTGGTGATACTCATTGAAGACAGAAAAGCGCAGGAAGTTACTCACATCGAAAATGTTGATGGCGAAATGATCCCGCCTAATGAGTTTTCTCAGGACGAACTGACTTTACTCGGGTTCAATTGGCAAATCGAACTGAAGCCGGTGGATAAAAACGACATCTATGATTGGAGAGAGGATACCGAACAGCCCTCCAAAGGGACTGCGCCGCCTGCCAATGATGCGCGGGGGCGACCTGCAAACGCAAGGACTGCGCCGTCCGCAGCGGAGCGACCTGCAAACTCCGGAACTGCGCCGGCAACTAATAACACAAGAGAAATGCCGGAGAATGCAAGACCCGCTCCGGAAAACAATCCCCGTATGAGAGCGCCCATCCGGCGTTGATCAAAAATACATCATCCTGTTTCGTCATCATGTACAAACGCATCACACTGAAAGTCGGTTCCAATGTACTGACCCTTCCCGACGGCAATCCCAACGAAAGGCTGATTGCCGGATTAGTAGAGCAAATCGTCCGTTTAAAACGGAAAGGTATTGACGTTCTTCTGATCTCGTCGGGTGCGGTGGCTTCCGGACGCAGGGTAATTGGCGAACCGAAGCACTGCGACGCCGTGTCGTGCCGTCAGCTATGGGCGGCTGTGGGGCAGGTGAGGCTCATACAACTGTACAGCGAACTGTTTGGCAGACATGGAATGATCTGTTCGCAGGTGCTGGCTACCAAGGAGGATTTCCGCGACAGACGGCACTTCCTGAACATGCGCAACTGCCTCGAAACATTGCTTAAAAACAGCGTCATACCGGTAATCAACGAGAATGACGTGGTATCGGTTACCGAACTGATGTTCACCGACAACGACGAACTTTCGGGACTGATCACCGGCATGATGAACAGCGACGCCCTCATCATCCTGAGCAACATCAACGGCATTTATGACGGACTTCCTTCCGATCCCGCCTCGAAAGTGATTCCGGTAATCGAACCTGATAACATGACGGCGTCGCGGCATATTGCGCCTGTCAAGTCGAA
>Ga0082212_10007482_pt1 | contig 14439 bp, 15 predicted proteins | sample TergutNt197P3_FD_71548 | JGI IMG/M metagenome (GOLD analysis project Ga0082212, IMG submission 71548) | Neocapritermes taracua P3 segment gut microbial communities from Petit-Saut dam, French Guiana - Nt197 P3 | ecosystem: Host-associated > Arthropoda: Insects > Digestive system > Gut ... | reverse complement strand
AGTCCACAGTCTATACAGCGTTCGGTGAGGATGTATGCTTTCTTATCTCTGACCCTGATGGCTTGTGTAGGACAACGCTTAAGGCAGTTAATACAACCATTACAACGTTTAGTATCAAGCACTATGGAGTGTGTTTGTTGTATATGACCTAATTCCATCGGTTCAACTCCTTCATATATATACCGACATATTTATCTCGGTTCCCACCCCGATGCTTGAAGATATATCAAACTCATCGGTGTACTTCTTCATGTTGGGAAGTCCCATCCCCGCACCGAATCCGAGTGTTCTGACCTCATCTGTTGCAGTTGAGTATCCTTCACTCATAGCTAAAGGAATATCTTCAATGCCGGGACCGTCATCCTTGACCTTCATCTTTATATACTGCGGATTGATAAATACCGTTATCTGTCCTCCCGATGCATGGATGACTAAATTTATCTCCGCTTCGTACAGAGCGATAGTCGCACGTCGGATGGTCGCAGCGGGAATACCCATCAACTTCAACCGTCCCTTGAGGTCTACCGATGCTTCCCCAGCCAGAGAGAACTCCTCTCCCGAGATATCATATGTCAAAACAATATCACTGCTCATCGGAGGCTTCCCTTAGCCCATGCCCGTAGAGTAGACCACAGGCAGCGAACATCGTCTTATCGGTGGTTATGACGGTTATTTCATTTTCATCTGCCATATCGATTATGGTCTGGTTTGGTTTTTTACCTCTAACAAACACCACACACAACATATCCATCATCTGAGCTGTACGTATAACCATCAGGTTATTCAAACCGGTAAGCAGTACCGCTTGATTCTTCACATATGCCAGCACATCGCTCATCATATCTGAGCCACAGGCGGCATACACTTCCCTTTGTAGATCGGTATTTTGGGTCAGTATCTCACCGTCTAGTATCTTCGCTATATCATCTATCTTCATCATTAGTCTCCATTATGTATTTCCTTAAATCTATCGTTAATCTGTTGATACATATACTACCACACCAACCGGCTTTTCGCTATGGTTGATGACCGGTTAGCTGTTATGGCACAAACACATCGTAAATATATCCAGATTGCTATGATTTTGACAGCGGCAAGAGTAGTCTTTTCTTTGCAACAAGCGGGAAATATATGACAATATTGCCAATATTTTTTTACTTTTTTATGTAATATATCACAGGTTGCAACCTGAAAGATTTTGCCTTCTCCAAAGCCTTGATATTTGGTGATTTCAGTCTAGCATTTTGTTTTTCCAACTGATATAATACTTGTGGATTTAACGTTCTTACAGATTGTTAAAATTTTAACAATCTTGAATTAAAATGCATGGAGGATCTTGGATGAAAACAATTCAGACAGTACCGTTTACCGGTACCAAAGAACAAGAGCAACAGCTTCTCGCATGGCTTGATGACCATGCCGATGAAGACGGTATTGCTCTGCAATCACTACAGATGACACAACAAATCTACGGATATATTCCGAAAGAGGCGATGATAACCATCGCTACCGTAACCGGTATTCCGCTCAGCGAACTCTACGGAATCACCACCTTCTACTCTCAGTTCAGGCTGTTCCCGATCGGCGAATACAAAATTAGTGTTTGTCTGGGAACTGCTTGCTATGTTAAGGGGACCCAGGCGGTTTTGGATAAGCTCATCTCCACCCTCGGAGTGGAAGAAGGCGAAACTACACCCGATGGAAAATTCAGTCTCGAAACCTGTCGTTGTATTGGCGCATGTGGTTTAGCTCCGGTCATTACCATCAACGATGACGTATACGGACGGCTGACAGCCAATGAGGTTGAGAGAATACTGGCAAACTACTAAGACATTGCCTCACACTAAGGAGGGGATAGATTGCAGGAGCTTTCAATGAATATTCTAGATATTGCGGAAAACTCTCTTGCAGCAGGTGCTCGAAATATATCAATCCTCCTTGAGTATCAAGACTGTGATAGACTACATGTCGTAATCTCGGATGACGGAAAAGGTATGGACCAGGAAACAGTCAGCATGGTTACCAATCCTTTTTACACCAGTCGTACCACACGAAATGTCGGACTGGGAATACCGTTACTGAAGATGGCTGCAGAACTAACCGGAGGCAGTTTAACCATTGAAAGTAAACTGCATGAAGGTACCGTCTTAACCGTCGAGTTCTGCAATAGCAGCATCGATATGATGCCGCTGGGCGATATGGGACAGACAATGTCCGCTTTGGTAAGCGGGCATGAAGAGGTGAATTTCAGCTATTGTCTCACAAATGAACAACGTTCGTTTGAGATGACCACGGCTCAACTGAAGGAAATACTAGTTGATCTTCCCATTACCACACCCGCGGTTGCCGTCTTTATACGCGACTATGTAAACGAGCACACACAATATGTCCTAGCAGGACAGGAGATCTAATCATTAATCAAGAAAATAATTAAGGAGAGCATTGTCAATGAAGAGTTTAGCTGAACTTGCGGAAATTCGCGATAAGATGAAACATATCGTCGATGCCCGTGAAGCCGGAGACGATACTGTCAGGGTAATTGTAGGTATGGCTACCTGCGGAATTGCCGCCGGTGCACGTCCGGTAATTAATGCATTTACCGAACAAATTTCGGAACGCGGACTAGAGGGAGTTGTAGTCTCACAAACAGGATGTATAGGTATCTGTCAGTATGAGCCGGTGGTGGAAATATTGGTTCCCGGAGAAGAGAAGATAACCTATGTACATATGAGTGCTGATAAGGTTGCCCGTGTTATTGATGAACACATCGTAGGCGGGAATCCGATTGCGGAATATACCTTCAGCCATAACGTCGTAAAGTAGGGGGGGAAATATGTTTAGAAGCCATGTAATGATATGTTCCGGTACCGGTTGTAAGTCAACCGGAAGCGAGAAGGTCATAGACACCTTCAAGAAAGCCGTTGAAGCACAGGGATTAAGCAATGAGGTTAACGTTGTGCAGACCGGTTGTCTAGGGCTCTGCTCGGTCGGACCGGTAGCCATCATATATCCCGAAGGTTCCTGTTACTGTAACCTGACGGAAGAAAATGTTCCGCTGATAGTCGAAGAACATCTTCTGAAGGGTCGTATAGTTACCGACCTTCTCTATAAGGAAGCAGAGGAAGCAGAAGAGATACTGAAGCTAGAAGAAACAAATTTCTACAAAAAGCAACGCAGGGTTGCACTCAGAAACTGCGGTCGCATCGATCCGGAAAAGATAGACGAATACATTGCGTTTGACGGATATATGGCACTCGGTAAGGTACTTACCGAAATGAAGTCTGACGAAGTTATTCAATTGGTACTCGACAGCGGTCTACGCGGACGCGGCGGTGCAGGATTCCCAACCGGGCTTAAGTGGAGATTTGCAGCAGTTAACGATGCTGACCAGAAGTATGTCTGTTGTAACGCTGACGAAGGTGACCCGGGTGCATTCATGGACCGTTCGGTACTGGAAGGTGACCCGCATGTCATCCTCGAAGCTATGGCCATTGCCGGCTATGCAATAGGTGCTACAAAAGGATACATCTATGTCAGAGCTGAATATCCCCTTGCTATCCGTCGTCTGGAGATAGCCATCGAACAGGCCAGAGAATACGGGTTGCTCGGTAGCAACATCTTCGACACCGGTTTTGATTTTGATATCGATCTTAAACTCGGTTCCGGAGCGTTTGTATGCGGTGAAGAGACTGCTCTTCTGACCTCAATCGAAGGTAACCGCGGCGAACCTCGTCCCCGTCCTCCCTTCCCGGCACTCAAAGGTCTTTGGGAGAAACCCACCATACTCAACAATGTTGAGACATTTGCCAACATTCCTCAGATTATACTCAACGGTCCCGAATGGTTCTCTTCGATGGGAACCGAAAAGAGTAAAGGAACCAAGGTATTTGCTTTAGGTGGTAAGGTCAATAATATCGGATTAGTTGAGATCCCGATGGGTACTACCCTCCGTGAAATCGTTGAAGAAATAGGGGGAGGTATTCCAAACGGTAAAAAATTCAAGGCAGCACAGACCGGAGGACCTTCCGGTGGATGTATACCGGCAGAGCATTTTGACGTAAACATTGACTTCGATAACCTGATAGCTATCGGTTCGATGATGGGTTCCGGTGGATTGATAGTCATGGACGAAGACAACTGTATGGTTGATATCGCGAAGTTTTTCCTGGGATTCACCGTTGACGAATCTTGTGGTAAGTGTTCACCCTGCCGAATCGGAACCCGAAGACTGTATGAACTGCTTGAGAAGATAACCTCAGGTAACGGTGAGTTGGAGGATCTCGATAAGATACAGGAATTGGCAGAGCACATCAAAACGAATTCACTCTGTGCTCTCGGTCAAACCGCACCCAACCCGGTGCTCTCAACCCTTCGCTATTTCCGTGAAGAGTATGAGGCTCACATCGTAGAGAAACGTTGTCCATCAGGTGTCTGTAAGGATCTCTTGAACTACACGATTGACCCGGATCTCTGCAAAAAGTGCTCACTCTGTGCCAAGAATTGCCCGAGTGAATGTATCTCCGGTGTGGTCGGGAAAGAACCCTATGTCATAGATCAATCTAAATGTATTAAGTGTGGTGCCTGTCAAGAGAGCTGTAAGTTCGGCGCCGTCATCAAAAAGTGAGGAGGAAAAACCATGAGTGAAAATGTAACCCTAACCATAAACGGAATTTCTGTTACGGTCCCCTCGGATGCAACCATTATTGAAGCTGCATTCAAGGCGGGAGTGAGAATTCCAACACTGTGCTATCTGAAAGACCTCAATGCCATAGGCGCCTGCCGTATCTGTTTAGTCGAGGTTGCTGGAGCACGCGGGTTTCAGGCAGCATGCGTAGCCCCTGTTGCTGATGGCATGGTGGTAAACACAAATACCCCAGCATTGCGTAATTCCCGCAAAGGAACCCTGGAACTCATACTCAGTAATCATCGCTCGGATTGTCTATCATGCCCCAAGAATACCGAATGTGAGCTGCAGTCACTGTGTTATGAATACGATGTTGATATGTATAAGTATGGGAACACTGATCCCGAACCTGATATCGATGATTCTGCTGTGCATCTGATTCGCGATAACTCCAAATGTATACTCTGTAGACGTTGTACTGCTGCTTGTGAAAAGAATCAGCATGTATCGGTCATCGGTCTAAGCCAACGCGGATACGATACCCATATCGGTTCTGCTTTTGAGATGCCGCTTTCCGAAACATCCTGTGTTCATTGCGGTCAGTGCATAGTGGTATGTCCTACCGGTGCTTTGACCGAACGTGATGATACCGATAAGGTATGGGCAGCACTTGATGATCCGACCAAACATGTCGTCATCGCTCCTGCTCCTTCGGTACGTGCGCAGCTAGGAGAATGCTTCGGTATGCCGATTGGCACTAATGTCGAAGGCAAACTTGCCGCTGCACTTCGTCGCTTAGGATTCGATAATGTCTTTGATGTCGATACCGCTGCCGACCTCACGATTCTGGAAGAAGGAACCGAACTGCTGCATCGTGTGAAAGAAGGAGGTCCGTTCCCCCTTATCACATCCTGTTCACCGGGATGGATAAAATTCTGTGAGTATTATTTCCCGGAGTTCGTACCTAATCTTTCATCCTGTAAATCACCTCAACAGATGTTCGGCGCACTTACAAAATCATACTTCGCAGAAAAGATTGAGAAGGATCCGAAGGATATTTTCGTTGTCAGTGTTATGCCCTGTACTGCGAAGAAATTCGAGATAACCCGTGATCATCAAAGTGCCAACGGAGTACCGGATATTGATGTATCGATTACTACTAGAGAACTAGCCAGTATGATTAAGCGTGCAGGTATTATGTTCGACAAACTCGAAGACGAGAAGTTCGATGATGTTTTCGGCATAGCTTCAGGAGCCGGCCACATTTTCGGTGCTACCGGTGGTGTTATGGAAGCCGCACTTCGTACGGTTGTTGAGATAGTAACCGAACAGAAACCTGAGAGTTTGGAATTCACCGATGTTCGCGGTGTTGAAGCCATTAAGGAAGCGGAATATGATCTAAATGGCTTAGTGGTGAAGGTCGCTGTTACTTCCGGACTAGAGAATGCATACAAACTTCTCAATATGATCAAGAACGGAGAGAAGGAATATCACTTCGTAGAGATTATGGCATGCCCCGGTGGTTGCGTAAACGGTGGTGGACAACCGACACAGAGTGGTTTTGTTCGCAGCACCATTGACCTTCGTGCAGAACGTGCAAAGGCACTCTATAACGAGGATATCGGGATGGAACTACGTACCAGCCATGAGAATCCCACTATAAAGGAACTCTATGAGACCTATCTGGAAGAACCCGGCAGTCACAGAGCTCACGAACTGCTACATACTGAGTATATGACCAGAGAAATCTATAAGTAGCAGTCAGATAGCTATATCTACCCTACAATCCCGGTACATGCATTGTATCCGGGATTGTTTATTACAATCGTAAGCGGTAAATAGATAGGCACAACAATAACTTGCGTTTTCCTTAGTTTTTTACTAGTACTATCTAAGACCTCGATGAAATGTAGTATAACAAACGTGTGAATTATCATTTCGATTACTTTTACTTGGCTTGTAATAAATACTGCTCTCCTTCTGATTGGTATACCATGGAATTCTATTGGGATTATAAGGAGGCATTGTACTTACAATAAGCAAGTATTATTGTATCATTAACTAGTACTTACCCAACAAATTAGACTATAGGGCACCTCTTAATATTACTGATACTTCCACAGGATGAAGCATCTCAAAATATTTATACAAAGCAATAGTTAATTTGTGAGGTCAATACTATGAAACAAGCCTATTTCTTTGCTGAAGATGACAGATTGGAAATATTATCTAAGATGGGAGATCCTCTGGAAAGAGTTTCAAGTGTCATTAACTTTGAACTATTTTGTCATATATTGGATGAAGCCTTCAAATAGGAAAAATTATCAGAAGCAGGAAGACCTCATTGGGACTATGTGATGATGTTCTAGATACTGCTTATGCAAAAATGGTATTCCATTTCTGACGATAATACCGAATTCTTAATAAATGATAGGCCAAGCTTTCAAAGATTTTTAGGTTTATCTCTAGGAGATAAAGTACCTGATGTAAAGACAATATGGTTATTCCGAGAGAATCTGACAGAAAGTAATGCGATTAGCAAACTGTTTGATCTATTTGAAGTCTTGTTGGAAACCCAGGGAATCATACCACATAAGGGCAGACTCATTGATGTTACATTCGTTGATACAACCACCGATTAAAGACAAGAGGGATTTTTGATATTTCCATGCGAGTTAAGATAAAGACTATGTATGTGAGTTTGACCGGTATATAGCGAAACATCCGAAACGTTTCAATTACAACAAACTAATCGGTATCACCTTGTCATCTCCCTTGGCGGAAGCAAGGCTGTCATACAGGCAAACCACGCCTCCCGTGCCACGTTTGATGTTTTGGACTTTATCTAATATAGAGAATGCAGCCACATCTGACTTGTCAGGGTCGGCGTGTTTTTTTATTTCAATCGGGTAGAGAATACCACTGTCCTCTATCAACACATCTATTTCCACACCGTCACGATCACGATAGAAATATATGGGTAGATCCAGTATGCCGCGGTTGGAATAACTCTTTATAATCTCACTGATGACAAAGGTTTCAAAGAACGCTCCCGCCATCGCACCGTACTTCAAAACATCAGCGGTGTTCCACCGCGTCAGATACGCCGCAAACCCAGTATCGAGAAAATATACTTTAGGGGTTTTAATCGCTCTGTTGATGATGTTGTTGGAATACGGCTGAAGCAGATACACTATGTTTGAAGTGACCAACACAGAGAGCCAGCGGTCGGCAGTAGGCTGACTAATGCCAACTTCACGGGCAAGGGTTGCTACATTAAGAAGCGAACCGGTTTGCGCGGCGACAACGGCCATGAAATGTGTAAATTTCACTTCATCCGCTACCTGCACTAGATTGCGGACATCACGCTCAATATAGGTTCTCATATATGCGGCATAAAACATCTGCCAGTCAAAATCGGGATTGGCACACAATTCGGGGAAGCTACCCCGGTGGATGATATTCCATACCTCGTCGTAAGGGATTTTAGCAACATCCTTCACTCTTGCCGAAAAGTAACCTTCGGTCGGCAGAAACGGATCCCTGAAGGATACCCCATACCGCTCACGCAGAGAAATCCCCGGTAAATTGAGGATACCAATACGGCCTGCAAGGGATTCGCTTACATTCTTCATCATCTCAAAGGGCTGTGACCCCGATAGGAAGAACATTCCCTTTTTCTTTTCCCTATCAATGCTCATTTTGATTTCAGGAAAAAGCTGTGGAGCGTACTGTGCCTCGTCGATAAACACGGGCGGTGGATTATCCTTTAAAAAGGTTGCGCTTTGCTGTATTGCGTTGGTTCGCTGTAGCATATCATCCAACGTTACCGTACGAATGGGTAATCCTTCCTTGGCAATAATTTCTTCGAGAAGAGTGGTTTTACCTACCTGTCTCGTTCCAGTAACTAGCACCGCACCGAACATTTTAAATAGCTTGCGGACGACATCATCCGCATGACGTTTATACTGCATACAATAGTCTCCATTTCGGCTGATTTAATATCCAATATTAATATAGCCGAAATCCATGTAAAAAACAACACTGATTTTTAGAAAATGTTATATGAGTATGCACTTAACTCACACTAAGTGCATACCCATATAAGTAATTTCATAAGTATCTCCTCCTTTCAAGATATGACATGATCAAATCTGAACGAAAGGGATAACCGCGTACTGTTAATAGTATCGCTGAAGATAGTATTATAACAAGTAGGTTGCATTAAGAATATAACATTAATGGTAGCTACCCTGATATCGTAATTATTTTGAATAGAGTTTTATTCGATGATTACTAACACAAATCAACGACCTATTGGTCTATCTAGAAGAGATATCACGATAACTACGCGTTATCAGATAGTAAAGAAAGCACTTAGTAGCAGCTAAATGTGTACGTCTTCAGTATACGTATTAGGATATCATCATAAGTGCCATGGTTTGCTGTATCTCTCTTGGAAACCCTATCCTTTAGGAAAGAGCTTCTCAAAATCTATTTCATATTTTGCACCTTGGTTAAATAGTATTCCGCTTGAAAGCTGTATTTCTAATAGGCATGTATTTTCATCCTCTTCGTTGACATGTCCATTGTCATACCACTCGCTAAATGCGTCCCGTAGTTTTTTCATCATTTCAGTATTTTGATCATCTCTAACCCAACCGAGGTTTTCTCCGAGTCCGGTTGCGGTGAACCATTCTCCACAAACAGCTACCTTCGGATTCTCATTAATATGCCTTATTTTATTCGATAAGGTATATGTAACGACATAGAACGAACCGTTCTCATACAGTGCGTCCACTATACGTACGGACGGTGAGTCACCATCCAACGTAGCCAGCGAAATCAATGTATCGTGACCGAATCTCTCGTTCATTATTGTCAAAGCTATCTTGTCTTCTTCTCTCATTCCTTCTCCTTTGGTTATATCAGAAAAACCTCAACATTTATCAACTATTCCTGGTGGTTTATCATACCAATAGCGAATAATCAATAGCATCTAGTATCCTCTTATCTTTTATATATACCCTAGGAATTCTTCTACTGATTCCACAGCAGAGTTCATAACATATAGTTCCGGTAAGTCCGGCGAGGTTGGTTAACCCTATAGGTGAATCACCGCCAAATAGTGTGACTTCATCATCCTGTTTCACGTCAAGACCGGTAACATCAATCATGAGTTGATCCATACAGATAGTGCCGACAATCGGGACCAACGTCCCGTGTATATATGCTCTGGCTTTGTTACCAAGACCGCGAGGATAACCATCGGCATAACCTAGTGGCAGGGTTGCTATCTGCTTAACTGAATCGGTCGTATATCGGGCACCGTAACTGATACTGGTATCGATAGGCAGTTCCTTAACCTGAGATACCGCTGATTTGAGTGCCATAGCCGGTTTTAGGTTTATTTTGTGTGATACATTCTCCGAAGGAGGCAGACCGTAGATCATTATTCCTACCCTCACCAGGGTATGGTGCATCTCGGGATAGAACAATGTCGCTGCACTGTTACAGCAGTGTACCGATTTGAACCTGATGTCCTGTTGTGCAAGTCGAGAGATAAGCTGTGCGAACTGTGCATGCTGATGTTCGGTGTATTGTTTACCGAACGGGGTTAGTTCATCCGCAACCGCAAAATGGGTAAAAATACCCTCGATTTTAAGCCCCGGTAGTTCACAGGTTGCTTGTATCTGATTTGCTGCCGAAAGTATATCATTGGCTAGAAACCCAATTCGCGACATGCCGGTATCGACCTTGATATCGGCTTTTATTGTGGCACCGATAGCCTTAGCCTGCTCCGATAGCTGAGTCGCATACTCGAGATTCAGAATCGTCTGTGTGACATCCAGTCGTGTGAGTAAACCTGCTAACTCCGGAGGTGTGAATCCGAGAATCAGTATGGGTTTCTTCACTCCGGCTTTTCTCAGTACCTCCGCTTCGTTTATATTGGAGACACCGAAACTATCAACCCCTACCCTCTCGAGCAAAAGTGAAACTATCCCTGAACCATGTCCGTAGGCGTCAGCCTTTACACATGCCATAAGCTCTACATCACTGCCAATGAGTGAACGTATCTCTCGTATATTATGTTCGATATTGTCTAAGTCTATCTCAACCCAGCTTCTGTGAAGAAAACTCGCCATTTTCTATTCCTCTTGTTTCAGATTAAAGGTCATATATAGTTCCTGTAGCTGCTTGTCGGAAGGAACCGATGGTGCAGATGTCATAAGATCGGCAGCACTCTGAACCTTCGGGAATGCAATGACCTCACGGATACTCTTTTTCTTCAGCATTATCATTACCAATCGATCTAGCCCATAAGCGATTCCACCGTGAGGAGGTGCTCCATATCTATATGCTTCTATTAAGAATCCGAACTGTTCATTCATCTCCTCATCTGTGAAGGATAACATCGAAAACATTCTGCGTTGTAATTCAGGATTACTGATTCTGATTGAGCCTCCACCCAGCTCGGTACCGTTTACCACCATATCATATGCTTTGGCCCTGACCTGCAGGGGATGTGTTTCCAGTATGTCGAGATCTTCATCCATCGGAGCGGTAAAAGGATGATGGACCGCATAGTATCTTTCATCCTCGGTTGAATACTCAAACAGTGGGAACTGAGTTACCCACAACAGATCAAATCTTTCTGAATCTATTAAACCATATCGTCCGGCTAGTTCCAACCTCAAGGCCCCCAGCACGTTAAATACAACTTCATTATTTGTATCAGCAACAAGGAACAGTGTATCACCCAGGGAAATACCACATTCTTTCCGTATCTCTTCAAGCTCGGATTCCGACAGAAATTTCTCGAAACTACTCGAACTGCTACTCTCGAGATATCTGGAATATGCCAGTCCTTTTGCTCCATATGACTTTGCGAACTCAACCAAAGAATCTATATCTCTACGAGAAATCTTATCTGCCAGTCCCTTCGCATTGATGGCTCTTACACTTCCGCCACCCGCAATAGCTCCGGCAAATACTTCAAACGAGGTGTTTTTCAGTATCTGCGAGAGATCATGTAGTTTAAGGTCAAACCGGGTATCAGGTTTATCGGAACCATAGTTTGATATCGCTTCGGCATATGTCATCCGCATAAGCGGTAACTCAATATCATAGTTCAGTATCTCTTTGAATATTGTTTTGATGAACTCTTCATTGAGGTTGAGGATGTCTTCCACATCACAAAATGCCATCTCCACATCTATCTGTGAAAACTCGGGTTGTCTGTCTGCTCTAAGATCCTCATCTCTAAAGCATCTCACTATCTGGAAATATCTATCAATTCCACTCAGCATCAGTAGTTGCTTAAACAGCTGAGGGGATTGTGGAAGAGCAAAAACCTTACCTGGATGAACCCGAGAAGGTACTATATAGTCACGAGCACCTTCCGGAGTTGATCGCACCAGCATCGGAGTCTCTACCTCGATGAAATTATGCGCATCGAAAAAATCGCGTACTCTCTTTACGATGTTGTGACGTGCTACCAGCGCTTCGGTCAACGGTCTGCGTCGGATATCGAGATATCGATATCTGAGCGCCAGCTCATCTCGTACATTTGATTCATCTCGGATTTCGAACGGTGTCAGCTCACTGATACTGAGTATTCTCAGGTCAGTAACAAACAACTCGATGTGACCGGTGGGTATCTCATCGTTCTTGCTGCTTCGTTCATAAACAATCCCTTTGGCCATCACCGTAGATTCTGAAGAGAGGCTCTTAGCTTTGGCAAATACTTCAGCGTTGGTCGTATCGTTGAATGATAACTGCAGTATACCGGAATAGTCTCGCAGATCACAGAAAATGAGGTTACCTAGATCCCTTACACGAGCAACAAACCCCGCAACTGTCACCTCACTGCCTACCGTTTCATCCCTTACCTCTATGTTGTAGTGTGTTCTTCTGAGTTCGCCCATCATATCCATATATTATATCTCACATTCTAGATTATCGGTTGCCGCAATAATGCTTTTAAGACTCAGTTCCGATTCCTTTTCGGCTTTTGAAGACATATGTCGAAGTTTTGCTTTCGACTGTAATACCTCCCCTTCACCTATCACCATCAGCCATTCGGTGTTCTGTCGGTCGGCATACTTGAGCTGTGCTTTGAGACTTCGCTCATTTATGTCATAGAGTGCATATACTCCCGATTGCTGGAGCTGTCTGGTCAGTTTACGTACTATTGCTCTTGCCTCATCTCCGACATATGCAAAGAAAATCTTCGGGCCAGTTGGTAGAGGAATCTCTATCCCCTCATCCTTCATCACCATGAGGATTCTTTCTATCCCCATTCCAAATCCTATGCCACTACAGGGGCTGCCTCCCAAGAATTCGACTAGGCGGTCATATCTGCCTCCACCGCAAACCGTACCGGCTGCACCGGCAGAGTTATGAATGAGTTCAAACACCGTCTTGGAATAGTAATCCTGTCCACGTACAATCCGGGGATTCACTATATACTCAATACCGAGCTCATCGAGTTGAGTCTTTAGATTCTCAAAATGGCTACTGCAATTATCGCACAGGTAATCAGTAGTCTTTGGTGCACCTGCGACTATCTGCTGACAGATTTGGCTCTTGCAGTCTAGGATGCGAAGGGGGTTTCGTTCCAGACGATCTTTGCATGTCCCGCAGAGGTTTTCGATATGTGAAGAAAAATACTCGGTAAGTGCCTTGTGGTAGTCGACGCGACATTCGCTGCACCCTATACTGTTTATTTCGGTTCGTGTATTCTTTATGCCAAGTTCTGCTAATATTGTCAATCCCAAAAAGATTATCTCCGCGTCGGCATCTGCCGTAGCAGCACCGAACACCTCTACTCCGAGTTGGCTATGCTGGCGAAATCTGCCGGATTGCGGATTCTCGTATCTAAAGCAGGACATGATATAGTATGCTCTGACCGGAAGGGTTTCCTTGAGTACCCCGTGCTGGATGAAGGAACGTACGGTTCCTGCTGTTCCCTCGGGTCTTAAAGTAATAGATCTGCCACCCTTGTCTGTCATGGTGTACATCTCTTTATTCACGATGTCAGTTGTCTCGCCGACCCCTCTGATGAAGAGCTCGGTATGCTCAAAGACCGGTGTACGAACCTCTTTGAATCCGAAGCGTTCACAGATTTCTCTTACGGTCGCTTCGACATATTGAACGCGATAACTCTCGTTCGGTAGTATATCATATGTGCCTTTGGGACTTTGTACTGAAGACGCCATATATCTCTCCCGTTTTCGGTTTTTATGTTTCTTTTTTCTGTTAGTATATCACAGGGTCTTTGTTTTTACTGCTACTAAAACGAAAAATTATACCCCTTCCTTGGTGACTCTCAAGAAGGGGTTTGTCGGTTGTTTACCGTCTATACTCGAGTTTTAGGATTAACTATGTTTCTCCAATCGAGATCCCCTCGTTCTAATCCATGGACTAAAACCTCTGCGGTAGCTATGTTGGTTGCGATGGGGATGTTATGGACAACACACAGCCTGATGAGATTCATCTCATTGGCCTCGTATTCTTTAGATGAAATGGGATCCGGGAAGAATAACAGAACATCTATTTCATTACAGGCGATACGAGCACTAATCTGTTGATCTCCGCCAAGTGGACCGCTCAAAAACTTCTGGATTGATAGCCCGGTAGCTTCCTCTACCAGCTTTCCGGTCGTTCCGGTAGCACAGATATTATGGCGGGACAGTACACCGCTGTAAGCGATACAGAACTGAACCATCAACTCCTTCTTAGAATCGTGTGCTATTAATGCAATGTTCATTGTCTTTCCTTTCTATATATATATATCTCTAAACTTACCGAAC
>Ga0082212_10007481_pt1 | contig 14439 bp, 11 predicted proteins | sample TergutNt197P3_FD_71548 | JGI IMG/M metagenome (GOLD analysis project Ga0082212, IMG submission 71548) | Neocapritermes taracua P3 segment gut microbial communities from Petit-Saut dam, French Guiana - Nt197 P3 | ecosystem: Host-associated > Arthropoda: Insects > Digestive system > Gut ... | reverse complement strand
CACAACATATCTACCTATTTGCCTTATTATTATGAAAAATGTAATATTAATTTCAGCGAGATTGAAGCATACAAAGAAGTGATAAAAAATAATAATTTTCATTTTTTTTCTAATTCGTTTTTTATTGAATGTAGCACAAATAAACTAGAGGACTCTGTGAATTTTATAAGTTTTAGCAATTATAGAAAAGCAAAATATAGAATGATGACTTGTATAAATGATAAAGTAGTGAAAAAGAATATTGATAGTAAGTCAGAAGAACATTTTAAGCAATATATTAAGAATCTAATTGAGTTAAAAGAAAAACAGTTTAATTGTATAGAGAGATATACTGATAATTTAATTGAAAGTGATTATATTCAGAATTTTAAATCATTAAAAGAAGTATTATATGAAAAATATAGTGAGAATCAAAAAGATGAATTTTACAATATAATTAACCAGTATAGAGAACTATTGCTAAAAGACAAGGCTGATATTGAAAAAAACAGTACGATTTTCAATAAATATGATGTAGCTGTTGATGAAAGCATATTAAATGAATTTGATTTTGTAAAATCAGGGTTCTGGGACTTAATTTTTCAGAACTGTTTTATAAATGAGGGGGAATTTCACTGCTTTGACCAAGAATGGAAGGATGAATTTGTTCCGGTTCAATTTATTTTATATAGATGTATTATAGGATATATGGGTGTAATAAATCCAGTTGATATTGAAGAGATGTTTTTGAATCTTGGCATAACAAAATATATTGATTTGTTTGTTAAATTAGAAGAGAAAATTCAAAAAACTGTAAGAGATGAGACAATGTATAATTTTTATACACGTAAATACATGTCAATTAACGAGCAAAAAGAAGTACAAATTCAAAACATATTAAAAGAACAGGAAAAACATCTTGAAATTATGAAAAATATAATAAATGAAAAAGAAGTGGAAATTAAAGAAAAAGACAATATAATAAGGCAGATTAAAGGATCTAGAACATGGAAATATATTGAATGGATTAGAAGAAAGAAAATATAGTAATGAGATTATTATAGCCGTAATGGATTGGGTAATTTGGAGGGAAAATGGAAGAAAAAGGAGTAGGAGTTGTAGTGCTAAATTATAATGATTATGGCAATACAATTAGATATATTAATGAAATAAAAAAATATAAATGCATCGATAAAATTGTAATAGTAGATAATAGCAGGGATAAAACAAGATATGTTGAGTTAGAAAATTTAAAAGATGACAAAATAGATGTTATTAATATTAAGAAAAATGAAGGTTATGCAAAAGGAAATAATATAGGAATTAGACATTTAGTGCAGAATAACCAATCAATCAAATATATAGCTATTTCTAACCCAGATGTTGAAGTTTCAGAAGAATCATATGAGAAGTGCTTAGAATTTATAGAAAAAGAAAATAATGGAAAAGTAGCAATGGTAGCTCCAAGAATGTACGACATTAATGGAAACCCTCATTGCCTATCAGGATGGAAGCTTAGAACAATTGTTGGAGATACAATGGATTCTTCAGTTATTGTTACAAGAAAGATTAATAAACCGCATATAGAAAGATATGGGGAGTATTTAGATAATCATAATGAAGTTTTAGTCGATTGTTTAGCTGGCTCATTTTTTATAATTAAAAAAGAAATATTTAAAAGCTTAAATTATTTTGATGAAAATACGTTTTTATATTATGAAGAGGATATTTTGGGTAAAAGATTACACGATTTAGGGTATTGTGGAGCCGTGTTAAATACATGTAAATTTATGCATTATGAAGCAGTATCGGTTCAAAGTTCAATGAGATATTTACGAAAATATAAGATTATGCAAAAAAGCAAACGATATTACCATAAAGTATATAATAAAGAAACAATTAAAAATTTATTTTTGCTAGACTTAACAACGGCTTTAGGCATTATTGAAATACATTATATGAACACAAATATTATAAAACGCATCTATAGAAAGATAAAGAAGAGAATGACACTAGAACAGGCAGATAAATATATATTGTATCTATACACATATATAACTTTACCATTTTATAGATTAATAAGAATATTTAGAAAAAAGAAAAGAATTTGTTATTTTAGCCTTGTTACTTGGAAATGGATAAAACAAAGACCTCATTTTATTCCATATAAAATAGCTAAGTTAACTAATAATGAAGTGGATTATCGATACCAAACATTAAGAGACGAATTTGTGGAAGATCAGAAACTGGACTTGGTAAATAATGATATAGATAATAAATATTTAAAAATAAAGCCATTTAAAATTTATCCAGCAACAGAAGAATACGTTTTAAGAGACAGATTGTCAAATTTAAGAAGAACTACAATGTGGAATTATGATGTAATTATTATTACACAACCAAATCAGTTGGATTTTTTCATAATAAACTTATTCAGGATAAAGAAAACTAAAATAATTTATGAATGTATGGATAATTATGAAGAATGGGAGATGGACAAAAAAAGATATCTGGAAAAAGAAGCTGAATTGATTGATTTTTCAAGTCATATAATAGTATCTTCACAAAGTTTGAAAAATAGATTAATAAAATTGTATAATATAGATGAAAACAAAATATCAATTGTTAGAAATGCATATGATAAAACCTTGTTTGAAAGTTATAGAAAAGACGAGGGGACTATATTAGAACACCCAAACATTACCTATATTGGAACAATTGATGATTGGTTTGACTTTAATAGCATATGTGAATATGCAAGAAAAAATGAGAATAGAAAAATATATTTAATTGGCCCAGTGTCTCATTTAATAGATAAAACTGTAAATAAGATAAAGAAAGAGCATAGTAATATAATATTTTTGGGGTCTATAGAACATGATTTAGTACCAAACTATATTTCAGAAAGTGATTTGCTAATAATGTCATTTATCCTTAACAATATAACAAAATATGTAGATCCTGTAAAATTATATGAATATTTATATTTTAAAAAGCCAGTTGTTTCAACATACTGGGATGAATTAGAACAATTTAAAAATATTATGTATTTTTACGATATAAATAAAAATGATTTTGAAGAAGTTGTGAATAAAGCATTAAAAGATGGATTCATAGAAAATGAGAAAGATTATAAAGAAGTAATTTTAGATGCAAACTGGGATAATAGAGTGAAGGAGTATATAAAACATATATGAAAAAAATAAAAGTATTAACAGTATTTGGGACAAGACCTGAGGCAATTAAAATGGCTCCATTAGTAAAAGAATTGGAAAAAAGAAAAGAAATAGAAAGTATTGTTTGTGTAACGGCTCAACACAGGCAAATGCTAGATAGTGTACTAGAGATTTTTCAAATTACTCCTGATTACGATCTTAATATTATGACTGAAAATCAAACTTTAGTTACAATCACGAATAAAGTCTTGGTTGAATTTGATAAAATTGTAAAACAAGTGAAACCAGACATTGTACTTGTTCATGGTGATACTTCAACTGCATTTGTTTCCGCATTGGTAGCTTTTTATAATAGTGTTTCAATTGGACATGTTGAAGCTGGTCTAAGGACATATAATAAGTATTCTCCATATCCAGAAGAGATGAATAGACAAATGATAGATAATATGGCAGATATGATGTTTGCTCCAACAAATTTAAGTAAAAGAAATCTAATAGAAGAAAATAAAGAAGCTAATAAGATATATGTTACAGGTAATACAGCAATAGATGCTTTAAAAATAACTACAAGCAAGGAATATAAACATGAACTATTTGATTGGATTGCTGATAGCAAATTAATCTTACTTACGGCACATAGAAGAGAAAATATCGGAACATCAATGAAAAATATGTTTAGTGCAATTAATGAAGTTATAGAAGAAAATAGTGAGCTAAAATTAATTTATCCAATTCATATGAATCCAAAAGTAAGAGAAATTGCAGATAAAATATTTAAAGAAAATGAAAGAATTAAAATAATAGAGCCTCTAGATGTTTTAGGATTTCATCACTTAATGAACAAAGCTTATATTATTTTAACAGATAGTGGGGGGATTCAAGAAGAAGCTCCATCACTTGGAAAGCCTGTATTAGTGTTAAGAGATACAACAGAAAGACCAGAAGGGATTGAAGCAGGTACATTAAAGCTAGTTGGTACTGACAAAGAGACAATATATTCAAATATAAAATTGCTTATAGACAATAAAGAAGAATATGATAAAATGAGTAAGGCAGTAAATCCGTACGGAGATGGAACAGCTTCAGTTAAAATTGTAGATGAGATAATGAGAGAATTTACTATTTTGAAAAGAGGAGAATAAAATGGCACAAAAATATACCTGTGATATTATAATACCGATATATAATGCATATGAAGACTTTAAATTATGTATAGAGTCTATTATGAAGCATACTTTAAACATTGACTATAGATTAGTATTGATAGATGACAAAAGCCCAGATGAAAGAATAGGAAAATATCTACAAGAATTAGAAGAGCAAAATAATTCGACGATAATAGTATTAAGAAATGAAGTTAATAAAGGCTTTGTTAAAACTGTAAATGCGGGAATAACGTATTCTGACAATGATGTTGTATTATTGAATACAGATACAATAGTAACTAATAATTGGTTAGAGAAGATTGTTAATTGTGCATATTCAGATGAGAAAATTGCAACAGTAACTCCTTTTACCAATAAAGGTGTAGTTTGCTCAGTACCGAATGTGTTTTCGGATAATGAAGTACCAGAAGGATTCGACATTGATAGATTTGCAGAGTTTGTTGAGAAAATTTCTGTAAAGGCATATCCGGAAATTACAACGGGGGTAGGGTTCTGTATGTTTATTAAAAGAAAGATGTTTGATGAAATTGGAAAATTTGATGAAGAGTTGTTTGAAAAAGGATATGCAGAAGAAAATGATTTCTGTTTACGTGCATTTGAGCATGGATGTCAAAACGTATTAGCAGATGATACTTATATATATCATAAGGGAACAATGTCTTTTAAGGATGAAGAGAGAATCAAATTTTCGGAAATAAACTTAGAAAAATTACATAAAATTTATCCATATTATGTTCTTGATAAAACTGATAATTTGGAAAATATTGTATATAAAAATACAATTGAAAATATAAAAGAACTATATCATTTTTATAAAAAGGGTGTAAAAAATATTTTATATATTGCTGATAATAACGATAGAGGCGTTGCAGAAGAGACAAAAAAGTATACATTAGACTTAATAATTAAAAATAAAAAAGACAATATTGTTGAGTTAGTTTCTAATGGAAAACAATTAATATTAAAAAGCTACTCTAAAGGAGAATTTATAAATGAACATAGATATAAATTAAATAAACCAATAAAAAGTTACACATTTAATGATAAATCTTATTATGAGTTAGTAGAAAACATTGTCAAAGTATATAATATCAACTTAATACATGTCGAACAATTGATAAATCACACTTTTGATATTGTAGATATAGCAAAAGAAAATCAAATACCAATATATAGTACTTTACATGAGTTTAATATGAACTCTGATTATGTGGGAACTACAAATTTAAATAAGAATCTACTAGACAAACTTAGAGATAAATATGAAAAAGTATTAAAGGAAATGGATAAAATTATAGATGAGAAAATTTACAGTAAAACAGATGAAATTACCAATAAGAGTAAATATATAAGGAAAATCTTGTTTACTGCTGGTTCATACAGAATAGAAGAGGCAACTTCAGATGCATTTGACAGGATAAATGCTTTGGAATGCGAACTAAACCTTATAAAAAATGGAACATGGTGGAGAATTCGAGAGAAGTTAGAAAGAGACCATAATAGGCTGTTTAAACTTATTAGAAAAATTCTTAAAACAATAGTACGGGATAGTGGAAAGAAAAAAAATAATTATAATATTGTTAGCTATAATTGCAATAAGTCAATATGTATATATGATGCAAACTAGTTGGGTAGGAAATGTACTTAATCCAATTAAATTAGCAGAAATGACAGAAATGAATAATCTTATTTATGGTATGGGACTAGATATTATGACATGTGAAATAGAAAAAGAAGAAGAGAAAGCAAATGTACTAGTTTTAATTGACCAAGACGTGCCATTAAATATCGGACTATATTATTATTTTAGTCAGTATTACTTATATCCACATGAAAGTTTATGTAGCGATTTGATTAAGAGAGGTCTTAGTCCTAAAACTACTGTATCAGAAATAAGGCAGATAGTGAATGAAAATGACTATATAATTTGTTTTGATAAATGCGATATATTTTCGGAATATATGATTAATGAAGAGAAACTACCATATAACTTTTTGTTGCTAAAAGTAACGGATGAGAGCTTTGAGAAAAAAATAGAAATAGGTTTTAGAATAGAAGATTATTATAATTATTTTAAGCAAAATGATATGATAGAAAAATTTGATTATTATATAAATTATTTCTATAATAATGTGAAATATTATAATGATCCATTCTCGACAAACAATCTATATAGTTTAATTCAATACTTTCATAATAATAATTTAAAAGAAGAAACATTCAAATATTATAATACATATTTAAAAGTAGCACGACAGAAAGATGCTATAATAGAAGAATATTTGAGTACAGAGGAGGGAGGGTAAGAATGTTATTTTTAATTATATATATAATAACATTATTCTTAGGTGGATTTTTAATACTTAATACGGTACTTAAAATTAAAGAGTTAAGTGATATAGTTATTTTTTCTATACCAGTTGGCATCTTGATTAATGTGCCACTTTACTTTCTGTTTGATAAGTTAGGATTGAGATATGACAGAATAACATTATTTATAATTCTTTTTTTATACATAGTAATTGCAGGAATTTGTTTGTATAAAAAGAAAATAAAGATAATAAATAATATAAATAAAGTACCATGGTATTTTATAATATTTACAACATTTATACTATCTAATTTAATTATAGCCGCATATACTTCATATTTTAATTGGAGTAATTGGGATGAGTTTTCAGCTTGGCAGATAGCACCTAAGCTTGCTTCTATAGACAATTCATACGATACAAGCATAACGATAGCTGTAAATACACCGTTATTGGTTGTAAATGGAGTATTGGTGAATAATATATGTGGAATTACAATTAACTATGCACGTATATTTAGCTCAATATTTTTTGGGTTATTGCTTATATTTATGTATTTTGAATTAGTAAGAATGAAAGTGAATAGGAATTTAGCTGCTATTGTAACTATTATATTTGCTACTTCTGCTCCAGAACTTATAATTTTATCTAAAACATATTATAATAATATATTTTGTACTTTTTATTTTACTACAGGTTTATGGATATTAGCAAAGCAGTTTTTAATAAAGTATAGTAGAAAGGATTTAATTCTGAGTTCTATATTGTTAGTAGCTACTATTTTATTAAGGAATGAAATGTTTATATTTAATATATTAGCGTATATACTAATGTTTATAATATTGTTAATAAAAAAAGATAAGATCTTCTATAAATTGAAGATTCCATTTTTAATTACAACCATAGCATACATTTTTTTAAATATAATATTAAAGCCATATACTACGTTCAGCAACCTGTCACTAATACAGTCGAAAGCTGAAATAATAGAAAGATTTTCTGGGCCTGTTCTAAAGCAATTTATAATAGCAATTTATGAGCAGATGTTTAATTTTAGTCCATATTATATATATACTACTGTATATATATTTGTTATTATAGCGGTCATTATTATATTTGTTTTTGTAAAAAACATTATTAAGAAGAATGTAAATATAAAAATACAAATGTATATGTATATAATAATAGTTCAATGTATGTATATTGGATTGATACTTGCAACGCAATTTGTTAGGTTCAAAAGATTTGAATTTCTAGTAGCAGCGTCATTTTCAAGATATGTGCTCTTAGTATTGCCATTTAGCTTTTTAATTTTAGGAGTGTTGATTAATGACAGGCATTTTGAAAAGAAAGAATAAAGATGGAAAATGACATGTCGTTTGACATATTAAGCGATAATAATATATAATAAGCCAATAAATATAATAAAAATAGGAGAAAAAAATTAGAACTATGAAAATATTAGTAGGAGTATGTGTATATAACGAAGAAACCAAAATTAGAAAATTATTAGAAGAAGTAAAAGAAGTTAGAGAAAATGAAGAATTTGATGTTTTGGTTTGTGAAGATGGATCAACAGATAATACAAATGAAGTGGTTAAAGAATTTTGTGATAAAAATAATTGGCTTAGTATTTTTCATAGAGAAAATATGGGAATAGGGGCTACAATAAGAGATATGATAAACTATTCTAGAGAGAATGGCTATGATGTTCTAGCTATTCTTTCTGGAAATGGGAAGGTGAATCCTAAAGAGTTGAGAACTATGTATTTACCAGTAGTAGAAGAAGGGTATGACTATGTGAAGGGAAGTAGATATATAAATGGTGGGAGTTGTTCTAATCTACCTAAGTTTAGGGGGATAGCTATACCTGTTTTTTCATTTATAGTATCAATATTTATGAGAAAAAAAGTAACAGATGTTACATGTTTAGTGAATGCCTCAAAGGTTGAGATATATGATGATATGAATATAGATCAAGAATGGCTAAATAAGTATGAATTAGAGTACTATATATTATATTATGTATTAAAGAAGAAAATGAAGATAAAAGAAGTACCGTTAAATTTAAGGTACCCAGAAACAAAAAAAGATTACTCGAAGATAAAACCGTTTAGTGGGTGGTGGAGCATTATAAGACCATGGATATTTTTAATATTAAAAATAAAAAAATAAAATAGAGGAGAATGGAGAAATGAATGTACCAATATTAGATTTAAAAAGACAGTACAAATTATTTGAGAAGGAGTTAGAACCTAGAATAATAGAAACATTAAGATCAGGAAATTATGTAATGGGAAATGAGGTGTTAGAACTAGAGAAGGAACTTTGTGAATATATTAAATGTAATTACGCTATAAGTTGTTCTAGCGGAACAGCTGCTTTAGTTATTGCATTAAAAGCATGCAGAGTAGAAGTGGGAGACGAAATTATTACTACACCTTTTACTTTTTTTGCTACAGCAGAAAGTATAGCGAGTATTGGAGCAATACCTATATTTGTAGATGTTGAATACGATACATTAAACTTGGACTCAACAAAAATAGAAGAAAAAATAACAGATAAAACAAAGGCAATTTTGATTGTAGATATATTTGGAAAACCAGCTAATATGAATAAAATTATGGAGATCGCTAAAAAATATAATTTAAAAGTAATAGATGATGCATGTCAAGCGATTGGAGCAGAATATGATAATAAAAAAATAGGGAGTATTGGAGACATCACATGTTTTTCATTTTTTCCAACTAAAAATTTGGGATGCTTTGGTGATGGTGGTCTAATTACGACTAATAACGAAGAGTTAGCTATTGTATGTAAAGGGTTAAGAGAACACGGAGGAGGAAAAATAGGAGCGCAGGCTAAAGATATATTGGATAAAAAGACAAAGAATTTTAACAAAGTAGAGGAACAGAACTCGTTATATAATCCATACAAATATTACAACTACTTAATAGCATATAATTCAAGACTAGATGCTATGCAAGCAGTAATATTAAGAGTGAAGTTGAAATATCTAGATGAATGGAATAAAAAAAGAATATACAATGCTAATTTTTATATTAAAAACTTGCAAGGTGTTGCTGATATTGTTCTTCCAAAAGAAGAAAAAAATGAAAAATGTGTATGGCATCAATTTGTTTTAAAAACAGATAAAAAAGAAGAATTAGGCAAATTTTTGGCTGATAATAATGTTGGAACAGGAGCATTTTACCCTGTGCCATTACATTTGCAAAAAGCTTTTGAATATTTGAACTATAAACAAGGGGACTTAAAAGTTGCAGAGAAATTAGCCTCTCAGACAGTATGTTTGCCAATATTCCCTGAGTTAACAGATGAAGAGCTACAGTATGTAGTAGATAAAATAAAAGAATTTTATGAAGGAGTTTGAGTATGCAAGATATAGTAAAAATCGGAGTAATAGGTGCAGGGAATATGGGTAAAAACCATATAAGAGTTATTAGGGAACTATCAAATTTATATAAATTAGTTGGATTTTTTGACAATTCTTCTGGAAATGTAAAAAAAACAAAGGAAATATTTGACATAAAAAATTTTAATTCGATTGAAGAATTAATAAAAAACGTGGATGCTGTTATAATAGCTGTTCCATCATCGCTACATAAAGAAATTGGGGTTGCTGTTGCAAATAGTAAGGTACATGCTCTAATAGAGAAACCAATAGCACTATCAAAAGAAGATGGGTTAGTGATATGCGAAGAGTTTGAAAAGAATAAAAAGATTTTAATGGTTGGACATATTGAAAGATATAATCCGGTTATTGGAGAAGTAGCTAAAATATTAGAAAATGAAGAAGTTATTGCAATTGAGGCTAGGAGATGTAGCCCTTATGATCCAAGAGTTGCAGATGCTAGTGTTATTATGGATTTGATGATCCATGATATTGATTTAGTATTCAATAAACTGTATAAAAAGGAAATTGAAAATATTAGTGCTCGAGGCATATCGGTTAAGAGTAATAAAATAGATTATATAAATTCTATTATAAAACATAAAACAGGCATAATAACATCTATTGTGGCGAGTAGAGTTACAGAAGAAAAAGTAAGAACTGTAAATATACATACAAAAAATTCATATATTAAAGCTGATTTATTGAATAGAACACTTGAGATATCTAGAAAGACAAGCTATACGCTAAATATAGGATATAATTCAACATATAAGCAAGAAAATATTTTAGAAAAAATTATGGTTCCGACAATAGAACCATTAAAAGAAGAATTAAAAGCTTTCCATAATTCCATTAAGTTTAATAAATCAGAAGTTACTGGAGAGGAAGCCGTAAGAAATGTTGAAATAGCGTCACAAATAGAGAAACAATTATAAAATTTAAAAGAGGTTAAGATGAAAAGTGTATCATATATAATATCGGGATACAATGAAGAAGAAATAATTGAAGAAACAGTTGAAGAATGTGTTAAAATATTGTCAGAGCAGTTTGAAGATTTTGAACTAATTTTAATAGACGATGATAGTAAAGATAATACAGCAAAGTTAATGGAAAAAGCGCAGGAGAGATATCCTGATAAAATTCGATTTTTACCAAATTATATAAATTTAAATTTTGGAACTTCTATTCTAAGAGGATTTAAGGTAGCTACTAAGGAGTATGTCTTTTATAACGCTACTGATTTGCCTTTATCATTGAATGATACTAATAGTATTGTTGAAGATATGAAAGATAACGATGTATTAGTATTGGAAAGGATTTCCTATAAAACTACAAAATGGAGAAAGATAGTATCTAATATTAATATAATATTACTTCGTTTATTATTTCCAAAACTTATAAAAGGAACGCCAATTCTAAATTTTACTCAAGTGTTTAAAAGAGAAGCAATAAATAAAGTCATACCTTTGGCGCGTAGTCCCATATTTATATGGCCAGAAATGATCTTTAGAGCAAAACTTATAGGTTTAAAAGTTGGTAATAGGAGAACTAATTTAAATGAAAAGTATAATAGAGTAGGTTCTTTTGGGAAACCACATGATATTATTTGGGGGTTATATGATATGTTTAGATTTAGAATTTGCTTATGGAGAAAGAAAATATGAGTATCAACAAAGAAAATATTTTTAAAATTATATTATTATTGCCAGCTGTTGTATTATGCATGCTTACATTTATTAGATTATTTTTTGGGATAGGAATGTCAGATGAAGCGTTTTATATAGCAATGCCTAAGAGTTTTACAGAGGGGATGATACCTTTTGTTACAAATTGGGATAGTCAGCAAACAAGTGCATTTTTTTTAGTACCATTCATATTTTTATATAGATTAATAACAGGAGGGACAGAGGGATTATTTATATATACTAGAATAATATGCTTTATATTAATGCTGTTTGTAGGAACAGTAGGGTATTTTTCTATTAGTAAATATACAAACAAGATAGTATCAGTATATATATCGATAATACTAGTTACATATGCACCATTCTCACTATATAATATAGGGTATAATGCGTTATGTTATTCATTTTTATTATTAGGTCTGTTTTTAATATTAAATGCTTTTTCGATAAAAGAGGAAGAGAAATATAAAAGGAAAAAGCTATTATTATTTTTGGCTGGAATATCACATGCATTAATGGCATTTTTTTATCCATCAATGATAATAATATGTATATTAATGGGACTGGTGTTGGTTCCGAGAGTGATATATGTGGATTCTGGATATAAATCAATAATTAAGTTTGTAAAATATTATATTCTTGGTGGACTATCTATGGCAAGTATAGTTTTTATTATGATACTTGCAATAACAGGAGGAGTTAATAATTTAAGAGAAAGTATAGAAGGCATATTTGCTAATTCCTGGTACAAATCTTCAGGAATCAATTTTGAAATTATTTCAGAAATGCCAAATTATGTATATGGAACATTGAAATTTCAGCATTTAGAGTTATTAATATATGTAATTATTATAATATTTTATATATTCAAATTAATAAAAGACAGGTTCCCACTATTGTATATAATACTGGGATTAGCACCTATAGTCGCATTAGCATATCAAGTAGTAATATTACTTCCAAGACTTTTTCCTACATATATTGCAATATTGTATTCTTCTTTAACAGGAGGGGTTTTACCGGTTGGACTACTAATGCTTACAAAAAAGCATAAGAATTTATTTATAAAGTTATTTACACTAATGTATATACCAAGTTTTATAGCATATTTGATAATTTGCAATACGAGTGCAGGAACATATGTGCAAGCATCATGGGTAATGATACCAGGAACAATTTTATCAGCAATATTTTTGGTATTATTAATGGAAGAACAGTTTGAAATATATCAAAGTAAAAAAGGTAAAAAGCATTCTATAAATATAGTTCTGATAATTCAAATAATAATATGTATGCTATTTTCAATAAGCCATGTATTTTTACATTATAGAGTAGTCTACAATGAATTTGAGATTAGGGAATTAAATTCTAAAATAGAGTATGGGGTTTATAAAGGAATAAGAACAGCAGAAATAAGAAAAAACTTTGTGGAAAATACAGAAAGAGCACTAAAGGAAAGGCAAAAAGAAGGAAAAACAGTGATGGCAATGGAGAATGTTTCATTTGCATATTTAATGCTAGATATGAAGCCGTCAGTATCTACGTTATGGGCGCCATCATTTATTTGTATAGGAATAAAGGATTGTGAACAAATTCTTAAATATTATAGTGATGAGAATAGAAGGCCAGATTATATATTTTTTCTATATCCAGATAAGTATAGTTATGGAGAAGATCCTGAATATGAGTTACACAACTTTATAAGAGAAAATTATAATATCGTTGAACACCATGAATATGATGACAGATATGAGATACCAGAATTTTTTGTATATCAGAAAAAATAAGGAGTAGGGTTTATGAATGATAAAATGAATGTTTTTATACATAATACAGCAGATGTGAGTAAAGAGGCTATTATTGGAGAAAATACTAAGATATGGAATTTAGCACAAGTGAGAGAGAAAGCAGAGATAGGAAAGAATTGTATAATAAGTAAAAATGTGTATATAGATGCAGAAGTAAAAATAGGAGACAATGTAAAAATACAAAATAATGTAAACGTATATCATGGAGTAACTATAGAAGACGATGTCTTCTGTGGCCCTTCTATGACGTTTACAAATGATATGTTTCCAAGAGCATTTAATCAAGAATGGGGTATAACTAATACGTTGATAAAAAAAGGAGCATCGATTGGTGCAAATGCTACCATAGTTTGTGGAATAACTATAGGAGAATATGCAATGATAGGGGCAGGGAGTGTCGTAACTAAGAATGTTGAACCATACGCATTAGTATATGGCAACCCAGCAAAAAAAGCAGGATATGTGTGTAGTTGCGGACACAGACTGAGCAATGAAAATATTTGTGAAAAATGCAATAGAAAATATGAGATGAAGGATAATAGTATACATAAATGTAATTGACTAAAGATTTAAAAAGCAAAGGAAGTAAAATGAAAAAAAATTTACTATATGTAATTAATCTATTTATTAATGAAATTATATTTGATAAGCAAAATATAAGTGGTGGAACAGCATTGAACTTATTAGATATTGTTGAAAAAAAAGATATTAAAAACAAATTTAATATCTTTATACTGTATATTGGGGTAGATGAAAAATATAAACTTAATACATATATTAATGGAAAAGAAGAAAGATTTAATTTAAATATAGAAGCCCATAATAGATATTTTTTAGAAAAAAATGCTCAATATAGAGAAATGCTTGAAAAAATTATAACTAATTTTAATATAGATATAAT